>ENA-ORRT01000655-ORRT01000655.1-human-gut-metagenome-genome-assembly--contig:-NODE-655-length-15978-cov-2.63594_pt1 | contig 15978 bp, 9 predicted proteins | sample MGYA00242181_ERZ509146 | MGnify/ENA primary metagenome ERZ509146 (study PRJEB26280, sample SAMEA2338624) | human gut metagenome | biome: human gut; feature: human-associated habitat; material: faeces...
GGCCCGCCGTACTGGCTGGATGCGACCTGCGCGATGATCTGTGTGGCAATGTTGCAGGCCGTGGAGAAGGAGTGCGGCTTTTCAATCAAAGTGCCGCTGATGACCGTGCCGTTCTGCAGCATATCGTCCAGATTGACGAGGTCGCAGTTGTGCATGTGCTGGGCATAGTAGTCGGCATCGTGGAAGTGGATGATGCCCTCCTCATGCGCCTTGACGATCTCCGGGGGGAGCAGCATGCGCATGGTCAGATCCTTGCTGACCTCGCCGGCCATATAGTCACGCTGTACGCTGTTGACGGTAGGGTTCTTGTTGGAGTTCTCCTGCTTGACTTCCTCGTTGTTGCACTCGATGAGGGAGAGGATCTTATCGTCCGTCGTGTTGTGGGTGCGCTTGAGGCTCTGCACATAGCGATAGGTAATGTACCTGCGGGCAACCTCATACGCACCGGTGGCCATGATGGCGTCCTCGACGATGTCCTGGATCTCCTCGACGTTCATCGCGTGGCCGCGGGCATAGCAGACCTCCTGCACATGATCGCTGATCTCGATGATCTGCTGCTTCGTCAGGCGCTGGGCATCGGGTACGACCTTGTTAGCCTTCGTGATGGCCGCAATAATTTTGGTAATGTCAAAGACAGCCTCGCTGCCGTTGCGCTTGATGATCTTCATGGTGACTCCTCTTTACAAAAAAATAAATACAGTGCGTCCAATACGAACTGTATAGAATGCAGATGAAATGCCGATTCGTAAATTGCCCGTTTTGCGAGCAAGACTATAATACCGCACCGGGGGCAAAAAGTCAATCCACAAAACCACAAGATATAGTGTCCAGCGAGCAAGCGGAAACAAAATGTTCTGTTTTCGTCGCCTCAACGTGCAAAAAAGCCCTGCCAAAAATAAGACTGAAATTTTGGTGATTTTGAGTGGTTCTACACAGTTTGTCGATGCAGCGTGCAAATATCTTCTTCGAAAATCATGCTCCCCCTTGCAGTATGCCCCCAAAGCTGGTATACTATGACAGGGTTTGGGGGCGGAACGCCCGCCCGACACAAGATATGGGAATGTCCCCGCAGGAGAACACCATGAATTACGCAACCATTAAATATTGTGATATTGCCAACGGGGAGGGTGTGCGCACGAGCCTGTTCGTTTCCGGCTGCCGCCGCCACTGCCCGAACTGCTTCAATGCCGTGGCATGGGATTTCGGCTACGGTGCGCCGTTTACCAAGGAAGTTCGCAATGAAATACTGGAGAGTCTGGCCCCCGGTTACATCAATGGTCTTTCGCTGCTGGGCGGCGAGCCGTTTGAGCCGGAGAACCAGCGGGAGCTGCTGCCCTTTATTAAAAATGTAAAGGTGCTGTACCCCAACAAGACGATCTGGTGCTACACCGGCAACAATCTGGAGCACGAGATCTGGCAGCCCGGTCCCGGGCGATGCGAGGTCACCGACGAGTTTTTACAATATATAGATGTGCTTGTGGACGGCGACTTTGTGCAGGACCAGTACGACATCAGCCTGCGCTTCCGCGGGTCGAGCAACCAGCGCATCATTGACATGAACAAGACCCGCGCAGCGGGCCGGGTCGTTTTGTGGCAGGACGACCCGATTTTTGCGGATCACAAGATGTAATGGAAAATTGCAAGGGCGGATCGCATATCCGCCCGCGGGGCGTCGAGGACGCCGCCCCTTACAAACCGAAAGGCAGAACTGTAGGGTCCGCAGATGTGCGGACCGCGGCTTTCCCGCAAGAACCCATCTGCCTTACGCGCGAGGGCCGGGCATGCCCGGCCCCTACTGTGCAGTCACAATTAAAACAGGAGCAAAAACCATCCATCATGAGCACCACCTCAAAATCCAAAACCATGACCGAAGGGCCGCTGGCCAAACAAATTCTGCTGGTCAGCCTGCCGCTGGCCTTATCCAACCTTTTACAAATTCTGTTCAACATGTCCGACGTTGCCGTTGTGGGCCGGTTCGCCGGTTCCACGGCGCTCGGCTCCGTGGGCTCGACGGCGACGTTTGTCACACTGTTCACCGGCTTTCTGATTGGCTTGAGCAATGGCGTCAATGTGCTGGTCGCCCGCTTTTACGGTGCCGGGCACCCCAAGGACGTCAGCAAAACCGTCCATTCGGCGCTGCTGGTCAGCCTGGCCGCCGGTGTGCTGCTGCTGTTCGTCGGCCTGTTCGGCTCGCCTGCGCTGCTGGAGCTGCTGAACACCAAGGAGGACCTGCTGCCCGGTGCGATTTTGTACCTGCGGGTCTACTTTCTCGGTATGCCGGCGCTGGCGCTCTACAACTTCGGCAACGCAGTGTTCAGCGCTATCGGCGAGACAAAAAAGCCGCTGGCCTACCTGTCGTTTGCGGGCGTGCTGAACATCCTGCTCAACCTGTTTTTCGTCATCGTCTGCAAGCTCGATGTCGCCGGTGTCGCGCTGGCCAGCACGATTGCCCAGTGCGTTTCGGCAGGGCTGATCCTGCACGCGCTGACAAAGGTCAGCGACTGCTATGCGCTGGATTTCCGCAAGGTAAGGCTGGACCTCAACATGACAAAGCGCATCCTGATGCTGGGCGTGCCCGCGGGCCTGCAAAACGCGATCTTTGCGATTGCCAACCTCTTCATTCAGGCGGGCGTTAACTCCTTCGACTCGCTGATGGTCAAGGGCAACTCCGCCGCAGCTAACGCCGACGCGATGGTTTATGACGCTATGGCGGCGTTTTACATGGCCTGCGCCAGCTTTATGAGCCAGAACTACGGCGCGGGCAAGCTGGACCGCGTCAAGAAAAGCTACTTCATCGCGCTGGCCTACTCGTTTGGCCTGGGCGCGGTGCTGGGCGGCGGGCTGCTCGTCTTTGGGCGGCAGTTCCTGGCGCTGTTCACGACCGAGAGCGCTGTCATCGACGCGGGCATGAAGCGCATTATGGTCATGGGCTGGGCCTACTGCACCTCGGCGTTCATGGACTGCACGATTGCCGCCTCCCGCGGCCTTGGCAAGACGGTAGGGCCGACGGTCATCGTAATTCTGGGGTCCTGCGTATTCCGCGTTGCGTGGGTCTACACGATCTTTGCCCACTTCCACACGATCCCGGCGCTCTACCTGCTGTATCCCTGCTCCTGGGCACTGACCGCCGCCGCAGAGATCGCCTATTTTGTGTTCAGCTACCGCCACGCCGCCCTCCGTCTGCAGGAGCGCGATGCGCTGGCGCAGCTGTGAGAGCAGGGGAGAGGGCTGCTGTCATTTGCTACATATCCAAAAAAATTGTTAAAACAGTCTGTCATGTATATTTTATATACCAGATATACAGAAAATACTTTTTACATACACCACTCCCACGTGTATAATAGTCGATGCAAGTAAAAGAGGAGTGGAAAGGTATGCAGTATACGGACCTGACAAGAAAGGAATTGCAGCGGGAGTACAGCCGCCTGACACGGAAGTACACGGACTTTATCCGCCAGCCGGTGGAGCTGGACCTGACAACGGAGGATTCGCTGCCGGGCTGCGCGAACCGCCGTGCGGTGAAGCATTTTGGCACTGTGCTGGGCAAGGAGCTGCGCGATACCGGCGCAGCCCACCCCGCCCAAGCGCCGGACGCCGTGGCGGCCCTGGCCACGATGCCCGGCTGTGCCCACCGCACGGTGGAGCTGTGCCGCAAAGCAGGCGTCCGCTTTGACGCCATCGACCACTGCACGGTGCTGGCGCGCACGATCCCGGAGGATATCCGGTCCGACGAGCTGACCCACGTTGCCAGCGTCTTTGCTGTCAGCGCCCGCATGGCTGCATTGGAGAGCCTGCAGGGAACGCTGATGAGAGCGTAAAGCCGTCTGCCGCCCCGTAAACCCAAAACCCGCATTGGCATTCAAAACCAATGCGGGTTTTTTATTGGTGCGCCCGGCGGTAGGAAGTGTCAGCCGAAGGCTGCGGAAAACCGATAAGAATGGAAATCCGCGGCTTTCCTTGCAATTTTCCGGCGAACATGCTACATTTAGTATAAAAACAAAAGGGGGCGTGCCGGGTATGATTCGTTTGGCCCTTGTCGAAGACGACGAGCTCTACCGCAGCCAGCTGCGCGAATATATTGACAAATACAGCGCGGTGTCGGGCGAAAAATTTACCGTGACAGAATTTTCCGACGGCGACGAGATCGCACTTGGCTATAAGGCTGTCTATGACATCATCCTGATGGACATCGAGATGAAGTTTATGGACGGCATGATGGCTGCTGAGGAGATCCGCAAGGTCGACACCGAGGTTATCATTATCTTCATCACAAATTCGCCGCAGTATGCCATCAAGGGCTATGCCGTCGATGCGCTGGACTATGTGCTGAAGCCGGTCAGCTACTATGCGTTTTCGCAGAGGCTTGGCCGCGCCGTGGAGCGCGTGGCGCGCCGCGCACGGCACTTTTTGCAGATCAACGCCCACGGCACGGCACATAAGCTGGACACCTCGGCCATTTATTGGATCGAGAACTGCGGGCATGACTTGGTCTTTCACACGGCGGAAGGGGAGTTGACCGCCCCGGGCTCCATGACGGAGACCGAGGAAAAATTGGCGCAGGACAGTTATTTCCGCGTAAACAAGGGCTGCCTTGTGAATCTGGAACACGTTGACCGAATGGACGGTGAGGATGCCATCGTCCACGGAGACCGTGTGCCGCTGGCCCGAGCGCGGCGCAAGGCATTTCTGGATGCACTGAACGACTATATCAACGGGGCAGGGTGACGATATGCCGCTGAAAATTCCTTATTATGAGATGGATATTCCGCGCCTTGTCACGGCGCTGGCAGACTGGCTGGCCTGCCTTTTGTACCTGCGGTTTCTGCCTCCGCGCTACGGCGGGGTCAAGCGTGCGGCGCTGTATGGTGGTGCATTGGCGGCATTGGCACTCTACCTTGTGGCCACCGACGGCTTTGACGGCTGGCGGTTCAATGTGCTGTACGCGGTTTCTGTCGCACTTATGCTGCTTTTTATGGCGGCGGCTACCCGTGCAGACCGCTGGCAGGTGGGATATTTCTGCACGCGGGCGTTTATTCTGGCGGGTTTTGCCGGGGCGCTGACATGGCAGATGTATGTATATTTTGCGCGTTACATCGCAGCATTGCGAAGCCTGCCTGCGTTGGTGCTCTTTATTGCGGCGGGGTTCGGCATCATCTTCGGCCTGATGTGGCTTCTGGAGGATGGCGGCAGCACGGGCAGCATTCAGTTTGACATTCGGCCCCGCACGACCTGCATCGCGGCGGTCATGGCGGCGGCCATCTACATTTTGTCCAGCATCAGCTATACGCAGCTGAACACGCCGTTTTCGGCCCGCGGCACGATGGAAATTTACACAATGCGCACGGTTGTCTACTTCGGCGGCGTGGCGCTGCTGTTTGCATATCAATCGCAGCTGCGCGATTTATTGACGCAGCGTGAGGCGGATGCCTTGCGGAACATGCTGCACATCCAGTATGAAAACTACAAAATCCGGCAGGAGAGCATTGACCTCATCAACCAAAAATATCATGACTTGAAGCACCAAATCGCCGTGCTTCGCGCCGAGAGCGGCGAGAAACGCAATGCCGTGCTGGACAATATGGAGCAGGAAATCAAAGCCTACGAGGCGCAGAACGACACCGGCAATAAGGTGCTGGACACGGTGCTGACAGGCAAAAGTCTGACCTGCCGCACCAAAAACATTCAATTGACCTGCGTGGCTGACGGCACAGTGCTGGACTTTATGGACGTGATGGACATCAGCAACCTGTTCGGCAATGCGCTGGACAACGCAATCGAGAGCACCGACAAAATCACAGACCCGGAGCGCAGGCTCATCCACCTGAGCGTGGCGAGGCAAAAAGGCTTTGCGGCCATCCGCATTGAAAACTGCTTTGACGGTGAGCTGAAATTTGAGAAGGGCCTGCCCGTCACGACGAAAAAGGATGTCTTGTACCATGGCTTCGGTGTAAAAAGCATACAAAACGCCGCCGCAAAATACGGCGGTACCGCGACAATTACGACCCGCGAGGGTTGGTTTGAGCTGCGCGTGCTGATCCCGCGGGGGCAGCCGCAGCAAGAATAAAAAATGAAGTTTTACGCCCCCTGCATCGGCAAACGCCGTGCAGGGGGCGTTGTTTGTGCGGAAAAAGTCCGTGTCTGGATGTTGCATTTGGCAATGTGTACAAAAAGCAAGCACAAAACCTTGTGAAATCCGACGAAACCAAAAACCGTTTGTGCGAAAAAGAGCGCATTTCGTGCAAATTATGCGTCGCCGCACGATTCTTGTGGTATGGTAGGCTTACAGAAAAAAGAAGAATCTCCGGACGGGCTGCCCGTCCGACGAAGGAGGAGAACACATGTTTGAAATCACACGCCTGACGGTGGAGCATCTGGCCGCCGGCTGCGTGACCGACTGCTCCACACCCCGCATCGGGTTTTCCCTGAGCAGTGACCGCCGGGGCGCACAGTTGGCCGACGCCGAGTTGACCGTCGGTGACTGGTCCGCCCATGTGACCAGCGGCCAGAGCGCTGCCTACGTCGGCCCTGCGCTGCTGCCGTTCACCACCTACAGCGTGCGCCTGAACGCCACCGACGACGCAGGCGAGACCGCCAGCGCCACCACTACCTTTGAGACAGGCCGCATGGAGACGCCCTGGAAGGGCCGGTGGATCAGCGACCCGAGCTACCACTTCACCGAGGCGAAGGTCAGCCCCGTGCCGATGGTTTTCCGCAAGGAAATCACAACGAACAAACCCATTGCCCGCGCGCGCCTCTACGCCACAGCCATGGGCATCTACGAGGCCGAGCTGAACGGCCAAAAGCTGGGCGAGCAATACTTCGCCCCCGGCTTTACGAGCTACAAGTCCTACTTGCAGTATCAGACCTACGATGTAACGGCACTTTTGACAGGCGTCGACACGCTGATTTTCACGGTTGCAGGCGGCTGGGCGGTGGGCAGCTTTGTGTTTACCCGCAAAAACCGTGTGACTGCCGACCGCCAGGCTCTGCTGGCCGAGCTGCGCATCGAGTACACGGACGGCACGACGGAGACCATCGGCACCGACGCTACATGGCAGGTCAGCGAGAGCGGCCCCGTGCGGATGGCGGATCTGTATGACGGCGAGACCTACGATGCCACGCAGGAAATCAGCGATTGGCACAACGCCGCGCCCGAGACGCTGAAAGTCACCCCCGCCATCACGGCGGACTACGGTGCCCCGGTCAAGGCCCACGAGGTGCGCAAGCCCGTGGCCGTGATGACCGCCCCCGACGGCGAGACGATTTACGACTTCGGCCAGAACCTTGCGGGTGTTGTCCGCATCAAGTTCAACGGCAAGGCCGGGCAGGTCGTGACCGTGCGCCACGCCGAGATCCTGAACCCCGACGGCAGCTTAAACACGACCTTCCTGCGCACGGCCAAGGCCACGGCGACCTACACCTGCCGCGACGGCGAGCAGACCTACAGCCCACGGTTCAGCTACATGGGCTTCCGCTATGCGGGGGTCAAGGGTGTCGACGCAAAGGATCTGGAAATCGAGGCCGTGGCGCTCTACTCCGATGTGGAGCACAGCGGTTCCTTCCGCTGCTCCAATGAGATGCTGAACAAACTGCAGTCCAACATTACATGGGGCGCCAAGTCGAATTTCGTTGATATACCGACGGACTGTCCCCAGCGCGACGAGCGCATGGGCTGGACCGGGGACATTGCCGTGTTCTCGCCCACCGCGCTGTACAACTTTGAACTGAGCCGCTTTTTGGAGAAGTGGCTGCGCGACGTCAAGGCCGAGCAGCTGCCCACCGGCGGCATCCTGTGCAGGGCTACGGTTTCCCCGCCACAATGCCCGAGATGGCCGTGGACTGGTGGGGCGACGCCTGCGTGCTGGTGCCATGGGCTCTATACGAGGCCACGGGCAGCCTGGACGTGCTGCGTATGATGTACCCCACCATGCAGAAATACGTCAAGGCGTGCTGCTTCTGGGCCGGGTTCGGCATCGGCAAGCACCGTTATATCTGGCACACGCCGTCGGTGCTGCATTTTGGCGACTGGGTCGCCCCCGATGTGCCGAAGATGAGTCAGTGGCAGGCCCGCAGCAAGTACACCGCTACGGCGTCCCTGTGCAACACCAGCGGTACACTGGCGAAAATTGCACGCATCCTTGGCAAGACCGAGGACGCCGCCAAGTACAAGGAGCTGAGCCGTAAGGTGGCCGATGCCTATTGCGGTGTGCTGACCGATGGAAACGGCAAGACGAAGGAAGAATTCCAGACCGCCTATGTGCTGCCCCTGTACTTGAATATGTTCCCTGAAAACGTCAAGGCGAAGGCTGCCGAGAATCTGGTCAAGCTGGTTGAGAAGAACGACTACAAGATCGGCACAGGCTTCCCGGGCACGCCGTACATCCTGTTTGCGTTGGCCGACAACGGCCACACTGCCTACAAGATGCTGCTGAACACACAGTGTCCCAGCTGGCTGTATGAGGTCCGCGTGGGCGCAACCACGGTTTGGGAGCGTTGGGACGGTCTGGACGAGAACGGCGAGTGCCCAATCGGCGACGACGGGACCGACATGATGATCTCGTACAACCACTACGCCAGCGGCGCGGTGGGCGCGTTCCTCTACCGCCGCGTGCTGGGTGTGGAGCCCACCGAGGCCGGGTACCGCAAGTTCAAGTTTGCGCCGGTGGTCGGCGGCGGCATCACCGAGGCTGAAGGCACGGTGGGCACGCCCTACGGCGTGATCAAGGCGGCATGGAAGATCGCGGACGGCGAGATGACGATGACCGTGGCAGTGCCCGTCGGCACCGAATGTACCACCGTGCTGCCGAGCGGGGAAGAGAAGGTGCTTGGCAGCGGGGAATATACCGTTACGGCAAAGGCGTAAAAGCATACTGTAAGCAAATTGCCTATATACACAAAGAAGGAGTGACTTTCTATCATGTCAACCTCGAAATCCAACTTCTGGTCCTCGCCGCTGACGAAGTCCCGTATCACCAGCGACGACGTCAAGATGCCGGAAATGCTGCTGGGCTATTTTATCGGCCCCTTCGGTGCACTGCTTTCCTCGGGCATCTTCACCAGCATCCTGCAGAACTACTTCACCGATGTCCTCAAGCTTGATCTTGGCTTTTTGACGACCTTGCAGCTGGTCTCCACGGTGCTCATCGTGGCGTCCAACCTCATCGTCGGTCAGCTGATTGAGCACACCAAGGCTCTGGCCGGCAAGGCACGCCCGTGGATCCTGCTCTCCGCGCTGACCCTTTCCGTCGCCAGTGTGCTGATGTTTATCGTGCCGTTTGAGGGCATGGCCAAGATGGTCTGGATCGCCATCGCGTACAACCTGTACTACGCGGTCGCTTACCCCATCTACAACACCGCCAACTCCACCATGATCCCCGTTTCCACCCGTGACAGCAAGCAGCGCGGTGCGCTGGCTTCCTTCACCAACGTGGCGGGTCTGGGCGTTATGGGCTGCGGCTCGATGGTATTCCCGATGCTCGTTTCCTTCGCGCTGAAGGAGGACCAGCACCTGTGGTTCCTCACCATGCTGGCCGTCGCCATCTTCAGCGCACTGACCATCTACCTGCAGTTCCTCTTCACCCGTGAGCGCGTCACCGAGGAAGGCCGCGACGACACCGAGACCCCTGCCAAGTCCGCCACGCTGGGCGAGCAGCTCAAGGCCGTTACCGGTGACCGCATGTGGTGGATCGTCATGGCGTTCTATATGCTGTTCCAGTGGAGCGGCGCGATGAAGAACGGCTCCATGAGCTACTTCTGCAAATGGGTTCTGGACAACACTTTCTTCGGCACGGCAGACGCATGGGGTGCCTCCCAGGGCCTGCTCAGCATCATGGGCGCTATCCCGATGGCCGTGGCTGCGGTCTTTGTGGTGCCTCTGGCCAACAAGTTCGGTAAGCGTCTGGTCTGCGGCGGCTTCATGCTGCTGGGTGCCGCGGGCGGCATCATCGCAGGTCTGGGCGGCGGCAACATCGTGCCGGTCGCCATCGGCGTGGCCCTCAAGTGTCTGGGTTCTTCCCCGGCCTGCTATCTGATCCTGGCCATGATTGCCGACGTTATCGACCACATTGAGTACCGCACCGGCATCCGCACCGACGGTCTGACCATGAGCATCTACAGCTCCCTTATGGTCGCCGCCACGCCGATCTGCAACTCCATTTTCAGCGCCATGCTGAACGGCAGCGGCTACAACCCATGTCGCTCTGGGCACCGCCGCCCAGACCGCCAGTGTGCAGACCGCGATCTCTGTCAGCTATATCTGGGTCGAGACCGTCTGCTATATCATCGGCGCCGTCATCCTGATCCTGTTCTGGACAGTCGAGAAGAACCTGCCTGAGGAGCAGAAGGCTATCAAGGAACGCAGCAAGAAGTAACGCGCTCTACACGCGATACGATATACACAAGGAGGAAAATCATGAGTAAGAAAAATTCCGGCCGCCGCGTCTGGCGCGGCGTGACCACCGCTACGGCGTCGCTGCTGGCGCTCAGTGTCTGCGCCTCGACCGTCGTGGATGGCTTCCGCACCGACATTGACAAGTTCCTGGGCACCAAAAGCACTAAGCTGGTGACCGAGAACTCCGACGGTACCGATCTGTACACCTTCAAATCCGACTACACCTCCACTACCGAGCTGCTGCACGGCATTCAGGACGTGGGTGAGCGGATGAGCGAAGAGGGCAGCGTCCTGCTGAAGAACAACGGCGCACTGCCGCTGACGCAGGATGAGACCCAGAAAATCACCCTTCTGGGCTTCTCCAGCTACTATCCCGTACAGGGCGGCGATATGGGTTCCAGCCTTGTGGAGAACACCGGCACGGATGCCGATACAGTCGATATGGTCGGTGCCTTCAAGGCAAAGGGCTTCGGTCTGAACCAGACTGTGGCCGATATGTACGAGGCCCTGCAGCCTACCTTCAAGTCCGAAGTCCAGAGCTGGGGCGGTACGATTGAGTACAACCACATCACGGCTCCCTCCACGACCGACGTTTTCTCCAGCAAGGAGCCGAGCCAGGCTGCGCTGGACGGCCAGAACGCCACTTGGAAAGACAGCATGAACGACAACAACGTGATGATCGTCACGATTGCCCGCTCTGCCTCTGAGAACGGCACCTACCAGCCCGGCACGGCCGGTGTAGACCCGACCCAAAACCTGAACCAGACTGACCCCTTGGGCCTGTCCGACGACGAGCGCGACCTCATCAATGCCGCCGTCACTGCCAAGGCGGCCAACGGCGGCAAGGTCATCGTTCTGTTGAATAATGCCAGCGCCATGGAGGTGCAGGAGATTGAGGACAACGTCGGTGTTGACGCTATCCTGCAGGTCGGCCTGCCGGGCGGCTACGGCTTCTACGGTGTGGCCGACATTCTCTCCGGTGCGGTCAGCCCCTCCGGCCATCTGACCGATACTTATGCGGTCAAGAACGCAAACTCTCCCGCTGCACAGAACTTCGGCGACCTGCAGTGGACCAATGCCAACCCCGACATCAGCATGAACGATGCCGTTGTCGAGGCCGAGAACATCTACATCGGCTACAAATACTACGAGACCCGCTATTTTGACACCGTCATGGGGCAGGGCAATGCTGCCTCCACCGTCGGTTCCTCCACCGGCAGCGCATGGAACTACGACGACGAGGTTACTTACCCGTTCGGCTACGGTCTGTCCTACACCACGTTTGAGCAGACCCTCGATAACCTGAATGTTGACCTTGAAAACGAGACCGTCACCGCGAACGTGACCGTCAAGAATACCGGCAGCGTCGCCGGTAAGGATGTTGTGCAGCTCTATGTCAGCCTGCCCTACACCGATTATGACAAGGAGCACGGTGTTGAGAAGGCTGCCATCCAGCTGCTGGACTACGGCAAGACCGCCGAGCTTGCGCCCGGTGCCTCCGAGACCGTGACCATCACCGCTGACATGCAGAATATGGCCAGCTGGGATTCCACTGCTGACAACGCGGCCGGTACCAAGGGCTGCTACATTCTCGATTCCGGTGACTACTGGTTCACCATCGGCAACGGTGCACACGAGGCTGTGCAGAACGTTTTGGCTGCCGAGGGTCAGGATGTCGGCGGTGACGCAGACAAGGCCAAGAGCTGGAATCTGGGCTCTCAGGACACCACCACTTTCGCAACGACCAAGAATGGCACCGCTGTGGAGAACCAGCTGGCTGACATGGATGTCAACTACTGGCTGCCCGGCACTGCTACCTATCTGACCCGTGCCGACTGGGAAGGCACTTTCCCCAAGACCTATAAGGATCTGACCGCCTCCGATGAGATGATCGATATCCTTGACAACGACATCTACGAGATCAACGCCAACGGCGATCCCTCCACCGTCACCTTCGGCGCTGACAACGGTCTGACGCTGGCTGACCTGAAGGGCGTTTCCGATATCAACGATGAGCGCTGGGATATGCTGATGGATGAGATCACGCTGGAAGAGTGCATGATCCGCACAGGCTTCGGCGGTACCTCCACCAAGGTTATCGAATCCATCATGAGCCCCGAAGCCATCCAGAACGATGGCCCCAACGGCTTCAACTCCTATCCTCTGGGCCAGTATGCCAACACCGATGCTACCACCGGTGATCCCTGCGTGGTCGATGCCAACGACCCCAACCTGACTTACAAGATGGGCACCATGGTCAATGAGACTGTCATCGCCCAGACCTTCAACAAGGACCTCGCCGCTGATTATGGCCGCGTGATCGGCAACTACAGCCTGTGGGCCAACACCGCTATCTTCTGGGGCATCGGCACCAACCTGCATCGCCTGCCCTACAACGCCCGTAACCACGAGTACTACTCCGAGGACGCTGTTCTGACCGCCGGTCAGGGCACTGCCTACGCCGCCGCTGCTATGGAATACGGCGTTATCATCGCACCCAAGCACCTCGCCTTCAACGATACCGAAATCAACCGTACCGGCATTTCCGTCTTTATGACTGAGCAGCAGGCCCGTGAGAACGAGCTGCGCGGCACGCAGGGCATTGTGGAGAACGCTCATGTTCTCGGCGTTATGACCGCTTACAACCGCGTTGGCATCACGCAGGACAACGCCCACACCGGTCTGATGAAGAACATCCTGCGCAACGAGTGGGGCTTCCAAGGCTTGATTTCCGAGGACTTCATCCAGAACGCTAACTATGTTGTGCTGAAAGAGGCTGTGCTGAACGGCGTTACCATGAGCTGCAACACCGGCGACAACACGATGGCTGCTGTCAGCGAGAAGTATCCCTACTGGACCGTAGAGGCCGTAAGTCAGGATACCACCATGATGACCGCCCTGAAGCAGGCTATGAAGTACCAGAACTACGCACTGGCCAACTCCAACGCTATGGACGGCATGGCCAGCAGCACCCGCCTTGTCAGCGTGCGCACCTGGTATGACAACGCCCTCGTTGCCGTGCAGGTCGTCTTTGCCGCCCTGACCGTACTGGCCGCCGCCATGTATGTGCTGAATGACCGCAAATCCAAGAAGCAGTAAAGGAGTGCAAACCATGAGTTCTACGAATAAAAAGGGCGCAGGTCTGATCCTGTCGCTTCTGACCGCCGTTGCCGGTGCTGTCGGCCTTGGCTTCTGCATTGTCAACGCCGGGACTGATTCCTTCCGCAAGATCGGCACCAGCCCGGTTGTCATCGGCTGCGCCGTCATCGCCATCCTTGCACTGGTGCTGCGCGTCGTGCTGGACAAGAAGCTGACCATCGCCGCCGACGCGATGAGCGTAGTTGCCGGTATCACGCTGGTCGTGGCTGCCGCACAGTTCATCAGCCCCCGCGTCAACACTATCGCCTCGATCATGACCTTTACGAACAACGCCCAGACGATGGCTGACCTGTCCAGCGCCATCTACGGCACGGCCGCGCTGCTGATTGCCGTGGTGCTGAACATCATTGCCGCGTTCACCAATGTGAACGAGCAGTAATTATGCGCCATTCCCACGTCACTTCATCGTGACAGCTTTTTCCTCATCCACACCCCGGGGGGCTTTCTCTCCGGGGTATTTTGTATTATGATGTAAAAAACAGATTTTTTCTGAAAGGATGTGTTCCACCTGCGCCGCCTGATGCTTATTCTTGCCATGCTGGTTCTGCTGGCAGGCTGTGCCGCCGCCCCGGCATCCCCGGCGGTGCAGTGCCGCATCGTTTTGGAATCCTCGCCTGCGTTTACAGCGCAGACCCAGACCGCAGCCGTTACCCCGGGGCAGAGTGTGACCTTCACCCTGACCCCGGCCGACGGCTATACGCTGACGGGCGCAGACTATCCCGGTGCGTCGCTTACCCGCACCGGCGCGGCGTACAACCTGACGCTGCCCGATGTCCGCTACTCCGTTGCCGTGGCAGTGACCGCGGAAAAGAGCGATACTGTGCTGTATTATAATGACAACTGCGGCGGCGGCTGGGTCACTGTGCCCGTCACCGCCAGTCATCTGCGGCTGAACACCGCCATCGACGGTGCGCTGTTCACCCGCCCCGGGTACACGCTGACGGGGTGGAACACCGTCCCGGACGGTAGTGGTCAGGCCGTTGGGCTGGGCAGCCGGACCGAGCCCGGCGCGCGGCTTTACGCGCAGTGGGCTGCTCAAAACGACGCCGCGGAGTTCACCTACACAGTTGAAAACGACGCCGCAGCTATAACGGGCTGGCAGGGCGGGGGAGAAGTGCTTGTCATCCCCGATACGCTGGGCGGCGCACCCGTCGTGGAAATTGCGGCGGGGGCCTTTGCCGATGCACCCTGTAAAACAGTCATCTTCCCCGATACCCTGCGCCGCGTGGAGCCCGGGGCCTTCAGCGGCAGCGCCGCGGAGAGCGTGACCCTGTTTGACAACCTGCAGCAGATCAGCGATTACGCATTTGAAGATTGCACAAGCCTGCAAACATTGTACATCAATGCCGCGACTGCGCCCGTCTACAGCGGCAGCTACTACGCGACGTTCGCCGATAAGTACGACCGCCTGCTCTCATTGGCCGATACGCAGAAGCTTGTGCTGTTCTCCGGTTCCTCGGCGCGGTTCGGGTATGACAGCGCCGCGTTGGATGCTGCCCTGCCCCATTATGAGGTCGTGAACATGGGTGTGTTCGCCTACACCAATGCGCTGCCGCAGCTCGAACTGATTCGCGCACAGATGCGCCCCGGCGACCTGCTGCTGCTCTCTCCCGAATTTGACGCCGCCAAGCGCCAGTTCTGCACGACAAACGCCTTTGACGACGCCTTCTTCTGTATGGCCGAGGCTGACTACGACATTGTCGCGAGGCTTGATTTGCAACAGTACAGCGGCGTTTTTTCGGCACTTGGCTCCTATTTGCAGACCCGCGCAGACATGGCGGCGCGCAGCTATGCCGTCTCGCCGTCCGATTTGGACGAGGACGGAAATGCCGTTGACACGCCGAGCTACAACGAGTACGGTGACTATGTTCTGTACCGCCCCGATGCCGTTGATGACACGCCGATTTACGGACTGCCTGTGGATTACACAACAGCGTCCTTCCCGTATGACACGTATATAGCCCCCGCCAACGCCGAGTTTGACTGCTTTGCGGCAGACGGCGTGCGGGTGTACCTGACATACAGCCCGCGCAACAGCCGCGCCGTTTCAGCGGATTCCACGCCGGAGGCTGTGGCCGCGCTGGATGCGTATTTCCGAGAAAATCTCGATGTTGTGTTCTTGACGCCGCTGCAGGATTCCCTGATGCCCGGGCGGTATTTCTACGGCACCGACAACCATCTGTCCACAAACGGGGTGACTATGCGCACGGCACAGGTCATCGATGCACTGACAAAACAACTGCAAGGGGAGGGGATTGCGCCATGATTCTTGTCTGCGCTCTGGCTGCACTGACCACTGTGCTGGCACTGGCGGCCCATCGCCGGGCATGGGCCGCAGCGCTCGGCATGGTTTCGGGTGCTGCGGTGGTTTTGGCAGCGCTGGTACTGGATGTGTCCACCCGCACAATGCTGCTCTGCCTGTTGATTCC
>ENA-ORRT01000660-ORRT01000660.1-human-gut-metagenome-genome-assembly--contig:-NODE-660-length-15924-cov-2.183_pt1 | contig 15924 bp, 13 predicted proteins | sample MGYA00242181_ERZ509146 | MGnify/ENA primary metagenome ERZ509146 (study PRJEB26280, sample SAMEA2338624) | human gut metagenome | biome: human gut; feature: human-associated habitat; material: faeces...
CACATATTTGACCCTGGCATTCTTACCCACGAAAAAGCGGTGGATACCGTCGTGCTCGCTGTCGGAGCAGCCGTCGTTATGGATACCACAGCCCGCGACAATGTTGACGTCCGCACCCTCGCCAATATAGAAGTCGTTGTACACAACGTCATTCATCCCACTCTCCGTCATGACCACGGGGATATATACGGTCTCGCCTTTGACGCCTGGATGGACGCGAATGTCAATCCCGGGATGATCGGTTTTGGGGGTGATCTCCACCTTCTCGGTAGAACGGCGTCCGGCCGCCTGGCCGTTGGCCCGGATATTATAGGCCCCGGACGGGATCTCATCAATTCCGGCAATTTCCCTTAGCAGATCGTATTGCGTCTGCGTCAGCATCCCCTGTTTCATCACTCAGCACTCCTTTCCCTAAAATCACATTGCTCGTCAAACTCCCCCAGCAGGGAGGGGAGAATTTCCTCCCGCGTGCCATACTGGGCCACGCGCCCTTCGTTGATTACGGCGACCTCGTCGGCCAGCTGCATTACACGCTCCTGGTGAGAGATGATGATAATGCTCTCATCGGCCTTGCGGCGCATGGCGCGGAAGGTGTCCACCAGCATATTAAAGCTCCACAGGTCGATCCCGGCCTCCGGCTCGTCATAGATGGAGAGCTTAGCGCCACGGGCGATGAGGGTGGCAATCTCAATACGCTTAACTTCGCCGCCCGAGAGGGAGGCGTCCACTTCACGGTTTAAATAGTCGCGGGAACAGAGGCCCACATTCGTCAGATAGGCACAGCACTCGTCCTCCGGCAGCTCGCTGCCATGGGCCAGGCTGAGCAGGCGGCGGACCGTCATGCCCTTAAAGCGCGGGGGCTGCTGGAAGGCATATCCAATCCCCAGGCGGGCACGCCCGGTAATATCCATATCCGTGATATCTGTGCCGTTAAAAATGATTTTTCCGGAGGTCGGCTTTTCGATCCCCATAATCAGACGGGCCAGGGTGGATTTTCCCCCGCCGTTCGGTCCTGTGATGACAAGCAGTTTGCCGTCCGGTACCGTCAGGCTGACGTTGTTGACGATCTCCTGCCTGCCCTCCTCCGCGTCCACGCGGAAGGTCAGATCTTTTATTTCAAGCATGAAAACAAGCCTCCAAGATAGATTTCAAAGCAGCACTATCCGATCGCATGTCTCGCTCCGGCGGCTGTCCGAGATTCAATTATACCCCAAGTGAGAATCGTTATCAAGTCATTTTCCCCATTTCATAGTAAAATGGTATTAAATTGTTGGAATGATGGATTCTTTGGATATTATTGGGCTGTATTTATACAAAAATACCGGAAATTTCGATTGTTGGGCAAAGATTCGGGCCGCCAGAATGTCCACTGGCGGCCCTTCTTTTCTCTCTTCTGTTCCCCCAGGGGGGATTTATGCCATCGCCGTTAATCGTCGCAGTCGTAGTGTGGAATTTCGGCTTTCTTGCCCTCGAGCACACCCTTGTTGTCGCGGCGTTGCTCATCGGGTAGATCGAGTGCCAGCGTCCCGCCGGGGTTCATGATGTTGTTCGGGTCAAAGTGCTTTTTGAGCGTACGGTAGATGTCGAGCTCCTTGGAGCCGATCTGCCCCTCCAGCCACGGGGCGGTCATCTTGCCGATGCCGTGGTGGTGGCTCATCGACGCGCCGGCCTTTTGGATGTGGTCCATGATACCGTACTGGTACTCCAGATACTCGTCAATCTCACTCATCTTGGCCTCAAAGATGAAGTAGAGATTTGCCCCCTGAGGGTAGAAGTGCGACATATGTGTCATGCACATGGTGTTCGGGCGTGACTTGCAGAACTTGCGCACCTGCTTGTAGACATCCATAAAGTTATCCCAGTTGACCGAGCACTCAAGCGTGTCGAGCATCAGGCCGTAGTCGCCCATATCCTCTCGCAGGTACGGATCGCGGAAGCGGCCGTGCTCCCACGCCTTGGTGACAATACCGGTGGTGAACATGGCGCCGTATTTGTGGCAGATGCGGGCAATCCTGCGGCGGACGTTGTGGCTGAAGTGGCGTTCGCCCTCGGTAAAGCCGAGCATCAGGCAGCGCTTGCCATCCTCATAACCGCGCGCCTTGAGCACGGTGTCGATGGGCGTGTCGGCCACACCGTACAGGCGGAAACCGATGGAGGTCTCCTCCGGATCGGAGACGCGGAATACGGACGGATAGCCGAACTCGCCCTGCATGATTTCACGGGCGGCTGTGACGGCAGAATCCCAGTCCTTGAACACGTAGCTGAAGCGGAAGCGGTTCTCCGGCATGTACTTGAAGATGCGTAGCGTCACATGCGTCAGGATGCCGAACGTGCCCTCGCTGCCCATCATGATCTGGTCAATAGAGGGGCCGGTCGCGTTGCGCGGGCATTCATCGGACTTGATGACGCCGATAGGCGTCACATACGTCTGGCTGATGACGATGTCCTCGATCTTGCCATAGTAGCTGGAGTTCTGGCCTGCGCCGCGTGTGACGGCCCAACCGCCCACGGAGGAATATTCAAAAGACTGCGGGAAGTGGCCGCAGGTATATCTTCCCTTGGCGTGCAGGATCTCCGGCGCGTGGTTGAGGATCTCCTCCAGACGGGGGCCGCTCATACCGGCCTCCACAGTGATGGTCTGATTGTGCTCGCTGAAGCGGACAACCTTGTTGAAGTTCTTGCGCATGTCGAGGGATACGCCGCCGCATACCGGCTCCACACCGCGGGTCACGGAAGAGCCGCCGCCGTATACGTACATGGGGATCTTATTGTCGTTACAGTATTTGACAAGCTTGACGATATCCTCGTGGGAGCGCGGATAGACAACCGCATCCGGTAGGTTCTCTGCAATGTGCTTGCGCAGGCGCATCAGGTCGATCATCGTCTTGCCGTAGGCGACGGACAGGCGGGCGTAGTCGTCCGTGGTCACGTTGTCCTCGCCGACGATGGCGGCCAGATCCTTGAGCTGCTGCTCCGTGAAGTGAGAGGGGCTGTCGTATTCGACTTTTTCAAGCCCCATCTCCTTTTTCTCCTTGAAGTCGTCGTCCGTCATGTCAAAGACGTCCTTCATCATGCGGTAGAGCGCGCGGCTGGGGGCCTTGAACTCGTTCGGGTCGCCCCACTTGAGGATGGAGCGCCAGGAGCCTGCTGGGGCTTCCTCGTGGTACCAGTCTGGGTAAAATTCTTCTACTTTGCGTTTCATACAAGCGGTTCCTCCTTATTTTCAGTAACCAATTCTCTGTGTGGAATCCAAAAACCGGATCAGCAGTCCGGGATATCCTCCGTGGCCACAATGTCCGTCCCGCAGACGTCGGGGATGATGACGTCCCCCACATGGACCTTTTTCGTGACGACAACCTCGTTGATTTTTTCCATTGCCTTAAAAATATCTTCCTTGGGGATGACGTCCTTTGTTTTGACCGGTAGCCGCGGGAAGTGTGGGAACGACGTCGCAACGGTGCTGGAGATGGTGCGCATCGGGTGCGTCATCTCCTCCCGGGCGAACTGCTCGCCCTTTTTACAGGTGTTCCCAGTCACGGTGATCTCCTCCCCATGGACTGTCACGGTCATGCGGCAGCCGTTCGGGCACACGATACAGGTCATCTCTCTCACCTGATCCTCCATCTGTTACACCTCCATTTTCAGCGCTACCCGTGTTACGGGATGATCGATCTTCAGCGTGAGCTGTTCCATCTCCGACGGGGAGAGGTGGATGTATTTTTTCCGCTTGGCCGTCGCCTCATTGACGCGTAGCTCAACGGCCGGCTTTTTCTGCTCGCGGCGCGGGCGGAAGTACATCGTCAGATCGTCCTGACGCGCTACGTCATAGTACTGCGGCACCACATAGGCAAACAGCTTGCTGTCGTAGTCGATTTTTACCCGCACGCGCCGGCCGGGCTGGTACTGTGCCGCATAAGCGCCCGCAAGATCTCCGCTCTCGGAGACATAGTCCACCAGATCGTTCACATGCAGTGCATTCCCGCAGGAGAACACCCCTGGCACACTCGTCATAAACGTCTGATCCACATAGGGCCCCTTGGTGGCGGGATCGATCTCCACGCCCAGCTTTTCGGCGATCTCATTCTCCGGCAGCAGGCCGACGGATAAAATCAGGGAGTCGCACGCGATGATGCGTTCCGTACCGGGGATGGGCTGCATCTTGTCATCCACCTTGGCGACTTCAACAGCCTCCACACGTTTGGCGCCGATCACACGCGTGACCGTGGTGGACAGGTGGAGTGGGATGTTGTAGTCGTCCAAACATTGCGCGATATTGCGCGCCAGACCGGCGGGGGTATCCTTGATCTCGTAGACGCCCTCCACCTCGGCCCCCTCGAGCGTGAGGCGGCGCGCCATAATCATACCAATATCGCCGCTGCCAAGGATGACACATTTTTTCACCGGCATATAACCCGATATGTTGACAAAGTGCTGTGCCGTTCCGGCTGTGAACACACCCGCGGGCCGGTCGCCGTGAATAAATACCTGTTTGGCAGTGCGCTCCCGGCAGCCACACGCGAGGACGAGCGACTTGCAGTGGAAAAACTTGATCCCCTGTGCGCTCTGTACCGTGAGGGAAAAGCTGCCGTCCGCCGCCTTCTCCGCATCCGTGACAAAGGCATTCACGATGTGGTCAATGCCCAGCTTGAGCATCTCTTTATAAAACCGTCCGGCGTATTCGGGGCCGGTCAGCCGCTCGCCAAACCGTACCAGGCCAAAGCCGTCGTGGATACACTGCTTGAGGATCCCGCCCATACGGGCCTCACGCTCGATAATCAGGACACTTGCGCCCTGCTTTGTGGCGCTGATCCCCGCCGCAAGACCGGCCGGGCCGCCGCCGAGGACGATCACGTCGTAGATCTCCTTCATGCTTTGACGCCTCCCTTCTCAGATTTGGCAGGGCCTTGTTTAGTTGTAGTTGTTTTCTTTTTGGGCGCCGGCTTCTTAGCCGGCTTTTTTGTTGTTTTTTTCGGTTCGGGAGCCGCGGCCGGTTTTTCCGCAGCCGGCTTGGTGCCCTTGGTGGTGGGGCCGTACAGGAACTCTGTTCCGTCGCCGTTCTTTGTAATCTCCTCCGGCTTAAGGCCGGTTTCCTGTGCGATGATATTCGTCACCAGCGGAGAGCAGAACCCTCCCTGGCATCGACCCATTCCGGGCCGCACGCGGCGCTTGATCCCGTCGAGTGAGGTGACGGGGATCGGGGAGTGAATGCAGTCGATGATCTCGCCCTTGCTGATCTCCTCGCACCGGCAGATGATCACACCGTAGTCTGGGTTCTTTTCGATCAGCTTTTGTTTTTCCTCCAGGCTCATATATTTGAGCACCGGCGCAGCCTTGCGCACGGGGTCGAACCGGTTATTTTTGTGCACATCCATCTGTTCGCTCAGGGCGGAGGTGGTGATCTCCACAATCCGTTTGGCAATGGCCGGTGCACTTGCGAGGCCCGGGGACTGGATTGCCGCTGCGTGGACGAGGTTATCGACCTCCTCCGACCGCTCGACGATGAACTCCTCCTCGTAGTTGCAGGCGCGCACGCCGGCAAAGTAGGTGATCACATCCGACTTGGCAAAACCCTTGATCAGGGGCAGGTGCTTTTGCAGGATGGCGTCCACATGATCTGCATGGGTACTGAAGTCCTCGCGCAGCGGCTCCTCATAGGCGTCCGGGCCCACCAGCACGTTGCCGTCGATGGTCCGCATCACGCCGCCGCCTTTGGTGTCGGATGTGGCAGCTTTCACAGAGACAAGGCCCATGGACCGCTGGACGAGTTTGCCCTTCTTTTTATCCAGGATGACGAGCTCTCCCTTGCGCGGATGGATGGTGAAAAACTGGTCGTCCGCCATTTTGGCGATGATATCGCTGAATACGCCGGCGGCATTGACAACGATACGCGGGTAGATGGTACCCCGGTTGGTATGTACGGCGGCAATCCGCCCATGCTCCATCTCCATGGAGGTGATAATCGTATCCAGCGATACCTTGGCGCCGTTCTCCACAGCATTTTCTGCCAGAGCGACCGTGAGCTTATAGGGGGAGAGCACGCCGCTCATCGGATAGCTGAACGCGCCGAGCGCCTCATCGGTGATGTTCGGCTCCAATTCGTGCATCCGCTGACGGCTGATGTGGCCGCCCGGGATGCCGAACGCCTTGGCGCGTGCACCGAGCACGGCGCGCCCGCCCACGCCGAACAGATGATCGGCGTACAGGATAAAGTTGCCGTAGCGCTTAAAGGGGATCTTTAAGTCCTTGCACAGCTGGGTATACATCACATTTCCCTCTACGTTCATCTTACCGCGCAGAGTACCGATGTGGGAGGCAATACCCGGATGAATCATGCCGTCGTTGCGGGAAGAGGCGTGCATGGCGACGTCGCTCTCCTTGTCGCACAGCAGCACGGAAACATCCCACCGGCGCAACTCGCGCGCAATGGCGCATCCGATCACGCCGCCACCGATCACGAGTACATCCGGCCGCTCCCCGTCGATTGCGCCATCCTCAATGGCGCTGCGGCGGATGGGCGGCGGCGTAAATCCATCCAGCTCGATCTCGTTGACAACGCCCTTGTAGCCCAGCTTGGCGGCTCTTTTGCCCGCTTTGACAATGGCGGACCAGTCTGCACTCCTGCCCTCAAGTTTAATGCTCTTGCGGAACAGGGAGACTTCGGCCTCCCGGATCCCGAGCTTTGTAATTTCTTCCCGCAGGTGTTCAAACCTGCGGTGTTCCTCCGCTGAAGACATCGCACCGACCTCCCAGAAAATCATTCTCCCACATTTCCCCGCCACAGGCACTCCCAATTGGGGGCGGTAGCGGATTAGAGGGACTGTACGTAGTAGAAAAATAAATTAGTTGTACGTACATCTTGACTTTATTCTAACAATTTAATATACTATTGTCAATAGATTAATTCTTTTTATTTAAAATTTCCAAATACAACGCAACGGAAGGAGAGGCATTATCATGTATGGCAAATCTGTTCCGCTTCATATAAAGGTCAAAGACGCCCTGCTGCAGGACATCCTGACCGGGAATATCCCGGCCGACGGTATCTTGCCCTCGGAGGATGATCTGGCCCAGCAATTCCACGTCTCGCGCGCGACAGTCCGCACGGCACTCTCCGCGCTGGAACGCGAGGGGATTATCACCAAGCAGCGGGGCAGCCGCACCCGGGTAAATTCCGGCGGGACAACGCTGGCCTTTGAGCCGCTGATTTCCTTGAGTTATTCTTTGCAGCGGCTAGGCCTGGACTGCCGGAGCGAGATGCTGGAGGATCACATCATGGCTGCGGGCGGCGTTCTTGTGTCGGGGTTCGGAGCGGGGACAGTCGTGCGCCACCTCAAGCGGATCCGTATGACGGGCGATTTCCCCATCGCGGTAGAGGACGCCTACTTTTCCACGGAGTACTCGGAATTCCTGGACCGGCTGAGTCCGGAGGATTCCGTAGCACACGCGCTGCTCAGCTTAAATGGGTTTTCCGTGGAAAAGGTCAATATGCAGTTGAGTATGCGGAGCCCGACTCAGCGGGAACGGGAGTTGCTGCACATCAATGGCAATCAGCGCGTTGTTGAACTGGCGCGCTGGATCTACGACTCCCGTGGGCATGCGGTAAACTTTGTGGATTTTGTCATCCCGGAGACGGTTATGAAGTATCCCTTCTCGATCATTGCCTCGGAAAACTGAGGCGAGAGAATGCAAAAAACCTTCCCTATCGTGGGAAGGTTTTTTTATCGAGATGATGAGCCAGTACAATAGCACGCGGCTTTGGGACGTTATAGATGCGCTCAAAAAGGCACATCCACAAGCGCGCGAACTTTTGGCAGGATCCCAATGCCCGGAGGGTTCAGGTGCCTGTAATTTTGGCACATGCTGTAACCGGGGAGATTGTTGCCCTCGATCAGCACTGGCCCTGTCTCCGTAATGGCTACGTCCCAGCCAACATAGCGCATATGCGGTTCGGTGAGCGCCGCCTCCAGGCACAGCGCCACACATGCACGATAGAACGGGATCTGGAAACCCTGAAAGGGAACCCCAGTGGTGGGGTGTTCTCGGTAGTAGAGCCCTGTCCGATCGGAGAATGCCTCAGCGGAGAGGTACCCCTCCGCCGTAATCGCCGTATACATCCCACCTGAGGAGATATTGTCTGTGGCCACCGTACCGTTCCCCATACGGAAAAAGGAGTACAGAAAATGCGGCCGCCCGCCTGATAGAATGGTGGTAATACGCACTGTGTTGACGGAGGAAGGGCAAAGGCGCTCCAACTCGTGATGTTGTACGATCACCTCCTCGGCAAGGTACTTGTGTTCCGACAATAGCCTGTTATAGAGCTGGGGGAGATCCTGATGCGCCAGCTCCACACATTCAATCCCCTGCCCGCCGTATCGGTCGATCTGTTTGACGAAAATAGACGCTTTATCCTGAACAAATTTTGCAAAGCCATCTAAACCTGACGTCCGCAGATCAATCCACGTGCGCCCTAAGTATTTTGCAAACTTGCTGTTGAACTGGATCTTATCATTGAAGATAGAATAATATGCCCGGTCGTTCAGCGCGCGGACCAGTGCAATGTTGTGTTCCATTGTCATGAAGGTCTTGCGGCTGTTGCCGCGGTTTATGGCAAATCCGAATACATGGTAGTCCAGATAACCGACCCCATAGTGCACAGCACAGTAGATCATATCCAGCAGGATCGTAATGCGTGGACGTCCCGACTCCCGATGGGTCTCGGAAAGGTTCTGCCACAGGCGCTTCAGGCTCATCCCGCGTAAGCGCCTGACCAATGTTTTTAGCCGTTCCATGGAGAATATACCCTCTTTCTTCGACAGATTCCCGATGATAGAAAGTATAATCCGCAAACTTTAATTGAAGCTAAAAACAGCCGTTCGGATTTTATGGGAAACGCAGGAACAATGGGAATTACAATATTGCGGTAAATCGCACCGAGCGCCCGTCAAGGCTTTTGGCGCTGATTTTCCCCCCGTGGGCCTCTACAATTGCCCGTGCGGTGGACAGTCCAATCCCATAGCCGCCCGTCTCGGAGTTGTGGGACGCATCCAGCCGGTAAAAACGCTCGAACAGCCGTTTTAAATTGCCGCGCGGAACCTCGTGAGTGGTATTCCAGACGGTGAGTACTTTATTTTTGCCCGAGGCGTTCAGGGTGAGAACGATCATCCCCCGGTCATCTGAGTACTTCATCGCATTGTCCAACAGCAGGGATACCAGCCGGCGGATAGCCTGTTCGTCACCATGATACGTCAGTTTGGGCTCGATATCCAGGCGGAAATCTTTCCCCAGAGCCTGCGCTAAGGATAAAAATGTCTCCGACTCCTCCGCAACGGCATCGGAAAGGGGGAAGTTTGTAAACACCAGCCTGGAGGGCTTTTCCTCCATGCGGGTGAGGAAGATGAGGCGTTCCGTCATCTCTGACAGGCGGTGGACCTGTTTTTTGATGCTGCGAGTCCAGTCGTTTTCTCCGCCCTCCATCTCCAGCACTTCCGTGTTGGCGTCGATGATGGTGAGAGGGGTCTTAATCTCGTGGCTGGCATCTGTAATAAATCTTTTTTGCTGTTCCATTGTGCGTGAGATGGGGCGGACCGCCAGTTTGGAGAAAAAAAGTACCAGTACAAACACCAGCAGTAGTCCACCCAGGCCGATTAATATGCTTGCAGCCAGGAAGGAATAAAAGGTGGAGAGCTCTTTGCTGCAATCCAAAAAGAGATACATTGTCCGGGCTTCTGTGACAACGGCACGATACCGGAAGTTTTCCCGGAATCCGGATGTGTGTCCACCTTCCAACAGGGCGCGGGCATATTCTTCCGCTTCGCCCGCAGATACGGCGGCGATTCGAGATGTATCCGTGGATACGGTATTTCCATCCCCATCAAAGATGACAGTAAAATAGCGGGTGTCAAACGGAGCCTCCGGAGAATCTTTGTAGTAACCGGAAATTTTGCGGGTCCCTACCTTCTTTTTCATCGGGTAAGTACCGCCGTTTTCCTCAATAACATGAAGGACTGTGTCGGCGTTTTGTCGGATATGATAGTAGTTGACCGCGTTGATGATGGCCAGGATTCCGCCAAGTACCACCAGGACAGAGACCATCGTGATTGCGATAAACCTATGCCGCAGCTGTTTGATCATTCATACCCCTCCAATGAATAACCCAGGTTGCGCGCTACGCGGATCTGTACGTGGGATCCCAGCATATGGAGCTTTTTACGCAGGCAGGAGATGTGCACCCAAACGACGTTTATCTCCGCCTCGCTGTCGTATCCCCAGATTTTCTCCATAAAGCGCTCTGCCGGAATTACGCATCCGGGATTTTCCATCATCATTTCAATCATCTGATATTCCCGGTTTGCCAGGCGAAGGGTCCCCTTTTCGGTGGAGAGCTCAAAGGAGGAACGGTTCAGCGTAAGATCGCCCACAGTGAGCACAGGGGCTCCGTTCCCGGACCGGCGTCGTGTCATGGCGCGGATTCGCGCCATCAATTCTCGGGAGGAAAAGGGCTTGGTCAAATAGTCGTCTGCGCCGCAGTCCAACCCCAAAACACGGTCATCAATCTCGGATTTGGCCGTCAGCAGCAGGACGGGCACATCATTCCCTGCTGCACGCAGCCGCTTTAAGACTTCAATTCCATCCACACGTGGCATCATGATGTCCAGAATAACGCCGTCATACATGCCGGTACCCAAATAATCCAGTGCATCCGCACCGTTATATACCGCATCTACGGAATAATTATTGTGCCTAAAAATAGTTACGAGCGCGTTGGAAAGTTCGCGCTCATCCTCTGCCAGCAACAGGCGCATGGTCACCGCCTCCTTCAAAAGCAGGATAGCACGGGTTCTTTAACTGAAATTAAAAAAATACTGTAAAAAAATAAAAAGGGCAGTCCGCCATTGGACTGCCGCCAAAATATTTACGCTTCATTTTTCTGGGATTCCATCTTCAGGTACGCGTTAATGAATCCGTCCAGATCGCCGTCCATCACAGCGTTGATGTTGCCGTTCTCAAAGCCGGTGCGGTGATCCTTGACAAGGGTATAGGGCATGAACACGTAGGAGCGGATCTGGCTGCCCCAGGCAATCTCCTTCTGGACGCCCTTGATGTCCTCAATCTTTTCCAGATGTTCTCGCTCCTTGATCTCCACCAGCTTGGATTTGAGCATGCGCATAGCGACCTCGCGGTTCTGGTGCTGGCTGCGCTCTACCTGGCAGGCGACAACGATGCCGGTGGGGATATGGGTGATACGCACAGCGGAGGAGGTCTTGTTGACTTTCTGCCCACCCGCGCCGCTGGAGCGGTAGGCCGTGATCTCAATATCGTCGGGGTTGATCTCCACATCCGTGTTGTCGTCAATCTCCGGCATAACCTCCAGTGAGGCAAAGGAGGTGTGGCGGCGGCCTGAAGAATCAAAAGGAGAGACGCGCACCAGGCGGTGAACCCCCATCTCGCTCTTCAGATATCCGTAGGCATTTTCGCCTTCAATCAGCACGACGGCGGATTTGAGGCCGGCCTCTTCCCCATCCAGGAAGTCGATCGTAGTGGCCTTAAAGCCGTGGCGCTCTGCCCAGCGGTTGTACATCCGGTACAGCATGGAGACCCAGTCCTGCGCCTCGGTGCCGCCGGCACCCGCGTGAAAGGTGAGGATGGCGTTGTTGGCATCATATTCCCCGGAGAGGAGCGTGACCAGCGTCTCCGACTTGATGCGTTCCTGAATATCCGTAACGCTTGCACGGCACTCGGGGAGCAGCTCGGGATCCTCCTCCTCGTTGGAGAGTTCGATCATCATCAGCGCATCGTCAAAGTCGGCGCACAGTTTTTCGTACATCCCCACCTTGTCCTTCAGTCGGCTGGTCTTTTGGAGTACTTTTTGGGAGTTCTCCAGATCGTCCCAAAAGCCCTCTTTGGCAGCCTCGGCCTCCAGCTCGGCAATCTCTTTCTTTTTATCCGCAATATCCAGCGCGTCGCCCAAGTCGTCCAAGGCCTTTTTTTCATTCAGCAGCTCCAATCGGAGCTCCTCAAATTGAAGCATAAGCTTTCTCCTTCAATCAATTCATATTGTGCTTATTATACCGGATCACAGCCCAAATGTAAAGGGCGGGGAACAGAACGAGACCGCGGGACACAGAATCCCACGGCCTGCGTGTGAAAACCAATTTTTGTGCTTACAGCACGTAGATGCGCACCATCCGTGAGCCCCACTGGTAGCACTCGGAGAGCGTATTCATATACAGGTCGACCGTAAAATGGCCTTGCCCGGCGAATCCACCCGTGTCGGCGGCAATGCAGTAGCCGTACACATAACTGCCGTCCAGCGAGACAATATACAGCTCCGTACCATAGGGGATCTGATTGGGGTCTACGGCAATATAGCCTGGCTGTGCCACCTTGCCGGTAGCTGTATGCCCGCCGCCCGTATAGGCGGCTGCGCGGCCCTCGATGATATCCCTGTAGTTGGTGGGCTGGCCGTTCTCGTCAAACTGGATCCAGTCCGGCGTTGCAAATCCGGAAATTGGCGTGTTGGTCTTGAGCTTGATATCGGCATATTTCTTTTTTGTGCCGATAAGTTTTACCTCATTGACAGGGGACTCGAGAATCTCTTCGGAGATTACAGTGCTCTCCGAAACGGCGCCATCGACCAGCTTGTCGCGGTAGACAACATTGCGGACCCCGTCCTTACCCTGTGTCTCGATCTCTGTCTCGCCCTCATAGAGGCTGTCGGTTTTTTGTTCAATTGTTTCGTATGGAACCGCCTCATTCTCCACGGCGCGCTCCCTGTACGTGACCCGGCCCACGGTGATCGACATACCACTGGTCAGCGGAGTGTTGACGGCCGGGGAGGTCTCGTCGTTTTCACCCAGTGCGATCCCCGCGCTTTGGAGCGCGTCCGCAACGGTGTCGCCCTGCACGTCGTAGGTAGCGGTCTTGCCATCTGCTGTAATCGTGACGTTATGGCCGTACAGGATGCGGATCTGCATCCCCTCGGTGAGGGGGGCGTCCGCCCGGCAGTCAAGATTGTCCCGGTCGGACAGTTCAATGCCGGCCGCAGCGACAGCATCGGCGGCGGTGCCAGCCGTGCGCACGGCAACGGGTGCGCCCTTATTGATAACGGTCACGTTGTGGACGCGGCTGATGACGATTTTACTGCCGTCCTTTCCGGTAAAGGCGGAAGTGTCCAGCCGGTCCTCTGTTGTGAATTCGATATTAAATTGTTCCAGGATATCCTCTGCATTGGTTTTCACGGTTCTGACTTCCTGTGTAACGCCATCGTCAACGATTTCCACCGAGTAGGTGACGTTGACTGCCGCGAACGCAGTCCCTGCACTGAATACCGCAAGTGCAATTATTGCCAGCAGGCGCGTGCGCAGCGGACGTGCAAGGTCCGCCATCTTGTGTAAACGTTCTGACATGAAATTCTCCTTTTCCAAAACGCAGATCCCGGTATTGAACCGGCGCTCCGCCATCTGAAATTGCGGATTCCAGCTTCCCGAAACCCGACGTTGCCCATTATATTTGCAACTTTTGAAGTTGTCAAATAAAAAAACGAATTCAATTTATACAAGTTGCACAACTGTTTGGACATTTGTTCGAGCTTTTACCCGGATGAACCTGCGTTTTTCCCTTTTTATGCCATTAATGTACCCCGCTTTTTTGTGAAAATTCGAAAAAGTTACATAATGGTTACAAATAGGTGACAAAAAGTATCGTCAAAGGGCGGCTGCATTCCCCTTTGACAGACGGTAAAGCGCGTGTTCTCAACACTTTTCGGGCACAAAAAAATGACGAAGCGGCGCGTATTTTGCCGCTTCGTCGGACAAATTTTATTCCATCGAATCAGAGCAGAACGGCGGTAACAAACAGGGCAATCAGTCCCAGCAACAGACCGATAACCGCCAGCGCTGCCCAAACCAGCAAACCGGCCAGGCAGGACTTAGCTGTCGCCGGTCGGTCTGTCTGCCATTTCAGGTACAGGAACAATCCCACTAAGGGGATGCAAAACGCGAGAAAGGACCAAATAAATCCGCCGTCGTCACTGGGATTAGCCGTCTGGGCGGAATCCCGCCCGGGGCCGTCCGTTTCAGAGCCAGCGCCAGGATCCAGCCGCGCTCCACACTGGATACAGAACAGGGCATCTGCTGCGGCCTTGGCGCCGCATTTTACACAGAACATTTTCAATTCTCCTCCCTGGTGCATGGGAGAACCATGCGAACATCCGGCTCAGGCACGACAGGTATACCGGATTATTCTGTTTGGATCCGAGCCGGAACAGTTGGATTTTTAGAACAGGCCAGCTGTCAGCCCCATGCTCAAATAGTAAGGCACTGCGCTGAAGACAAACGTAGTCAGAAGAACTGACACAATTGAAAGGACAACCTCTATTATTACACCTACAAGCGCACCAATTCCGCACGCTTTGGCCGTATTGGGCCGTTCAGTCCGCCAGACCAGGTACAGGATCAAGCCCACAATTGGGATCAGGAAGCCAAGCCCGCCCCACAGGCATCCGCCGCGATCCTCGGGCGCCGGCTGCTGGTAGTATGGCTGCTGATAATAGGGGGGCTGCTGATACCCTCCGTTTGTATAGTCCGGCTCTGTTCCCTGAGCTGTAAGAGGCGCCCCGCAGTTCGGGCAGAAGCGCGCCGATGCGTCGTTGACGACAGTTCCGCAATTTTGACAAATCATAAAAGTAAACACCGCCTTATCCACAAGATTCAGTAGTTTGATCTACCACTATCATACCATATCTATCACCAGCCGTCTATACCGCTTTTCATCATGGCGCCGGTTATTTTTTCGCATATCCCGTCATATTCCGTCTCGAGCCCGGCGATCAACTGTTTGGTCTGCTCGCGCTGCGTGTTGCCATCCACCGGGCACCGGCTCTTGACAACCGGCAGGCCGATCCGCTTCACCGCCGCCGTGATCTCGCGCTCCCGCAGGAGGATCAGCGGCCGGATTATGGTCAGATCCTTACGGCTCATATATGTCACAGGGGCGAAACAGCCTATCCTTCCGCCTTTGATTAAATTCATCAAAAAGGTCTCCGCCGCATCGTCCATGTGGTGGCCGAGCGCAACCTTATTGCAGCCGTTTTCCTTAGCCAGATCGTCGAGCGCACCGCGCCGCATTCGGGAACACAGGCTGCACGGATTTTTCTCCTTCCGGATATCAAAAATCACATGTGCCAGTTGGGTTCTTTTGACAACATACGGCACCCGCTTTTCGTCACAAAAGGACTGCAATTTGGTATAATCCGTTTCCTTATTATTATAACAAGGATCCAGGGAGAGGGCGACAAGCTCAAACGGGTGTGGAAAATAGCGTTGAATTTCACATAATCCGGCCAGCAGGGCGCCTGAGACGCCCACGGCGATCCGGTCCCCGGGGGCGATCATATGGTACTTTTCAATAGCGGCGCGCATACTGCCGGCAAGTTTCTGCATGGGAAGAGCCCTCCCGCCTATGGATTTCACCTTTATTCTATCCGATTTTTGGGCCGTTGTAAAGAAAAATAGAAGATTAGATTTTGGCATGATTAACGGAGAATAGCAGAGAATAAAGGAGATTATATTTTATAAATTAAAAAATTGGGGAAAACCCATTGACTTTTTGAATGCGATATGCTATGATCTATGCTGTTGCAGATTGAGACACGATCGAATTCTAATTTAAGGAGGAAGTTCAGTATGTCAACGTATATGCCCAAGGCGGGCGATATCACCCGCGATTGGTACGTGATTGACGCAGCGGGCAAGCCGCTCGGCCGCGTCGCCGCTGAAGCCGCCAGGCTGCTCCGCGGCAAGCATAAGCCCACGTTCGCCCCCCATGCGGACTGTGGGGATCATGTGATTATTATCAATGCCGCTCAGGCTGTCCTCACCGGCAGCAAGCTGGATAAGAAGATGTATTATCATCACACCGGCTACA
>ENA-ORRT01000669-ORRT01000669.1-human-gut-metagenome-genome-assembly--contig:-NODE-669-length-15650-cov-3.63116_pt1 | contig 15650 bp, 14 predicted proteins | sample MGYA00242181_ERZ509146 | MGnify/ENA primary metagenome ERZ509146 (study PRJEB26280, sample SAMEA2338624) | human gut metagenome | biome: human gut; feature: human-associated habitat; material: faeces...
TATGCAGCCAAAACTCACCATTCAGGAACGGCTCAAAGACCTGCGTGTAGAGCGCGGTCTGACGCTGGAACAGCTTTCTGCGGAAACAGGCATTTCAAAGTCCGCGCTGGGAAAATACGAAGCCGACGATTTTAAGGACATCAGCCCGTTCAGCATGGTGGAGCTGGCAAAGTTCTACGGCGTGTCCACCGATTATCTGCTGGGGCTGACAGAACAAAAAAATCACCCAAACACAGAGCTGGACGCTCTGCATTTGGGTGACGATGCAATCGAAGTATTGAGAACGTGCAAGTTCAACCACCGGCTGCTGTCGGAACTGATCTGCCATAAAGATTTCCAGCGGTTCATGCTGGACACCGAGATTTACGTTGACCGGATCGCGGATATGCGGGTCAACGACATGAACGCCGTGCTGGAAGCCGTCCGTCAGATGGCATTGATGAAAAATGGCGGCGATGAAAGCGACCTGTACCTGCGGACGCTGCAAGTCGCGCAGATTCGGGAGGACGAGTATTTCGGAAGCCTGATTGCGGATGATCTGAAAGGAATTCTCTGCGACATCCGGAATGGACATCGTCCCGACACTATGACTGCGGATGAAACAACCCTTGTTGCAACCGTGCAAGGGCAATTGCAGGATGCGATGAACTTTGAGGGCAGTTCCGAGGGAAAGCAAATCCGGTCGTTCCTTGCTACATTCGGTATTGATTATGACAAACTCACCAAAGAGCAGTTCGTTTCGCTGATTGAAGTGCTCAAGCTGTCCAAATACTTGAAAAGTCCCATCAACCAGCGCGGGAAAGCACGACCTCAGATGCCGCATGGAAAGGGCAAAAAGAAGCGCAAATAAAAAGGAAGCAGACATATCTGAATCGTGGATATGTCCGCTTCTTTATACAGAATGTGTAGTATATAGTTGTCACATCAAAGCTCTTTCGCAAATGGTGTAATTGTGGTGTAGTAAGCGCCATTCGAGCGAAGAAAACCATTGATATAACAGGCTTTTTCGAGGCTTCTTAGGATACTGCCGTGACACACGAAGAGGATCTTTTTCATCAGTCTGATTCTCCACCTTGACTTCTTTGTCCTTAGTATAGCAGATATCCGCCCGTTCGTCGAGTGTCTCTTCCCGCCATACGCCAGTCTCGATCTCTTCCAAAAGCTGTGCTTTAGTCCATCCAAAACGCAGGGCGGCATCGAAATACCACGACCGCTCTTCGGAGGCCATACAGCCCTCTAAAATGGCCACGTTTACGGTCCAACCAAGCCGCTTTTTCATTGTCTGTTCCTCCGGGGAATCCGCATACACCAAATAGCCCATCCGCATGCTACGGAGATTTCTGTTTGCTGTCCATAAACACAAAGGGCGCCGACTTGGTTATTGATGAAACCACCAAATCAGCGCCGTATTCTTTGTTGAAAGATTTTCGCTAAGGTACCCTCTATTTTGCCTCAAAAAGAACTTTCTAACAGGTTCTTCCGCTCATCTCTTTTTCGGGGGAGTTCAAATCACCCCCAGACACGGAGATCTTCCCAAAATGTCTTTTCGAAATTCACTCTTTTTTGAAAACAAAAACCGCAACAACTTGGAACTGTAAATTGTCTTTGAATCATATCCACGGTGAAGCCTTAATTTCTTGAGCTTATTATACCTCACTTATAGACGAACCATAATATATAAAATTATACCATAGAAAGCAGCCATTTTAAAGCCGCATACCATCCATAAGGATTAAAATATTTTGAGGTTTAGGATTCACAACAAGAATTACTCTTATTAGAGTAGGTCATAAAACAATTGGCTCTCGATCTGTACAATATCATCCAAAACTATCTTCTGTCCGCTGACCATGCTCAAAATTCTTTTAAATTCGTCAATCTTTTTTGCTCGGCCGACAGTGGTGACATAGATCCCGCCTTCCTTCCGGTCATCCGGCCGGAACCAGGTGACCGTAACCTCCGGCTGCTCTCCAATGTGCTCCAACAGCACCGCCTGCCGTCGGTCCAGTTCCACTTTTGCGTCCTCGTTCAACTCCATTCGCTGGTCCGTCAGCCTGGCCGTCTCCGCAATGGCAGCCCCGTGGCCGGAGAGGGCGGAGAAAGGGCTAAATATGGCGGCCCGGTCCCGGACGGACATCCGGGGATACTTTTTCGATGTGGGATGAGGCAGATGGATGATGTCATCGTATTTCCCACTCATGCCTGATGCCCTCCGATAGTCTCATTCCGTTCCCTAGCAGTGGCGCCCTCCTCCAGGTTCATGCCCTTCAGGATGGCGTTCTTGCCGTATTTTTTCTTGATACCCAGCATGGCCTCCTGGATCTTTCGCTCCTTCACGTGGGCGGCCTCGTCCGCCTGTGCCTGCTATTCTTTCACAGCATAGTCGGTGAACAGGTCCATCTGCTCCGTCTCCTCCCTCTTTGGGACGCTGGCCTCGTCCAGCAGCTTGTTGGCGCTGATGCTCAGCCGGCGGATCAGGAGGTTGTGGTCCACGATCCGGTCATAGAGGGCCGTCACTGCCCGCAGCAGATCACTGGTCAAAGAGGTATAGGTAAAGTTCTCTGTTCCCACCGCATACTTGGGGATTTTCCGCCCGTAGCGGTCTGTAGTGACGGGGCCATGGTAGTTCCGGCTCCGCTGGAAATCAGTGAGATTTTGGATATCATAGCCCACGGTGAGCACGAGTTGGCAGGTCACCAGCCCCTTGTCCACCAGATCCAGGGCCAAGTTGTCCGCCATCTCCCGCACCACCAAGCGCGCCTTTTGGAAGTCGTAGGGGCACTGGAGCACCTGGCCGGAGACGATGCACTTGCTCGCCGGCTTGTACGATTTTGTGTCCGCGATGGTGCAGGGCTCCCAGCCCCAGGCGTGGTCGATCAGGATCTCGGCGTTGACGCCGAACAGCTTGTACAGCAGGTCCTCGTTGTAGTAGTCCGTGTCCTTCCCAATGGAGCAACGGGCAACGTCGCCCATGGTATAGAGGCCGTGGGCCTCCAGCTTGCTGGCATAGCCCCTGCCCACCCGCCAGAAGTCCGTGAGAGGCCTGTGATCCCACAGGAGTCTCCGGTATGTCCTTTCGTTCAATCGGGCGATCCGCACCCCGTTCTTGTCTGGCTGGACGTGCTTGGCCACGATGTCCATGGCCACCTTGGCCAGGTACAGGTTGGTGCCCATCCCCGCCGCCGCGGTGATTCCGGTAGTCTTCAGGATGTCCAGGATCATGGTCCGTGTCAGCTCCCGGGCGGTCATGAGATAGGTGTCCAGATAGCTGGTCAGATCGATGAACACCTCGTCGATGCTGTAGGGATAGATGTCCTCCGGAGCCACGTATTTCAGATAGACGCTGTAGATCTTGGTGCTCCAATCGATATAGTGGGCCATCCGAGGCGGGGCCACTAGATAGTCCAGGGCCAGGGATGGGTTTTCCCGCACTTCTGGGTCATGCCAGGAGGTGCCGGTGAGTTGCCGGCCAGGGGCTTGCCTCTGCCGCTGGGTATTGACCTCCCGCACCCGCTCCACCACCTCGAACAGCCGGGCCCGGCCGGCAATGCCATAGGCTTTCAGGGATGGGGAGACCGCCAGGCAGATGGTCTTTTCCGTGCGGCGCTGGTCCGCCACCACCAGGTTGGTGGTCATAGGGTCCAGGCCCCGCTCCACGCACTCCACGCTGGCGTAGAAACTTTTCAAGTCACAGCAGATGTAAGTCCGCTCCTTCATGCCTCGCTTCCTCCTTTCTTCTTTAGTCTGCCACGGGCATTGTCATATTATCGGGACCATCCCAGTACGGCTTCAGCTCCTCCAGGGACGCGTCTAGGAAATTTTTCCGAATCTGCTCATAGATCAAAGCCTTGGATTCCGCCGGATCCGCAGAATAGGCGGAGGCGATGTGGTGATAGTCCCACAGGGCCTCCGGCGTGGTGTAGACGGAGATGGGCCAGCCGTAGGGAAAGTCCTTCTTGTTGATCCGCTGGCGGAAATCCCGGATCAGTAGATAGCCGCCCATTTGAAGAGCCGTGACAGTCCCCTCGAAGTTTTTCTCGCCCCCTTTGCCGAAGCCGGCCTGGCACTTCAGCGCAAAGGAGAACCACTCCTTCTGCTCGGAAAAACAGTCCATGATCCGCTTTTGGCGCATGGAGGTCAGTTCCTCGTCCTAGCGGCTGTCGAAGTCATAGCCGTCCCGCCTCCAGTTGGCAAAGTGGGGAAACCAGGCCTTGGAGATGAAACCGACCTTTCCGGCGAAGGATTTTCCGTAGGCCACCTTACCGCTGCGGGCCATCAGGCAGCGCCACTCCCAGGGGTCCTGCTCCGGATCGCCAGTCCACCAAAAGAGGTCGGCGGTATTCTTCTCCACGGAGAAGCCGTTCGCCTCATTTTTGAACAGGTGGCAGGAAGCCGATCTCGTCGATCCAGTCGATCAGTTCCTCCCAAGTCTGGATGCGGGCTGGATCGTCCCAATCCAAGAGCCCCGCATGATCCACTTGCCGCTCTCGATGGCCATTGCAGCCCCCCTTGAAATAACCTGAGATGATTATACCACACAGGACTTGGGGACGCCATAGCGACCACATTGGTCGCTATGGGAACACCTCTATTTTTAAGAACAGGCAGAGCAAATGCAATCTGTTCATAGCAGAAAATGCGGTCATCCTCTATCGGCTCGAAGCAGGTGCGGACTCCCGGCTTGGTCGTTTGTTTAGCCGTTTAATGATAATAACCTTACAGAAATTCTATATCTGCAACTCTTCATCTATTTTCTCTACCCTCTCCTGAATATATAAGCAAATTATTTCTCAGTGCTTCTTCCAGATTCAGCATACACATACCGCTTTCTTGGAGCAGTTTCAGCATATCTGAAGAGATATCTGACAGAACATGTCCATCATCAAAGTCGGTGGGCTGATCCTCGAAATCAAGTGAATCCGCAATATCGAAGAATTCTCCGGCGGAACTGGTGCCGAAAGGCTCCTCCCCTTTCGAATCGGATCCTTCAGACATAGCACACTCGCCCATCAACTCGCATGGCTCTTCCTGCCCGCAGTTGTCACAGGCAGAACACGCTTGCAGCAATACAAGCAGCAAATCAGCTGCCAGCTTTTGCAGTGCCTCGCTGGCGCTGATCAGTTCCATAGCGGTCATCTCTCCAGGAATCACAGCGGCTACATGATCGAGGCAGTGCAATTCTAGTCGATCAAATCCGGCCAAATTTGATTGCTCCAAAGTCTCTGCTCGGATGATCACTTCATTTTGTTTTTCGAACACGATGACTCTCCTTTCCAAAATCGCTCCGCACAAAAGCAAGCGATATGTTTACACAAAATAAGACTTTAAAACTAATTGAGCCGAGGGAAATAATCAAGAAATTCTGTAAAAATCGATATTACCACAGGTAAAAGTGTGGTAGCTATCATGCGTCACTTTGACGAGCCAGTTGCAAAGTGTTGAGGTATCCAATTCTCGAAATAAGGCGTGCTACAGAACCAACGGTCTGTAGCACGCCTTTCATCACTTTATGACATTCTTCCCACTCATGACGGCACCCTTCAAAATTGACCCCACCGTCTGCTTATAGATCCCCATAAAGCCCTTTGGAATGTCGATTTTCAGATCAAAAGCCTCGACCCGCCGCCGGATCTCCTCGTCAGGCAGTTCCACCCGCAAGAATCTCTGCTCGATATCGTACTCCACGATATCGCCGTCCCGCACGGCCAGTACCGGCCCCCGGAGCCCGGCCTCCGGCGAGAGGTACCCAAAGCATGCGCCCGCAGCGGCGCCGGACAGCCGCCCATCCGTGATGGTGCAGCAGCTGTTTCCCAGCTTGCTCCCTTTCAGCCGCGTCGCGAATTGATAAGCTGAGCCGGGGCCGCCCTTCGGCCCCTGCATCAGGACGAAGACCGCGGTATTCTCCTGGATCTCGTCATGCTCCAGCGCCTCAATGGCCTCCATCACGGAGAAGAACACCCGCGCCTTTCCGCGGAATCTCCACAGCTCTCTGGGTACCGCGGATTTCTTGATAAACGCTCCTTCCGGCGCAATATTCCCCTTTACCAAAATCAGGCCGCCCTCAGTATCCAGCGGGTCATCCCGGTGGTGGATCACTTGCGGGGCGCGGTTTTCCGCCCGGCTGATATTCTCTCCCAGCGTCTTTCCATTGACGCACAGGCAGTTCAGATCCAGCTGGTCCTGCAGTTCCGCCAGCAGCGCATGCAGCCCGCCGGCCTCATCAAAGTCCCGCATGGTATGCGGACCGTTGGGGCGGATCCCGACCAGCAGCGGGATCTCCTGGCTGGCCTGGGCGTAGACCTCGCTGCAGTCAAGCTCCAATTCCGCCTCCGTGGCGGCCGCCGGGATGTGAATCACCGTGTTGGCAGAACCTCCCACGGCCATGCAAACCTTGATGGCATTTGTCACGGATGCCTCCGTAATGATCTTGCGGGCTGTGATCCCGTTCTCCCAGAGACGCACTACCTGCCGCCCCGCCTGTTCTGCCAGTTCCAGAAGATGATCGCTGCGGGCGGAGGTGGTTGCATTCCCGGGCAGAGACATGCCGATCGTCTCAACCATCAGGCTCATACTGTTGGCAGTTCCCATCATGCCGCAGGCGCCCGGCGCGGGGCAGGCCGCGTCGATCAGCTGATCCATATATGCCTGGGTGATCTTCCCCTCCCGCAGCTTGGTGAGATGGACCCCGATATCGATAAAGTCCACATTCTGTCCATTCAGCTTTCCGGTGTTCATATATCCGCCGGTCACAATGATGGTCGGCAGATCCAGCCGCCCCGCCGCCATCAGCAGGGCGGGCACCACTTTATCGCAGGTGCCGATCAGCACCAGCCCATCCAGCTTGTTTGCCTCGGCATACATTTCAATCTCATTGACCAGCAGGTCCCGGCTGGGCAGCACATAGGGGCCGCTGCCGATGCAGTCGCACAGATTCATGCCGTTGAAGTTGAACGGCATGCCGCCCGCCTCACGAACGCCCTCACACGCGGCCTTCGCCACTGGCAGCAGATGGATATGTCCGGGATTGATGTCGCTCCAGGTATTGATCACTCCTATCCGCGGCTTCTCCAGATCCCTGTCGGTCAGTCCGATCCCATGGAGCAGCGAGCGGGGAGCCGATAGTCCCTCATAGGTTTTAAATTGGCTTCTCAGTTCAGGCATGTTGTCAGAACCTCCTTCATAAATTCAAGCCCTGGTTCGCCGCAGCCTCAAATTTCCCGGCACGTGCCTCCTTTCTGTATCCGTTTGTGAATCATGATCTGCCGGGTGATGATCAGTGCTCCCACCACAAGGCCGATGATATCCGTGATGATCTCCGGGATCACCAGCAGGAACCCGCTTACGCCCAGCAGCACCGCTTCCCATCTCGTCAATTCGTATTTTGCAAACCGCTCAAGCGCCATGCAGAGCATGATGATCCCCGCCACTGCCGCGACAAGCGTGGTGACCGTCTCAGACAGGGGCATGCCGGTGACCAGCAGGATGCTGGAGTTATACACAAAAACATATGGGATCAAAAGGCTCGGAATCGCGATCCGGAAAGAGATCCAGCCGGCTCTGGCCGGATTGCACTGAGCGATGCCCGCCCCGGCGTAGGCTGCGATGGCCACCGGCGGGGTGATGGACGCCATGATGCCGTAATAGAAGCAGAACAAATGGGCCGCGACAGTGGGGACCCCGAACTGCGTCAAAACCGGGGCCACAATGGTGGCCATCACAATATAGACGCCGGTGCAGGGCAGGCCCATCCCCAGGATAATGGACAAAAGCATCGCCAGGATGCAGGTCAGCAGCAGCTTTCCCTGGGCCAGGACCAGTATGTAATTTCCAAGGGTGATCCCGATGCCTGTCAGCGTCACGATCCCGATGATAAAGCCCACGCAGGCGCAGGCAACCGCCACGGATACCGACCGCTTCGCGCCTTCGATCAATGCCTCCAGCACATCTCTGGCGCTCATGCGGGTAGTCTTGCGGCACTGTGCCACGATAAAGGTGGAGGCGATCCCCCAGAAGCCGGAAAATACCGCCGAATAGCCCGCGCAGATCAGATAGATCACCAGGATAAAGGGAATGATCAGATGTCCCCTCTCCTTGAGCGCCTTCTTCAGATCCGGGCATTCCTCCCTGCTGAGCCCCCGGAGCCCCTGGTGCTTTGCGCGCAGATGGACCGCCATAAAAATCGCGAAATAATAGAGAAGGCACGGTATGATCGCCGCGACCATGATATCCCGGTATGGCATTCCGATATAATCCGCCATCAGAAAGGCTGCGGTCCCCATCACCGGGGGAACGATCTGTCCGCCCGTGGAGGCGCAGGCTTCCACCGCGGCTGCGAATTCCGGGGAATAGCCGATCCGCTTCATCATGGGGATGGTAAAGGAGCCTGTCGTCACCACGTTCGCCGCGGCGCTGCCGCTGACTGATCCAAACAGCGCGCTGGATATCACGGAAACCTTTGCCGGGCCGCCGGCCTGCCGGCCGGTAAGCGCAATCGCAATGTCCTGGATCAGGGTCCCCAGCCCGCTTTTTTCCAAAAATGCTCCAAATATCACGAACAGGACGATATAGTTGGCCGATGTTCCCAGACAGGTCCCAAAAATCCCCTCGGGAATCATGTAGAGATGATCCACCAGGCGGGTGATGCTGCCGCCCCGAATGCGGAAAATGCCCGGCATCAGATAGCCGAAATACCCATACAGCAGGAAGATGATGGCCACGATGCTCAGTTCCTTCGCGACACAGCGCCGGGTCGCCTCCAGGATCAGGACCGTCAGCAAGATCGCCATCACCACATCCGTGCGGTTTGCAATGCCGCTGCGGAGCAGGAAATTATGGTTGTCGACAATAACATATCCAACAGCGAGAATGGACAGGACGGCGAAGATGATGTCCAGTGCGGACGGCCCTGCGTTTTTGCGCTTTTTAGAGCCGGGATACATCAGAAACGCCAAGATCAGGACAAAGAAGAGGTGGATGGAACGCTGCATCATCGTTTCCAGGATGCCTGTCCCGGACGTGTAAACATGGAAGCACGCCATCGCCAGCGCCACCGCGGCGATCACCTTTGCATACCACCCGCCGGTCTTGCGCGTGTTTTCCTCCAGGGAGTATTTTTCCAGCACCTCCTGGCTGAGTTTTTCATCCACAGCCTCTATCTGCTGGAGCCTCGCGTCTTTTTCTTGGTTTTCCATACTCTCTCCTCCACTCATGAGGGCGGACGGGGGCTTTCCGCCCCCATCCTGTGTTTATGGTTACAGAAGTCCGATCTCCTCATAATATTTCACAGCTCCGTCATGCAGGGGGATTTTAATGGAATCCAGGGAAGTCTGCGCGTCGATATCAAACCCGGCATACAGTTCGCACAGAGCCTCCGTATCTTCATAAATGGCCTTGGTGATCTGATAGGCGGTCTCCTCGGAGATCCGTTCCGCATCCACACAGAGGATCGTCGGCAGAGAGACCGTGAGGATCTCCTCCGTCTGGCCGTCATAGGACCCGGCCGGGATCGTATAGGGCGAATAGACCGCATCTTCTCCCGCAGTCAGCGCCTCCACCTGCTCCTCCGTCAGGCCGATCAGCTTGCCCTTCCCGGACATCGTCAGCTCTGTGACAACAGAGTACGGAATGGACGCCATATTGATAAACCCATCAATCTGTCCGTCCTTCAGCTGGTCGCTGGATTCATTCACGCCGATATACTGCGCGTCGATGTCATCGTCAATCGACATTCCGCAGGCCTCAAATACCCGGATCGCATGGGCATTGTCGCCGGACCCCGCGCCGCCGATGCCGAATTTTCTCCCCTCTAGATCCGTCACACGGTCAATGCTGTCATCATTCGCGACCAACATCTGCAGGCATCCGGAGTACAGGACGGCAATCGCCCGCATGCCGTCATAGGGTTCCTGAAAGCTCTCAGAGCTTCCGGTGTAGGCCGCCAGACAGTCGGCGCCGTTGATCACAGCGAGGTCCAGTTCTCCAGCCTGCATCAGTAGGCCATTCTGGGACCCGCCGGTCGTCGGCTGCGCTATGAAGTTCCCGAACCCGTTGTCGGTAAAATACTGGGACAGGACGTTTGAAATGGTGTAATAGCCGCCGCCGGAAGAGCCGCCGCCAAAGGCATGGATCACATCAGAGTTCTCTTCCAACACTGTGCTGGGATCAATGCTGGTGGAAACGCCTCCTTCCTGTTGACCATCGGTATTCCCACAGGCTGTCGCTGTGAGTGCCATGGTTACGGCTAACAATGCCGCGAGCAGGGACTTTAGCTTTTTCATGATAGATCCTCCTGTTTTCCAATTTATTTTGTCATCAGATCGATGACTTCTTCCATGGATTTTCCGGTCAGGCCCATATTTTCCACCGTCCGGCCGATCCACAAAAAGTCCTTTCCGCAGATCCGCGCAGCAAGTTGTATAAATAAGTCTATGACAGGCGTAGGTATACCACAAATTTGTCCGAGAGCTGACAGAGGAACAAATCCCCCTGTGACCTCCTCCATGACAAAACGGTGGTTGAAATCTTTCGGCCCAGCAGACCCCCGATAGGCCTCATTGGCCTGGAGCATGTGGTAAAGTGTATCTGGCTGCAACCCATAGGCGTCTTTTAGCCATTCCCGAAGATTCTTCACGTGTACACCTAGCTTCTCTGCCACTGCCACTCGCTCTTGATCTGCATCCTCGATCAACCCGGCAATATGAGGAGTGATCCCCTCCATATAAAAATCAAACGGCTCCCCCGCGTCAATGCGGTTGGTATTCATCAGAGTGGGAATCACATGCATCAAACAGCCGGAAATCGACATGGAAGTCTCCAAAACAGAAGCAGCGCCCCGAAACTGCGGATAGACCGGCGATATTTTTTTCAGAATCAGCTCCGTGTCTTTGCTGGGATAGGCTGCCAAAAGAACGGTCTTCTTGATCCCAGTCACAAAGATGTGGCCAATCTCTATCTGCCGGCATCCATAGATCAGTGTTTGACACTCTGCAATATGCGGAAGCTCCTGGCACCCACTTTTCTGGAGAGCAGCTGCAAAGCAAACCGCCCCGCCACAGTGTCCAGGATGCAATACCACAATCTGTTCCGGCCTTATATAAGGAGCCATCGCTTCGGCCACCGCCCCATGTGCGTCTGTTGTGGTAACAACCATGACAAAATCCGCTCTGGTAACAGCTACCTGGATATCAGATGTGATGCAGGCGATCCGATATGCCCCTGTCAGTTTATTTTCCAGTAGAATCTCCCCACGCTTTTGCAGCGTATGCAGTTTTTGCTGGTCGATATCATACAGAACTGCTTCGTGCCCCAGCTGTGTGAGATGTGCTGCCATGCACTGGCCGCCACTACCGGCCCCGATCACCGCAAATTTCATTAGTATCCCTCCTTCTCGTTTTTTACGATCCCCAAACTCGTTTAAACTTATATATATAAGTTACAAGAATAGAATATGTTATCCAAATAGGTGTTGTCAAGAGCTACCTTTCGTTTTTTGCTTTTTTCTGTTTTTTGCTGAAATCCTTCTTATTTTTTTGTAAAAAATAGCCGTTGTAAAACCTTCTTCTTCAATTTGACAAGTTTTTTAATATGCCATATAATGATAATAAATACATAATATTGTAAAAAGGCGCATGTGCCTAACTTGTTTTCTTAAGTTAGGCAGGCCATTGCAGGCCAGGATCTAATAGATCCTCTGCAGGGATTTATACTATATGACATTTATGTTTCAAAGGAGCCATCAGAACCCATGGAACCTAAAAAAGCCTTGACAAAGCAGGAGATGTTGGAAAAAGCTCTCCGGGATAATTTAAAAAACGGGGTTTGGAACCCCAAAGATAAACTGCCATCCGAGAGCGAAATGATGCGCCAGTACCAGGTCAGCAGGACTTTGGTCCGCAATGTTTTGACCAATCTCGCTCGAGACGGTCTGGTAAAGAGCAAGCAGGGAAAAGGTACATTTGTCTCCATTCCAAAAATCCATGCCCATGCGCCTTACAAGGAGAAGATCCGAAGCCAGTTGGAGCAGCAGGGATATCTTACGCAGACACAATTTGCCTCTCTGGAAAAAATTTCTGCCACGCCGAAACTTGCTTATCTTCTAAATGTGGATCTGGACAGCACCGTCTACCTGCATAAGCACCTTCGTTTTGTCGATCAACTCCCCTTTTCCATCTCAGAGTCCTATATGCCGGCAGGGCTATTCCCAGACCTGGAACTGCAGGATATGGAGGGCATTCCCCTTTCCCAGGTCTTTGAAGAAGTCTATGGCTATACAGTTTTCTCGACAAATGAAACGCTGGAAATCATTTTCGCCTCCGCTGACATCGCCAAAAAGTTGGATATTGCAGCCGGCTTTCCCTTACTTGAATTGGAGCAGGTCAACTATTCCAGCGATAATGTTCCCTTTGAATTGAACCGCATTCTTTTTAGAGGTGATCGGATCCGACTACATTTTGACTATAATCGATAAAGTGAACTGCACCCCCAGAGATAGACAGAAGTAAAAAAAGGGGTGGGCATGCCCAAAGGAGTACCTAATCGAAGATACAGTGCGGAATTCAACGTAAAGGTAATCGAAGCAATGCGAGCGGAAGGCCTGAGCTACAGTGAAGTGGGCCGGCAGTTTGGGATTGAGTCTCATACACCGCTTCAGATATGGGAGCGGATTTACTTGGCGGAAGGGCCGGAAGGTTTCTCTGTTGAATGACGAGAGCACAGCGGATCGGTCCGTCCTCTGAAATGAGTAAGCCAGGACTGTGAGAAAGAGCTGCTGGCTCAAGTACAGCGATTAGAGGCAAAAAATCGATACCTAAAAAAATTGTGGGCCTTGGTTTTGGAAGACGAGCAGCGCCAGCGCAAAAAGCGCGGGTGATTCAAGAACTGAGGCCAGAAATCCCTTTGAAGATGCTGCTGTCCGTTGCTCACCTGTCAAGGTCCACATTTTATGATGAGATAAAGCGGATGAAGAAGGGGGATAAGTACGCATCCGTAAAAATAGAAATCCAAGCAATTTAAAATAAAAATATGGATTTTAACTTTGGGAGCCCGGCGATAAGCCTTGACCCATTTCCTGACCCACCATCTGACCCATTAGCCGCTGGACGCGCCCAAATATATTGGCCTAAATAATTCTGAAAAATAGAAAAATTCAAAAATAATGTTTGTTTTATCACGCAAAAGATTTTCCGAAGGTATCTACGGACCAGAAGGCCGGGGGTTCGAATCCCTCAGGGCGTACCAGCAAGAAGCCTGTGTTCTCTAAGAACACAGGCTTCTCTGTTTTTCTCCGGTCCTTCCCCCGCTTCGTCTCTGCCCATATCACGCCACAGGCCGGTGAAATTTCAGGCTACTTCTACCATTACTATCAGTTCCTCGCTGCTGTCAGGATGCCGCTGACCGTGTTTACCGCCTGGATCTGGGTGTCTTTGGTGACGTGGGCGTAGGTGTCCAGCGTGAATCCGGCGCTGTAATGGCCCATCATTCCGGAGACTGTTTTCACGTTTCCCCCGTTCTGCCGGGCAATACGCCGCTGGATACGGAGCGTTTTTCTCTGGAAGTCAATGCCTGTCCATTTTAATCCCAACAGCTCTCCCCGCCGCAGGCCGGTTGTCCAGGTCCATGTAGCAGCGTTCATACACGCCGCTTTTCCCGGCCTTCTGAAAAAACGCTGTCAGCTGATCCGGTGTCAGGTCCTTCACCTCCTGCGCTCCGCCTTTCGCAGTGTGCGCAGCTCTTGGCCGGGGTTGTTCGGATGAGCGACTGTTCCGCCTCTACTTCCATGGCGGGGGACGGCATTTGGCGAAGATTCCGCACTGTTTTGCATACAAGTCTTTTTGCTTTACAGCGGTTCTCTTTGCTTTGAACGTCCTCCTTTTCCAGCAGCTCTTTATAGAGCCACTGTATCTCCAGAGAGGAATTGCCCGGGCTTCCGGCCAGAGTTATCAAAGAATTGACAGCTGCGGAGGCGGATTGTGTCGGGACAGCTTTCCATCTTTCGATTCAGTATATCAGGCCGCAGCTGGAGCGTCTGGACTGCCTCCGCTTTCATATCCGCAAGCAGCAGGAAGCACAGCAAAGCTGACCGGCAGCACAAACACAAGACTATTTTTCGGGAAGGAATTTTTATGAGGCTCCAGGACAACGCCGCCTTTGCGCCGCTGCGCTGCGTTTTGGCCGGATTTTTCAAAAGCATCTCCCATGCGCCGTCCAGATCTGTGTCTGCCTGGGGCTGAGTGCTGTTCCTTGCATCTGGAATTTCCGGATGGCGGAAGCGCAAATGACGGCTTTCAATCTGCGGAGTCTTTCCGTCGGTACAGGGTGAGCGTGTACATCGGAGCCGTTGGCTCGCCCTTCCATCCAGATCCATCGTGTCGAACCTCCACATATTGTTCCCGTGATTTGGAGAACACTATTTCTAAATTACGCATTTGGAGGATCGTATATGGAGTCATTGTGGGAACAGACGTCCGGACATACAGGGTTTTGTCATCTGGAGCAGGATGCAAAGACCGATGTATTGATTATCGGCGGGGGGATAGCGGGGGTTTTATGTGCATATCTGCTGCACCAGGCCGGAGTCCTCTATCTGCTCTTGGAAGCTGAGACAATTGGCGGCGGGATCACCAAAAACACCACCGCCAAAATCACCTCCCAGCACGGCCTGATCTATGACAAGCTGATCCGTAAATTTGGAGCTGGCCAGGCCAAACAGTACCTTGATGCCAATGAAGCGGCCCTTCAGAAGTACCGGGAGCTGTGCCGCGGCATGGACTGCGACTTTGAAGAAAAGACTGCCTATGTGTACTCTCTGAATGACCGCCGGAAAATCGAACGGGAGCTGGATGCCCTGGAAAAACTGGGGGTTCCTGGGGAATTTACAGACCGCCTCCCCCTCCCCTTCCCTGTGGCCGGAGCAGTTCGATATCCAAACCAGGCCCAGTTTCATCCGCTGAAATGGATCGCCGCGATTTCAAAGAGCCTGCACATCTGCGAGCACACGCCGGTGCGGGAGCTGGTCGGAACAACTGCAATTACGGATTATGGAAAAGTCACGGCAAACAAAATAATTGTAGCCACCCATTTTCCCTTTTTGAATAAGCACGGCAGCTTCTTTGCCAAACTGTATCAGCACCGCTCCTATGTGATTGCCCTGGAAAACGCCCCGAATGTAGACGGCATGTATGTGGACGAGGCCCAGACGGGCATGTCCTTTCGCAACTACAAGAATTTGCTGCTGGTAGGCGGCGGAGACCACCGCACCGGAAAACAGGGCGGGGCCTGGCAGGAACTGCGGGATTTCGCCCAGCGGTACTATCCCAAGGCCGCGGAGACATCCCACTGGGCTACCCAGGACTGCATGTCTCTGGACGGCGTTCCCTATATCGGCCCCTATTCCGCCAGCGCATCCGACCTGTATGTGGCCACCGGTTTCAACAAGTGGGGAATGACCTCCGCCATGGTGTCGGCCATGGTCCTGTGCGATCTTGTCCAAGGGAAGCAGAGCCCCTATGCCGAGGTGTTTTCCCCCTCCAGAACGATCCTCCGCCCCCAATTGGCGGTCAATGGCTTCGAGGCCGTGGTCAACCTCCTGACCCCTTCCGCCAAGCGTTGTCCCCATCTCGGCTGCGCGTTGAAATGGAACCCGCAGGAGCACA
>ENA-ORRT01000686-ORRT01000686.1-human-gut-metagenome-genome-assembly--contig:-NODE-686-length-15328-cov-2.57258_pt1 | contig 15328 bp, 14 predicted proteins | sample MGYA00242181_ERZ509146 | MGnify/ENA primary metagenome ERZ509146 (study PRJEB26280, sample SAMEA2338624) | human gut metagenome | biome: human gut; feature: human-associated habitat; material: faeces...
CCGCCGCGGGGGTTTGCTCCCGGCGGACGGCAGAGACATATTTGATCGCCGGAAGGGTGACGGTGAACGGCCAGACCGCCCATCTGGGCCAGCGTGCAGACCCGGATCGGGACGAGATCCTGGTGGACGGCCGTCCCCTGGCGCCCCGGGCGGAGGCCGTGTACATCCTGCTGAACAAGCCGCGGGGCTATGTCTCCACCCTCTCGGACGAGCGGGGGCGGCGGACAGTGGCGGAGCTGGTGGCGGACTGCGGGAGCCGGGTTTATCCCGTGGGACGGCTGGACCTGGATTCCGAGGGCCTGCTGCTGCTGACCAACGACGGTGCCTGGGCCCAGCACCTGCTGCATCCAAAGCACGAGGTGGAAAAGACGTATCACGTCTCCGTATTTGGACCGGTGGCCGGCGCGGCGGCCCGGCTGGCAGCCGTCACCGACCTGGAGGTGTAGTCCATCCGCCCCGCCCGGGTGGAGGTGCTGCGGGAAACTCCCGGAACCGCGGTGCTGGCAGTGACCATTCATGAGGGGAAGAACCGGCAGGTCCGCCGGATGTGTGCCCAGTGCGGCCTGACGGTGAAGCGGCTGCGCCGGGTCCGGGAGGGAGCTCTGGAGCTGGGCGATCTGCCGCCGGGAAAGTGGCGGTATTTGACACAGGACGAGGCAGGGGCGCTGGGAGTCACCCCCTGACTGAAAAGCGGAAGGCGCCGCCCTGAATGGGGCGGCGTCTTTTCCATTCCGGCGGCGAGACGGAAAAATCCAGCAAAGCGGTTTGAATTTTGAAAAAACTGTGCTACAATAGACCGCGGAACGTCCGGCGGGCCAGCGGAGCTGCCGGGCAAGATCAAGAACGGCCCCCTGCAGGCGGCCGACGGAGGAAACAGCAGTGGCTAAGAGCATCCTACATACCATCGAGCGCAATATGCCCACCTTTTCCAAGGGACAGAAGCGGATTGCCGACTACATCCTGCAGAATTACGACAAGGCCGCCTTCATGACTGCCAGCAAGCTGGGGAAGCTCTCCGGCGTCAGCGAGTCCACAGTGGTACGCTTCGCATCGGAGCTGGGGTACGACGGCTATCCCAGTATGCAGCGGGCACTGCAGGAGATGATCCGCAGCCGCCTCACTTCCACCCAGCGCATCCAGGCGGCGGACAATCTGTTCGGCGGACAGGATGTGCTGTCCGCCGTGATCCAGTCCGATATGGACAAGCTGCGGATGGTGGCGGAAGAGGCGGACAGGACCGAGTTCAACAAGGTGGTGGACCTGATCCTGGGCGCCGGGCACCTGTACATCCTGGGGGTGCGGACCTCCTCCTTTGTGGCGGGGTATCTGAACTTCTACCTGCACCTGCTGTCCGAGAACGTGACGCTGGTGCAGTCCAACGCCGCAGGGGAGATCTTCGAGCAGCTGCTGCGGATCGGCCCCGGGGATGTGATGATCGCCATCAGCTTCCCTCGGTACTCCAAGGTCACTATGAACACAGTGAAGTTTGCCCAGGACCGGGGGGCTACCATCGTGGCTATTACAGACAATGAGCTGTCCCCCGTCTACCAGATGGCGGAGGCTGCTCTGCTGGCTCCCAGTGAGATGATCTCCTTTGTGGACTCCATGGTGGCGCCTCTATCCCTCATCAACGCGCTGCTGATCGCCGTGGGCTCCCGGATGCGGTCGGACGTGTCCCGCACCTTTGCGGAGCTGGAGGACATCTGGAACGCCTACGGCGTGTTCGGGAAGATGGACGATGAGTAAGGGGCTGGTAGTGATCGGCGGGGGAGCCGCCGGGATGATGGCCGCTGTCTCCGCGGCGGAGCGGGGCGCACAGGTGACGCTGCTGGAGCCCAATGAGCGGCTGGGAAAGAAGCTGAACATCACCGGCAAGGGCCGGTGCAACGTCACCAACAACGCCGATGTACAGACCTTGCTGGCCAACGTGCCCCGGAACGGCAAGTTTTTGTACAGCGCCTTTTCCCGGTTCGACGGCCGGGACACCATGGCGTTCTTTGCGTCCATCGGCGTGCCGCTGAAGACCGAGCGGGGGAATCGGGTGTTTCCCGTCAGTGACCGGGCCTTTGACGTCAGCGCCGCTTTGGAGCGGCGGCTGAAGGCGCTGAAGGTCTCTCTGGTCCGGGACCGGGCGACGGAGCTGGAGATCACCTCCGGCGCCGTCACAGGTGTCCGGGGAGAGCGGGGGACATACCCTGCCGGGGCGGTAGTCCTTGCCACCGGCGGCGGCAGTTACCCCGCCAACGGCTCCACAGGAGAGGGGCACCGAATGGCCCGGGAAGCGGGGCATTCGGTGACGGACCTTCAGGGCTCTTTGGTGCCGCTGCGGGATTACGGCCTGGGCCGGGAGCTCCAGGGCCTGAGCCTGCGGAATGTGGGGCTGGCGGTGTTTGAGGACCGGAAGAAGATCTACACGGACTTCGGGGAGATGCTGTTCACCCACTTCGGTGTCAGCGGGCCCCTGGTGCTGTCGGCCTCCGCCCACATGCGGCACTTCGGTAAAAAGACCTACCGGCTGGAGATTGACTTGAAGCCCGCCCTGGATGAGCAGGCCCTGGACAAGCGGCTGCTGCGGGACTTTGAGAAGTACGCCAACCACGACTTCTGCAACGCGCTGAACGATCTGCTGCCCCAGAAGCTGATTCCGGTGGCAGTGGAGCGGTCGGGCATCCCGCCCCATCAAAAGGTCCATGACCTGACGCGAGAGCAGCGGCGGAAACTGGTCCAGGGCCTCAAGCATTTTTCTGTGGAGATTGCCGGACCCTGCCCGGTGACGGACGCTATCGTCACTTCCGGCGGCATAAAGATCAGTGAAATTGACCCAAAGACAATGGAATCAAAACTTGTAAAGGGATTATACTTTTCGGGAGAAATCATGGATGTGGACGCCTATACCGGCGGCTTCAACCTGCAGATCGCCTGGGCCACAGGCCGGGCGGCGGGACAGGCTGCGGCGGAGGCGCTGAGACAAGGGGAAGAGAACGCATGAGTGAGAACATTCGCGTGGCCATCGACGGGCCCTCCGGCGCGGGGAAGAGCACCCTGGCCAGGAGCGTGGCCGCCAGACTGAACTTTTTATACGTGGACACAGGTGCCATCTACCGCACCATCGGCTATGCCGTGTGGCGGAAGGGGATCGATCCCCGGGACCGCTCCGCCGTGGTGGCGGTGCTGCCGGACCTGGAGATTTGCCTGACCTATGGGACGGACGGCCTGCAGCACATGGAGCTGAATGGAATGGATGTGACGGCGGAGATCCGCCTGCCGGAGGTGTCCCGCTACGCCTCTCTGGTATCCGCCTATCCGGAGGTTCGGGCGTACCTGCTGGAGATGCAGCGCCAGCTGGCCCGGGAGAACAGCGTGGTGATGGACGGCCGGGATATCGGCACGGTGGTGCTGCCGGATGCGGAGGTGAAGGTGTTTCTCACCGCTTCCGCGGAGGAGCGGGCCCGCCGCCGGATGCTGGAGCTGGAGGAGCGGGGGACGCCGGAGCCTTATGCGGCTATCCTCCGTGCCATTCAGGAACGGGACTGGAACGATACCCACCGTGACGCCGCACCCCTGCGTCAGGCGGAGGACGCGGTGCTGCTGGACACCACGGCTCTGGATTTTGTCCAGAGCGAAGACGCGCTGCTGCACATTATCCGGGAGAGGACGGGACTATGAGCGAAAAGAGGCCGTTGAATGGATTTTTCGTATGCATCTACTATCTGGTAAACTTGGTGGCGGGGATTCTTCACCCGGTCACCATCATCGGGCGGGAGAACCTGCCGGAGCACGGCGCCCTGCTGTGTCCCAACCACAACAGCAACTGGGACCCGGTGCTGGTGGCGCTGAAGGTTCCGGTGAACTACCGGCTCCACATCATGGCCAAGAAGGAGCTGTTCTGCAACAAGGTCTTTGACTGGGTACTGCGGAAGCTGGGCGCCTTCCCTGTTGACCGGGGCGAGGGGGACATCGAGGCGGTGAAAACCGCCCTGAAGGCTATCAAGAGCGGGGACAACCTGCTGATATTCCCGGAGGGAACCCGGGTGGAACACGAGGGGGCTCTGCCCGCCAAGGGTGGTGTGGCCGTCATCGGCATCCGTTCCGGGGCGCAGTTCGTGCCGGTGTACGTGGAGGGGAACAAACGCCTCTTTCGCCGGACCCGCATCATCTTCGGCCAGGCATACCGGCCGGAGGCCACCAGCCGTCGGCCTTCACCGGAGGAGGTCCAGGCCATCGCCGACGAGGTGCTCCGCCGCTCCTACGCCCTGGGGAAGGAGGCGCGATGAAGGTCCTTTTGGCCAAGAGCGCCGGATTCTGCTACGGCGTGAAGCGGGCGGTGGAGTTGGCGGCAAAGACCGGGGAGGAGACCGGCGGATGCTGGATGCTGGGAGACCTGATCCACAACTCCCACGTGGTGGAGGATCTGGCCCGCCGGGGTGTCCGGAAGACCGAGGTCCCGGCTGGCCTGGCGGCGGGGGACACGGTGGTGATCCGATCCCATGGAGAATTGAAATCCGTGCTGGACGATCTGGAGGCCCGGGGCGTTCGGTGCGTCAATGCCACCTGTCCCAATGTGATCCGCATCCAGCGCCTAGTGGCCCAGGCGGAGGCGGAGGGCCGCCGTCCGGTGATCATCGGCGAACCCCTGCACCCGGAGGTGATGGGGGTGGCCAGCTGGTGCCGCCAGCCCCTGGTGTTCGACGGGCCGGAGGCCGTGGAGGCCTGGCTGGACGGGGATGAGAAAAGTCGGGAAATCCCTGTTACCGTAGTAGCGCAGACCACCTGCATCCGAAAACTTTTTGAAACTTCTTGGAAAATCATAAAAAAACAGTGTACAAACGTAAAAATCTTTGATACAATATGTAATGCTACGCATGAACGTCAGTCTGAGGCGGCAGAAATCGCCGGCAAAGCAGACGTGATGGTCGTGGTGGGAGACCGTAAAAGCGCCAACACCAAACATCTGACGGAAATTTGCCTGAGGAGATGCCCCCGCGTGGTCCAGATTGAACGCGCGGACGAGCTCTCGCCGGATTTTTTCAATGGTTGTACTGTTGCGGGCCTTACGGCTGGTGCCTCCACGCCTGCGGGCATCATTAAGGAGGTATATGCAACGATGAGCGAAGAAATCAAGGCGGCCGAGGGCAAAGAGGAGTCCTTCGAGGAATTACTGAATCAGTCTTTTAAAACTTTAAATAACGGTGACCGGGTCACCGGCATCGTTACCGCCATCACCCCCACCGAAGTGCAGGTGGACGTGGGCGCCAAGCAGGCGGCCTACATCAAGCTCAGCGAGCTGAGCGACGACCCCAATGTCAAGGCGGAGGACATCATCCACGTGGGCGACCAGATCGAGACCTATGTGGTCCGCGTCAACGACGTGGAGGGCTACGCAGAGCTGTCCAAGAAGCGTCTGGACGCTGCCAAGGTCTGGGAGAACATCGAGCAGGCCGTGGAGGAGAAGACCGTTCTGGAGGGCACTGTCACCGAGGAGAACAAGGGCGGCATCGTGGTGTCCGTCAAGGGTGTGCGGGTATTCGTCCCCGCCTCTCAGAGCGGTCAGCCCCGCGGCGCCGATCTGTCTGCCATGGTGAAGCAGAAGGTCCAGCTGCGGATCACCGAGGTCAACCGCGCCCGCCGGCGCGTGGTGGGCTCCATCCGCTCCGTCACTGAGGAGGCCCGGAAGGCCGCCCAGGCGGAGGTGTGGGCCAACATCGAAGTGGGCAAGCACTACACCGGCACCGTCAAGTCCATGACCAGCTACGGCGTGTTCGTGGACATCGGCGGCGTGGACGGCATGGTACATATCTCCGAGCTCAGCTGGAGCCGGATCAAGACCCCCGCCGAGGTCTGCAAGGTGGGCGATACCATGGACGTGTACGTCATCTCCTTCGATCCCGAGAAGAAGAAGATCTCCCTGGGCGTGAAGGATCACAGCATCGATCCCTGGCAGGTGTTCATGGACAAGTACCAGGTGGGCGACGTGGCCTCTGTCCGCATCGTCAAGCTGATGACCTTCGGCGCCTTTGCCGAGGTCGTGCCCGGCGTGGACGGCCTGATCCATATCTCCCAGATTGCTGACCGGCGCATCGACAAGCCTGAGGATGTCCTCTCCGAGGGCCAGATTGTGGACGCCAAGATCACGGCCATCGACGAGGAGAAGCAGAAGATCTCCCTGTCCATCCGCGCCCTGCTGACTCCCGCGGCTGATGAGGCTGAGGAGGAAGAAGCTCCTGTGGAGGAGTAATCCGCACGGATTTCCAGACCTAAAAAAGACAGGCTCCGGTGAGGGGCCTGCCTTTTTTTGAAAATTTTGTGATTTTTTTCACGGTATGGATTGCTTTTCAAGGGCTGGTATGTTATACTCTTGACAATCAATGTAAGACAACACCGATGACATCATACAACAAACGGGAATTACAGGAGGAAGATCAACATGAGCTACCAGGAAGTGTACAAACAGAAGCTGACAACGGCCGACGAGGCGGTCAAGGCCGTCAAGTCCGGCGACTGGGTGGATTACGGCTGGAGCGTCTGCTCGGCGGATGCCTTGGATAAGGCGCTGGCCCGGCGGATGGGCGAGCTGACCGACGTGAAGATCCGGGGCGGTATCCTGACCCACAAGCCCGCCATTTTCGATGTGCCCAATGCGGCGGAGCATTTCTGCTGGAACTCCTGGCACATGGGCGGCATCGAGCGCAAGGCCGTGAGCGAGGGCTTCTCCTATTACATCCCCCTGCGGTATTCTGAGCTGCCGGGGTATTACCGCAACTGCATCAAGAGCCTGGACGTGGCCATGTTCCAGGTGGCCCCCATGGACGAGCACGGCTGGTTCAATTTCGGTCCCGGCGGCTCCCACTTGAAGGCTGTGTGCGAGTGCGCCAAGACCGTCATCGTGGAGGTCAACAAGAACATGCCCGTGTGCTTGGGCGGGTTTGAGAACTGCATCCACATCGACGACGTGGACATGATCGTGGAGGGAGAGAACCCTGCTTTGGATGAGCTGGGCGGCGGAGCCGCCAGTGAGGTGGACATGGCGGTGGCCAAACTGGTGGTGCCGGAGATCTGTGACGGTGCCTGCCTGCAGTTGGGCATCGGCTCTATGCCCAACGCCATCGGCAAGATGATCGCCGAGAGCGACTTGAAGGATTTGGGCGTGCACACCGAGATGTACGTGGACGCCTTCGTGGACATGTCCATAGCCGGTCGCATCACAGGCCTGCGCAAGCCCTTTGACCGGGGCCGGCAGACCTATGCCTTCGCGGCGGGCACACAGAAGCTGTATGACTTCATCGACAACAACCCTGAGTGCATGGCTGCTCCCGTCAGCTATGTGAACGACATTGCCCGGGTGTCTCAGATCGACAACTTCATCTCCATCAACGGCGCCGTGGATATCGACCTGTACGGCCAGGTGTCCTCTGAGTCCTCTGGAATTCACCATATCTCCGGTGCCGGCGGCCAGCAGGACTTCGTCATGGGCGCGTACCTGTCCAAGGGCGGCAAGAGCTTCATCTGCTGTTCCTCCTCCTACATGGACAAAAAAAGCGGCCAGCTGAAGTCCCGTATCCGGCCCACGCTGCTGGAGGGGTCCGTGGTCACCGCCACCCGCACCAACCTCCACTATGTAGTGACGGAGTACGGCAAGTTCAACGCCAAGGGCAAGTCCACTTGGGAGCGGGCCGAGGGCCTGATTGCCATCGCCCATCCTCAGTTCCGCGAGGAGCTGATCGCCGAGGCGGAGAAGATGCACATCTGGCGCCGTTCCAACAAGAGATAACAAAATCCTCCGGAGCCGGGCGGCATATCTGCCGTCCGGCTCTTTTGTACAGGGGGGACCTGTGTCTGGAGGAGCTGATGCCCTTGCCGCGGGTGGATGATTCTCTGCGGAAAGTGTAAGGCACTGGAAAAGATAGTAAAAAAATTTCAAAATAAGCTTGTAAAGCTGCTGAAAAGCCGGTATAATGAAATTTATGAAAACAGAAAAGTGGAAATAGAGAGAGCGGGTTCCAGTCACCGCCCGGCGGAAATGGGAAGGAGTTTACCATGTTCAGCGTTGGGGATCTGGTCGTTCATCCAATGCATGGGGCCGGCGTGATCGACGCCATCGTTCAGGAAAAGGTCGCGGGGAGTACACAGGACTACTATGTGTTCAAAATGCCGGTGGGTGGACTGCTGTTGAAGATCCCCACCGCCAACAGCCAGACGATTGGAGTCCGCTCGGTCATCCAGCGGCCGGAGGCGGAAGCCCTGATTGCCGCTATCCCGTCTTTGGCGGTGGAGGAGAGCAGCAACTGGAACAAGCGGTACCGGGAAAATCTGCTGCGGATGAAGAGCGGGGATCTGTACGAGGTGGCACGTGTGATTAAGGGGCTGATGTTCCGGGAACGGAAGCGGGGCCTCTCCAATGGGGAGCGGAAGATGCTTCATACGGCCCGCCAGATCCTGCTGTCGGAGCTGGTGCTGGCAGAGGACAGCGGCTATGAAGAGGTGGAGCGGCGTGTGGAGCAAGCCATGCTCCAGACACCGGAGATCCAGAGATAACGTGTTCGCGGACCATGTCCGCGAACATTCTGCTGTTTCAGGAGAAATTTCCAGGGAGGTCGGATCATGGCATTTTTCAAAAAATTCCGGGATGCCCAGCGCCCTTGCTGCGCCGCGCTGGTGGCGGCGGCAGGCAGTTCTTCCCGCATGGGCGGGGGGAAAAAGCTGCTGCAGCCCCTGGACGGCATTCCTGTACTGGCCCGGACACTGACGGCCCTGCAGATGGCCCGGCGGATCGACGAGATCGTGGTGGCCGCCCGAGAGGAGGACTTTCTGGAGATCTCCCAGCTGTGCAGGACCTACGGCATCACCAAATGCACCAAGGTGATCCGGGGCGGGGAGAGCCGGGCCCACTCGGTACTTCTGGCAGCACTGGAGGCCGGGGAGGGCATGGAGCTGCTGGCGGTGCAGGACGGCGCCCGCCCCCTGGTGACGCCGGAGCTCATCGACGATGTGGCGGAGCAGGCCGCCCGCTGCGGGGCGGCGGCCCCGGCGGTGGCGGTGAAGGACACCATCAAAGCCGTCCGGGACGACGGCACGGTGGCGGAGACGCTGGACCGGGCGGCCCTGCGGGCTGTGCAGACACCCCAGATCTTCGAGAGCGCGTTGCTGAAAGCCGCGCTTCAGGCGGCTGTTGAGGGGGGCATCCCCATAACGGATGACTGCTCCGCCGTGGAGCGGCTGGGCAAGCGGGTCTATCTGGTGGAGGGGGACGAGGAAAACCTGAAGATCACCACTCCGGTAGACCTGATTTTGGCGGAGGCTATTCTGCAGGCCAGGGAGGATCGGATATGACGAATCTGCGGATCGGACATGGATATGACGTCCACCGGCTGACGGAGAGGCGGCGGCTGGTGCTGGGGGGCGTGGAGATCCCCTGGGACCGTGGGCTGCTTGGCCACTCCGACGCGGACGTGCTGACCCACGCGGTAATGGACGCCCTCTGCGGCGCCGCCAAGCTGGGGGACATCGGCAAGCTGTTCCCGGACAGCGATCCCCGCTACGCCGGTATTTCCAGCCTGGAGCTGCTGCGGCAGGTGGCAGCGCTGCTGCAGGAGAGAGGATGGGCCGTGGTGAACATCGACGCCACCCTCATCGCCCAGGCCCCCAAGGTGGGCCCCTACCGCCCGGAGATGGAGGCGAACCTCTCCGCAGCTCTTGGGACGGATGCGGACCGGGTGAATGTGAAGGCCACCACAGAGGAGCATCTGGGCTTTACCGGGGACGGCTCCGGCATGGCGGCCCATGCGGTGGCGCTGCTGGAACGGCTCCCCTGAAAAAAGGACGTGCCTCGGGCGCGTCCTTTTCGCACGTCCGCGCCTCCCGACCATAGAATGGGTAGAGAGGAGGAGTGTCTGTGGAGCACTATTTGATTATCGCCCGCTCGGTGACCTATGCCCAGCGGATGCAGCGGGCGCTGGCCCGGTCGGGGATCCGAAGCCGGATCTTCCGGGCCCCCCGGGACCTGACGGACCGGGGCTGCGCCTACGCCGTGCAGATCGCGGACTCCGACCTGACGGCTGCCCTGACGGCCCTTCACAGGGAATCTTTGGACCCTGTTCAGATATTCTTGACCCAGCGGGGGACGTTCCGGGAGGTGAGACCGTGATCTATTTTGACAGCGCGGCCACCACCTTCCAGAAGCCCCGGACTGTGGCGGACGCCATGCGGAACGCCATGGCCACCATGAGCTCTCCCGGCCGCGGCGGATACCCCGCCGCCATGCGTGCGGCGGAGGCTGCCTTCGACTGCCGGACAGAGCTGGCGGAGCTGTACCATCTGGAGAACCCGGAGCAGGTGGCCTTCACCATGAACGCCACCCACGGCCTGAACATTGCCATCAAGAGCCTGGTGCCCCCCGGCGGGAAAGCCGTGATCTCCGGATATGAGCACAACGCTGTCACCCGGCCCCTGGCGGCCCTGGGGGCCCAGGTGTCCGTGGCGGCGGCGCCCCTGTTTCAGCCTGCAGCGGTGACGGCGGCCTTTGACCGCCTGATCGTGCCCGGCACGGACGCGGTGATCTGCAACCACGTGTCCAACGTATTCGGCTTCGTCCAGCCGGTGGAGGCTATCGCCGCTATCTGCCGGGAGCGGGAGGTACCCTTCATCATCGACGCGTCCCAGTCCGCCGGGATGCTGACCCTGGACATGACGGCCCTGGGGGCGGCCTTCATCGCCATGCCGGGCCACAAGGGCCTGTACGGCCCCCAGGGAACCGGCGTACTGCTGTGCGGGAAGGACGTCCCCGTCCGCACACTGCTGGAGGGCGGCACCGGCAGCATCTCTATCCAGCAGGAGATGCCGGACTTCCTGCCGGATCGGCTGGAGGCGGGCACCCACAATATGCCCGGCATCGCAGGGCTGCTGGCGGGGGTCCGATTCGTCCGCCAGCTGGGGCCGGAGGCCATCTGCGCCGGAGAGCGGCAGCTGACCTTCCAGGCGGCGGAGGGCCTGAGGCGGCTCCCTGGACTGCAGGTGTTTGCCCTGCCAGACCTGGCGGCCCAGGCGGGGGTGCTTTCCATTGTCCCGGAGCACATGGACGCAGAGGCATTGGGCGCGGCCCTGGCAGACCGGGGCATCGCCGTGCGGGCGGGCCTTCACTGCGCGCCCCTGGCCCACCGCACCGCCGGGACGCTGGACACCGGCACCGTCCGGCTGAGTTTTTCCCACTGGAACACGCGGGAGGAAGTATCCCGTTTCCTAGTGGCTATGGGGGAGATCCTGAGGTGACTTTCTGAACAGACCGTGAATTTTAGCTTGGTTTGCCTTGCATTCTACAGGCAGATTTTATATAATCTAGATATTCATGGCCTGAAAGGGATGATGACGTCCAATGGAATTTGTCACGCTCTCCACACTGCCCGGGATCATCGGCCGGTATCTGATGATGCTGAAGGTCACGGACATTTTGGATATAGCGATTATGGTGTTTGTGTTTTACAAGGCTCTGACGCTGATTCAGAGCACCCGGGCCGCCAGCCTGCTCAAGGGCGTGCTGGTGTTTCTGGCGGCGCTGATGCTGTCCATGGTCCTGAATATGAACAGCATCAACTTTATCATGAACCAGCTGGTGAGGTGGGGCGTGGTGGCGCTGATCGTCCTCTTCCAGCCCGAGATCCGACGCATCCTGGAAGAGGTGGGCAGCCGCCGCTTCATCGCCTTCTTCTCCCGGGCGGAGGCCGGCACCGCCGTGGAACAGGCCATCGACCAGACGGTGCTGGCCTGCACCGAGATGTCCCAGTCCCGCACCGGCGCCCTGATCGTGTTCGAGCGGGAAAACCTGCTGGACGACATGGTCCGCAGCGGCACGGTGCTGGACGCGGCGGTCTCCAGCGAATTGCTGAAAAACATCTTCTTTGTAAAGGCTCCCATGCATGACGGCGCCGTCATCGTCCGGAACGGGCGGGTGCTTGGCGCCGGATGCATGCTGCCTCTCAGCAAGAACGTGAACCTCTCCCGGGAGCTGGGGATGCGCCACCGGGCCGGTATCGGCATGAGCGAGAACGCCGACGCCGTGGTGGTCATCGTCTCCGAGGAGACCGGGTCCATCTCCGTGGCCATCGGGGGAATGCTCAAGCGGCACCTCAAGCCGGAGACGCTGGCCAATATCCTGCGGAACGAGTTGCTTCCGCAGGAGGCCGGGGAGGACAAGCCCAAGTTCAGCCTGATGAATCTGCTGCGGGCCGGAAGCACGGGAGGCGACAACCATGAAAAGTAATCCCAAGCAGAAGGCGGTGTATCTCGCCCTGTGCATCCTGGCGGCCATCGTGGTGTGGATCTTCGTAGACAACTTCGGAAACAACGGCGGTGCGGTGATGCATACCAAGTGGTTCCGGGATGTGCCCATCACCTACACTGGGGAGACGGTCCTTACAGAGCGGGGCTTCATGCTGCTGGACGAGGATACCGTCAGCACCGTGGATTTGGAGATGGAAGGGACCGCGTTTGACCTGGCTCTGCTGGACAAAGACTATATCCGGGTGACAGTGGATCTCTCCAATGTGAGCCGGACAGGGGTGCAGACGGTGACCTCGGTGATTTACGGCTATACGGAAGAGTATTTCCGGCAGAATATTACGGTGAGCGACCGGACGCCCTCCGTCATCACCATCAACGTGGCGGAGCTGTACCACAAGACGGTGGATGTCCGGTGCGAGATCTCCGGCAATGTGGCAGAGGGTTACTCCGCCGGAGAGCTGCAGGTCAGCCCCACGGAGATCGAGGTCCGGGGCGATCAGGAGGATGTGGATGCCGTCAGCTATGCCAAGGTGACCCTGGATCTGGGAGAGGACGCCACCTCCACGGTCACGGGAGAGCTGCCCATCCAGTTCTATGACGCAAACGACCAGCTGCTGGAGAACACCAGCCTCCAGACCACAGAGGAGACCATTCAGGTGACGCTGCCGGTATATGTCACCCGGGAGCTGCAGCTGACCATGAACTTCGTGGAGTCCGCCGGCGCCCGCATGTACAACGTGGACTGGGGGATCGAGCCGTCCACCATCTTGGTGTCCGGCCCGGCAGATGTGCTGAACAGCATGGACAGCATCGTTCTGGACGATTTCAATCTGGCGGAGCTGGGCAGCACCACCAATTACAGCTATGCCATTCCCATCCCGGAGGGATGCGAGAATCTCAGCGGCGTCACACGCGCCACGCTGCGCATCTCCTTCAAGGATATGCAGCGCACCACGGTGACGGCCACCAACTTCATTCTGGAGAACGCGCCGGAGGACCGGACCGTAGACCTGCTGACAGAGCAGCTGGCCGTGTCCATCTTCGGCACCAGCGGGGATGTGGGGGCCATTACCTCGGACAACATTCTGGTGACGGTGGACCTGGCGGACTTCGGCTCCGCCGTGGGCACCTACACTGTCCCCGCGGAGGTGACGGTGGTGGGGCACGACGTGGGCGTCTCCGGCGGGACGTATCAGGTGCGTGTCACCATTTCTGAACAGACATCCGATCAGCCGGCGGAGCCTGATACGCCCGCCGGGGAGACCCCAGATACAGGAGACGAGACAACATGACGCAGATCGCAACAGTTGAACGAATTTTAGATGCGGACCACGCGGAGATTTCCGTACCCCGGAAATCCGCCTGCGGACACGACTGCGAGGAGTGCGCCGGCTGCGGCGTCACCGGCGCGGCGGTCCACGCCAGGGCCAGCAACCCCATCGGCGCCCGGCCCGGACAGAAGGTGGTTGTGGAGAGCAGCACCAAGAATATGCTGCGGATCGTGGTACTGGTGTACCTGATCCCGGTGGTGCTGTTCCTGGCGGGGTATGTCATCATGTCCCTGTTGACGGACAGCGTGGCGGCGCAGTACGCGGTGGCTGCGGCCGGATTCGCGGCGGGCATCGTCTTTGCCATCTTCTATGACCGCAGGCTGCGGGCCAGGGGCGGCCTGACCTTCAACATCGTCCGGGTGTTCTGAGGCGGTGTTCGGCTATGTACGCCCCCCGCTGGAGATCCTGCCTCAGGAGGAGGCAGACCGGTTCCGGCGGGCATACTGCGGGCTGTGCCACACCTTGGGGGAGCGGTACGGCCCGGCGGCCCGGATGATCCTGAACTACGACTTCACCTATCTGGCCATCCTGCTGTCGGATCCGGAAGAAGCTGCACCCTGCCGGAGGCGGTGCGTGTCCAGCCCCGTCCGGCTCCGGGCGTACCAGCCCGCAACCGCGGCCCTGGAGCTGGCGGCGGATGAGAGCGTGATTCTGGCCTACTGGCAGCTGCGGGACGGCGTGGAGGACCACGGCCTCTGGAAGGGGTTGGGCTACCGGGTCTCCGCCGCCGCACTGCGGGGCGGCTATCGAAAGGCTGCCGCGGCCCGGCCGGAGTTTGACGGCCGGGTGCGGGAACAGCTGGCGGCTCTGAGCCGCTTGGAGGGGGAGTGTTGTCCCTCCATGGATCAGGCGGCAGATACCTTTGCCCAGCTGCTAGCGGCAGCGGCTGCCGGGGTGGAGGACCCGGTGCGGCGGCGGGTGCTGGAGCAGATGCTCTACCACCTGGGCCGGTGGGTGTATCTGATCGACGCGGCGGACGACCTGCAAAAAGACGCCGTCTCCGGGAATTATAATCCCGTGGCCCTGCGCTATGGCCTGCGGGACGGCAAATGGGACGAGGAGAGCCGCCGGGCCTTTGCCAGAACGCTGGACCACTCCATCCACATGATCGCCACGGCCTTTGAGCTGTGGGACTTCGGCGTCTGGCGCCCCCTGCTGGAGAGTACGGTGTACACCGGGCTTTTTGCCGTGGGCCGGGCCGTGCTGGAGGGCACCTTCCACAAAATGCCCCCCAGGGAACAGAGAAAGAAACACAAGAAGGCTGAGGAGACCACATGAACGATCCCTATCAGATACTGGGTGTGTCGGAGAACGCCTCCGACGAGGAGATCAAAAAAGCATATCGGGAGCTGGCCCGGAAGTACCACCCGGATAACTACCATGACAATCCGCTGGCGGATCTGGCGCAGGAGAAGATGAAAGAGATCAACGCCGCCTACGAGCAGATCACCAAGGAGCGGGCCTCCGGCAAGCGGGGGAGTGGCTCCGGCGGGGCCTCTTACGGCGCTTCCGGCTACGGCGGATACGGCGGCTATCAGGGCTACGGCGGATATGGGGGCTCCCAGAGTTACAGCGGTCAGAGCTCCGTGCTCCAGCAGGCCCGCATCGCCATCAACACCGGCAACATCAGCCGGGCGGAGGCGCTGCTGGCCAATTACAGCGACCACAATGCGGAGTGGAACTTCCTGAAGGGGGCGGTCTGCTACCGCCGGGGCTGGCTGGACGAG
>ENA-ORRT01000691-ORRT01000691.1-human-gut-metagenome-genome-assembly--contig:-NODE-691-length-15148-cov-3.07229_pt1 | contig 15148 bp, 20 predicted proteins | sample MGYA00242181_ERZ509146 | MGnify/ENA primary metagenome ERZ509146 (study PRJEB26280, sample SAMEA2338624) | human gut metagenome | biome: human gut; feature: human-associated habitat; material: faeces...
ATATTTCCTACCAGGGGCTCTTTTTTGTACTGTCCGCACAATCTGGGGCAGTTCATACATCTCTAATACGAATGTTATACGGCAAACTTCAACAGATTTACGGGGGAAATTTAGTGGGCGTGGCGAATACAGTTCTCTGCCCATGACCGTCTCCTTCATGGTATGGATGACAAGGCGGAGGGCTTCCAACGAGAAATGCCCTCCGCCTTGTGTCGCTATGATAACGGGAAAGATGATTTATTCAACCCACAAGTCTCTGGCCGCTCTCTGCGCTTTGATCAAAGAGTCATGGTCCGTCCTTTTGATTTCATTGACAAAAAGACGAAAGGGTAGCGCCGCACTCCGAGCAGGGTTCCGCATGATAGGAGCCTCCGTCAATGTTGCTCATAGCGCCCCCCTTCTATTCCCGCTCTCCTGCTCCCGAAGCTCACCCATAATGTCATCCCAGGTGCCCCGGACAGATGCGCCATCATTGCGATGTGCCTCCAGAAAATCTTTCGTGAGGCCATGGACAAAAAGATGATAGCGTCTATCCTTGGAGTAGAGGATGGCATACTTTCTGTATATGCCGTCACAGTGCGCGGGGAGCTGTTCTGCAACGGATTGTAGATCGCCCTCTGCGGCAAAGCCATTGTGCTGCATCTGGTAAGTCAACTCTGTGGGCAGTTCTGTGGTCCACATGGAGTAATCGTTGTCCCCGTGTCGCTCAAAGATGGTGACCGGATGATAGTTTCTCTTCAGATACAGCCATTTGCAGTTAGGATATGTACCTCTCCGGCATCCAAGACAGTTGGTGCTGGAGCAATACTCCATCATGCAGGTGCGGCAGGTGGTGGTTCCCACATACGCACCCGTGGAGATCACGGTGCCGGTGACCTCCCTGATCATGGGACGGCCACAGGTGTCACAGTCCATAGGTTCCCACTTGATCGGCACGACCTTATCCCACTCGATGGCCTGTCCACACTCTGGGCAGAATTTCCAGCGGATCGGCTCTCCGCTGAAGGTACTGGTGGGAAGGGAATGGCCGCATTCGGCGCACCAGTACCGGGGCATGATGCTCGGCCCGTCCTGCGTGATCTTCGGGATCATCCCATTTCCTCCTCTCCGATGCCATGCTTCTTCAAAATTTCCCGCAGCTTATCATCGATCCGGTCATAGTTGAACAGAACGCTGGTGTCGCTGTTCAGCGCTGCGACACAGTCTTGAAGCGCCGCATTGCTGATTCGCTCCGACGGGATATCCAGCACATCCACAAGGCGAAAAGGAACCTCCTGCCGGATGAATTGCTCCAGCAGGGATGCCTCTGAATCAGCAGGGGGGACATCTCCATAGAGAAGATGAGCCACGCCCTTGGAGTGATACTGGTCAAACCACCGCCAGATGTCATCCCGGCTGGTGCCTGTGGGAAAGATGCAAAACGGTGCTTCCATTGTTTCCGTCTCCGGGTTCATGGGCACATCGGCCAGCTCTGCCCAGAGGGATTCCAGATGCTTGTCCCGCTCCGTTGGCGTCTCCTCCGCCAGTGTCGTCTCCAGTGCCTCCTCATAGTAGCCGTTCAGATCCTCGCAGTCAAGGCAGATGAGGCTGCTATCCTGCTCCTCGTGAAAGAAACAGTTGAGATCACCGCAGATGGTCACTCTGGTGTGGGCAGGCAGATGGTTCAGCATGGCCCTCAGCTCGCCTACAGTCTGAAATCCGCGTCTTTTTTGAATATCATACATTACTTTTTCCTCCTCGTTTCAGAATTTGAACAGATGGGAAGAGTCAAAGAAAACTGTTTTTCTATTTTCCGGTTCCCTCGCCGCCGTTGTGTGGAAAGCGCTCCTGGAGATGCCGGACAGGAATTGCTCACGTCCCAAAACCGCGATTGCCGCTGCCTGGGAGATCGTTTGTCCGTCCATGGTATATTTTGTATTTCTGGCCTGCAGGGCCGCCTCAATTTGAGGAAAATCTTTTGTGTGGTATCCCCGGCGGAGCAGCAATATCTTATCTTCCGATGACAGTTTCAAAGTGTGACCTCCATAGTTATTCTCTGACAGGTACGCAGCTGCCGCTGTTGCAGCATCGTACTTCTTCATGGATCATGTGCGAAAAGGCGTCCACGGATTTTGGGGAAACGCAGTAGCCTTGCTCTTTGGCCCTTCCAACGGTGGCGTGTAGGCAGTCCCGGCGTGTTTTGACCGTTGCCCCAGAGTCGGTGGTAAAGGCCAGATGCCGTTTGGTGGCCCGGGTGAGCGTCGCAAACTCACCATATTCTTTATGGTCCTCGCCGCAGCGGTACACGGTGACCACCTGCCCCACGTACATCTCCATGAACTTTCCATCAAACCAGGTTTTCATGTGTCTCTTTCCCAATATATCTGCCACGCTCATAGCAGTCATCAGAGACGTCTGTGATGGAAACTGCCTCGCCATGCCGCTGTTCCAGCGCGAGCAATTTCCGGATGCAGTCTGCCGCGTCGCTCCCGCCGGCTATGACCTCTTCACCGTCCGCATAGCGGGTATCATCTTCCAAGGGAGTGGGTTGCTCATAATACAAATCCTCCATCATTCGTTTTGGTAATCTGAGGGAGCCAGGCTGGGACTATTGTCCCTCGCCTGACTCCCCAATATCACTGAACCGATTCTTTGTTTTCCTCGCTCACCCGAAAGTCCGCAAGCAGGGGGCCGAGGCGATACCGCCACTGAAGTCCCAAACTGCTAAATTCGGATTTCGTGCAAAAATCATTTCCTTCTCTTGGTCCTGATGATGTAAATGACCTTCTCCCGGCGGTAAAGATCAAACACATCCTGGAGCTTGTTGTCGCTTCTGAACTTGCGGAGGGCGCCGTAGCGGTTCTTTGCTGGTTTTTCCTCCTCATACTCAATTACCATATTTCGCTGAGTTCCGGCCAGGAATGCTTTCAGCGCCAGCAGTTCTTCACTCTCTTTGCCACCTGCCTTTCGCTCTGGCAGATGCTCTACATCATATCTGATATTCATTTAACTCACCTCCGCATAGGGTACATACTCCAGATTGTTCTCTGTAATGACGTCGCCCCAGGTAAGATCTTCACAGCCTGGGATCAAATCGTCAAGGCTGACAGTTTTAATTTGTCGGCGCTTCTTTTTGGCATCATTGTGCAGTGCCGAACTCATGGCGTGCCATGCAATCGTGCTGAACTGATAGTGGTAAAGATCGGGCCGTCTGAACCAGTTTTCTACCGTAAGCAGATACCGGAAAATGATGACATCATAATATTCGCTCGCCTGCAGTCTGTTCGCGTGCAGGAAACGAAACACGAGGTCATGATTCTGTTCGGCAACCGTTCGCTCATGGGGAGTCAAAGGCTGCAGGACCTGCCTTTTCATAGTTCTACCGCTCATAGAAAGTACGCCTCCATTCTTTCTTCAAACCGTGAAGTCGGCCAACTCACAGCGGAAAATGCAGTAGTCGGAGTGCAGTTTTTCCATATACTGAACAATTTCCTCTTTGCTGTAGAAACAGTCAATGTTCAGCACCTGCCGGATGGGATACCCGATCTCGCTCCGGGTATTGAAGTACCAATATCCGCTCTTTGTCAGATAGACCTTTCTGTATCGTTTCTGGCCGGGAATGGTCAGTGTCAGTTGCAGGCCGCCTGCACCTAACTCCGCGTGAACGAGCATGAATGCCGCTGCGTATGCTTTGTGTTCATCTCGTTCTACAAAGCCCCGCAGGTCTGGGAGGCGGGGGCATCGGCCCGATGTATGCGTAAAGTCTCGCCGGCTCCGCTGGTACTTATCACGGCACCAGCAGTCTGCCGCCTCACACTGTGCGCAGTCCACGGTGCCTTTGAGGGGCGGAAAATAGTGCTGTTCACTCATTGAAATACCTCCAGTTTTATTTGCCGGGGAGAAACGTCCTCGTTTCTCCCCGGGATGTTTCTGCGTTGTTCACGCACAATCCGCCATGAGGAAGAACTCTGCTGGGGACAGTACTGGGATCCCCAGCTTCCGTGCCTTGTCCAGTTTGCTGCCAGCATTTTCGCCGCAGATCAGGTAGTCGGTCTTGCTGCTTACTGAACTGCCGGCGTGGGCGCCCAGGGACTCGATCTTGGCATTGATCTCACCGCGGTTGTAGGGCTCCACCTTGCCAGTGACCACTACAGTCTTACCTACGAAGGGGTTATCCCTGGCCTCCGGCACGGGACCACCAGTGGCAGGGAGCGCGATATGCACCAGCTCCCGCAGTTCATACCACACATACCAGTTATCCTCGTTTTGGAACCAGTCGTGGATGTTCTGGCGCAGGGTTTCTCCGAAGTCGGGGAGCTGCGTAAAATCGTAGCCGGAGACCACAGCATCCTCAAACTCCTCCAGGCTGCTGTGGAACTGACGGGCCAGGGTCTTGCTGGCGTTGTTGCCGATCATGGGAATGTCCATGGCGATCAGATACCGCTCGAAGGTGGTATCCCGGCTGCGCTGGATGGCGTCCCAGAGATTCTGCCAGGACTTTTCTCCAAATCCCTCCATGCGTATGATTTGGTCCCGGTACTCGTCCAGTCGGTAGATGTCCATATAGCTGTGGAGGAATCCGCAGCCAATGAACTTCTCCAGTTTGCTCTCAGACAGGCCCTCGATGTCCATGGCCTTTTCTCCGGCGAAGTGGACGAACTGCCGGAGCCGGCGGGGCTCGCAGTGCGGGGTGTCACAATGGAGGGTCTTGGTGATGCGCTTCTGGCCGTCCACCACGGATTCGGCTGCATGGATGCGGGTAGGTTCGCCGCAGCAGGGACAGGTATGCGGGATCATTTTCTCCATATCGAAGCCACCGCGGTCCAAGTTTTCCTCCACATGAGGGATGATCATATTCCGCTTGGAAACTTTGATGTGGTTGCCCGGCATCAACTCCAGTTTTTCGATGAAGGAGAGGTTGTGCAGACTGGCTCTGGATACCTCGCACCCGTCGATCTCCACGGTGTCAAATACGGCCACCGGAGCGATCTCGCCGGAGCGTGATGTGTTCCACTCAATGTACTGGAGCTGGCTTTCGTAGGTGTCATCCTCGAATTTGAAGGCCATTCCGTCCTTATAGTGGTGGTTCGTCTGGCCGCAGGACTTGGAGTAAGCCACATCGTTGAAGGTGAACACGATGCCGTCGATGGGAAGGTCGTGTTCCTCCGCCAGCTTCTGCATCTGCTCAATGCCGACCTTGACCCATTTCAAGGAGAGCGGTGCCTTCGTTTTGAGATAACTGCACAGACAAAAGCCCAATGGACTGAGCATTGTCAGTCTGTCGGATTTCAGCGGGAGGTCTTCAAAGCCTTCCAACACATTGAAGGCTCTGAACTCCAGCCGACGCTTTTGGCACACGGAGGCATCCAGCAGGCGGATGGAACCCGAGGCCAGGTTGCGGGCGTTTTTATAGGGCTTACCGTTTCTGTCCCGAACGGTCTCCTTCAGAACGGCAAAATCGCTGGGCCGGATAAACGTCTCCCCGGTGACCACAAGGCGTTCTTTGTGCGGGATCTGCAGGGGGATCCCCTTGATTGCTCGTGCGTTGTGGGTCACAATGTCGCCCTCATAACCGTCCCCGCGGATGGCCGCCTCCTGCAGCGTGCCGTTTTCATAGGTGAGTTTGAGGGTGAGACCGTCCAGTTTGAGCATGATCAGCACCAGATTGTCGCCTACAAACGAAAGCATTTCTTCCTCACCCTTGACCTTATCCAGGGAGAGCAAAGGAATGGTGTGGGTGGCCTTCGGCAACTCGCTGACGGACGGGTATCCCACCGTCTGGGTCGGGGAATTGCTCATGACGATGCCCGTTTGCTTTTCCAGAGCGGCCAGTTCATCAAAGAGCCGGTCGTATTCATGGTCACTGATACTGGGGGAACTGAGGTTGTAATACTCGTGGCGGTACTGGTTGAGCAGATCGGTCAGAGTCCGAACCTGCTCATAGGCTTTTGTGTTCTGTTCCATTACGCTGCCTCCTCCTGTTCATCTAAGATACGGAAAGCCATAATCAGATGATCCTCCGTGTGGGTGGTGTCACTGTCGTAGGCACTGCAAACGCCGTCCTGAAAACTCCAAAAGGGCGCCGCATTCCACCAGAGGATCAAGCCGCGGCCACGGTTGGCCGTGCGGGTCCAGTTCTCCGGATCGCTCGCTACCGCGCTGTAAAAGCCGACCGTGTTCGCCTGCGTCACCTGACGGATCTCGCCGACACACTCCTTTCGGCAATGGGCAATGATTTGAAATCTCGGATTGCCTTTCATTGCTTTTTTCAGCTGATTGAGATTTTTGACCATACGCTTTCTAACGCTCCTTCCTCATGCGCTTTTTTCATAGTGGATGAACTCCTCACAACCGTAGATAATGCTGAACTCTGACTTGAGCAGATAGTGCGTTTCCCGCTTCTGGCGCCGTCGGATCATATCTATGGCATCTTCTCTGGTAGCCGTGACCCCAATCTGGGTACCGTCCTTAAAAATGTAATATCGGTTCACCATAGTGCACCTTCTGTTTTTATAATCGTGGTGTAGAGGATGCCGTCATGTTCCAACTCCCATATGCCCTCAAAGTCGTATAAAACTTCGGTATGGGCGACCTCGATTCCGCGCCGGTCAAACAGGACAGCCTCCGTCCAGGAGGGCATGTCGTTACTTCCGCAGCACTTGATGTCCATACTCATCCCGTCTGGAAAGATCACGGATTTGGTAATGGTGTTGTCTTCACCCTGGTACGCATCCTCCGATGTCGCGTCCAAATAACCATCGATGATGTCATTCTCCGCTTTGGAGATCATAACACCCTCACTGTAGTTCAGATAGCCAAGCCCCTGTCCGGTGATAAGGCGATTCAGGGACTGGGCGAGGCAAACGATGCCGTGGGCTGCCTCCCGCACCCTTTCATACAGGCTCTCTATCCGTCCATCCCAATCAGCGGGAGCAATGAACTGCCTGCCGCCCTCCAGAATGAAGATCCGCTCGTCAGTGTACAGGTTCGGAAGTTCCGATACTTCCATCTCCGTAACCTGAAGGAGTTCCTTAGTGAAATCAGTCCTATCCAGGAAGGAATGGAAGTGTCGCTGAGCCTCGGCGCAGGCTTTCTGGAAGTCGGAGAAGGTCTTGACCTCGAATAGCCGGAACAGTTCATCCCTGGTCAAATCGCAGGAATCGAGGATGGCGCCTCTCTGGGTGTATTCCGACTTGTCGCCATTGAACTCGGGGGAAGCATAAAGTTTTCGCTCCTCATTGTCCACATAGATAAACATTCTGCGTGTCATGTAGTAGATCCTCCTTCATTGTGTTTCTGTTTTTCCAATATTCGGTCATACTCCCGCTCCAACTCCTCCAGCGGGGTGTACCGATGGATGTTATCATTGACATAGGCGTGGCCGTGGAACATGAGCAGGCCGCAGAGCCGGCCCATCAACTCGCACGCATCCTGGTCCTGGCGCAGCGTCTTGATCGTACCGATAGACAATCTGGTGCGATCCGTAGCGTCGAAACTACCCTCCAGGATAAGGTCTAGATAGACCCCTTCACATCCAAATTGCAGGCTGGGGAGGATATTGAAACGGTAATCGGTGAGATACTGGTTCCGATCCGGTGACTCCGGTTCCTGCTTGTTGGGCAGGCAGTAATCCAGGATCGGTTCAATATCAGTCAGGTCTCCCGCTGTACGGGCCTTGTCCAGGATAGCGGCGAATAAATCGCTTTTTCGGTCCCGCTTCGGGTGCGTATAGAGTGGCTCCGGTTGTTCCCGTTCTAGCCACTGTCGTACTTGGAGACGGTCATTGTCCCGGAACAGGCTGAGAAATAATTCGCCGCGCTGTTCAGGCGTCAGATCGTCCTGCCGCTGATACCAGCGGGCTCGGTCTGTCACCTTTCTGTTGTAGGTACTGGCGGAAAGGTTTGCTCCGCCAAAGGGTCTGGCCCTGGTGAGCATGGAATAGATTTGGCTGAGCATATCCGCCCAGTTGGCAGAGACCGACAGGCTCAGGGGATAGCGCATGGATTGTCGACAATACTGGCAATGCCCCAGCAGATAGAAGTTCCAAGCCTTGCCTGGATGGTCGAGGGATGGATATTCCAGCCCCCACCGTTCTGGGACAAAGCAGTCATGATAGTTGCAGACATATTGAGCCGTACCATCGGTCATCTGCCGGCATTCGCAGCACTTTTCGTCATGCAACATTGGGCAGGCCCTCCTTGCTTTTATATTTTCCAAAATTTAGTTCATAGATGATGTGGGCGATCTCCGCATCGTTGTCCCATGCGGTGAACATCACTGCGCGGTCGGGGCCGGCGCCTACATGGACAGCCACCTTGCCGCCGTAGATCTGCATGAGCACCTCCGGGCGTTTCGCGCAGACGATTGCCAAATTCCCAAGCTGTTTCATTTTCTTTGACCTCCTGTGGTTTAATAGACCTCTCTCCATCCGGGCTGCTGCTTCAACTTTTCCAGTTCCGCCGCTTTGACGTCCGCTTCCGCTACTTCACTGTCCTCGGCAAAATCGGAAACATCTAGATCAAAGACCTCCGGAAATATATCCGCATTTGCGTAAATCGCCTGAACAAGCCCCTGGTGGACCTTCACGGCCAATTCCACCGGAAGGTCGTGTTCTTCAATGCGCCATGTTTCAATGTCCATACCGTTGCGGGCCAGTGCTTTGCTGTTATGGCAGTATGCTTTGTACTCCTCCGTCTGGTGCGTCTCATCAAATCCCCATGTTTTGATGGTCTCTTCATAGTCCTTCCGCATCACATCCTGCGCAGTGGTACGCTCAATAAATGGCTTTGCGCTGGAACCCCAGTTAGAATTGGTATCCCTTTCGTGAATCAATATATAGAGTTTCATAGACAATTTCTCCTTGTATACACAGGTGGCGGATATGTCCGGAAGGACACATCCGCCACCCATTGTTTACGCCGCAGCGCTTTCCATGAGGTCGGCGGTCAGTACATCTACCAGCAGATGGCCGGCAAGGTTACCTGTGTGTATTTTCACCTGATCTTGCCGCAGCTGGGCAAATTCCTGCAGGCGAAGGACTTTGCTGGCTTTCGCCTTTTCCTGGTCGTCCGCCGTCAAACGTTTGGCTACATCGAGCTGCCATTTTCTCAAAAAACTCCTGGCATCTTCAATATCATTGTTCTGACGGTCATAATATGTGCGGATCTGCCGGACCGTGCCCCCAGGCTCAATTTCCATTGTGTAATAGGGCTCGTCTGGAGTTGCGGTCCACCGCAGGAAGAGCAGATAACTCTCGTGTTTTTCCATACGTTCCCAGTACCGTTCCGCATGGGAGAGACAGTGGTGCAGTTTTCGCCCTTCCATAATGATCTCCTCAATGCTCGATGGCGCAATGATGACATATTCTTCACCGCAATAGGCATATTTCTGCCCCAGCGAGGCGATGATGTCATCCAGATGCGGATACTTTTGAAGGATTTCTCCGGCTTCAATGGTAATATCCTTGTCTCCACCGCGGGCGGCCAGTTCATCATGTCGTTGCCGTAGTTTACTGGAGCGGTAAACAATAGGGTCGCTGGTGTCATACTTGAACCTAGTCGCCATAGAGAGATAGTCAGCCCAAGTGGTGATGACTTCTTTGCTGGTCATCCTGTACTCAGCCATATTGCGCCGAATATAGTTATAGGTTTGTACGACGCTCATGCGGTTAGCAATAAAGCAAATATCCTTCCAGGCGATTTTCTCTTTGCAAAACCATGAGATGATCCGGTCTGGGATCTCCCTGCCAATGGCCTTCTCATAGCGGAGCCACGACAAATATGGTGTGCCGCCATGATTCTCCCGCAGGCGCTTGAGTTCGTGGGAATTGACGCCCAACATCTTCGTAAGGCTTGTGGCGTTCTTCTCGCTGAGTTTCTTGGCAAATTCCCCGTAGCCATGTAGACACTCACGAACCAACGCCGGCAGCGAAGCCTTTGAAATCTGCTCCAGTTGCGGAACATACCTGTAGACAGAAAGATAATGCTCAGGGTCAACAATGACCTGCTGTTTGATGTATTCGATCAGGCCAGTGTGGTTCAGTCCCCGTCTTGCGAGATTGGGGAGGGTCTTCCCATACACCCGGCCTTCTTCACGGCCGTACCAAGTGTAAAAGCTGGGGGAGCAGTTGTTGCATTTGATCCATCTGGTGTACTGCTGCTTGTATACGCCCCAATAATAGGCCCGCAGCTGCTTTCCGCTGCTATCGAACAGAGAGCGGCGGATCTCATGACAGAACCGCTCTGGCGGCTCGGTATATTTACCCTTTGGATAGGTGTGGGATATGCGGAATTCCCGGCAGATTAGGCCGTCTGTGCAGGCTTGCAGCAGATAGACATATTGTGCATCTGTCCTCACCCAGCCTGCCTGTCCAGTAGACTTGAAAGTGACCTTGCGGCGGCAGCAGGGGCAGCGGCCCACCTTATTATAGGTAGGTTTGCGGATAGGCACTTCCTTTTCGCAGTAGGTGCAGTACCCATGTGTGGCCCCGCCCCTGACATAGTCGTAAAAAATGAACTGTTCCTGTTCCGCCACCTTGTCAACCCAGTGTTCCCAGTCCTTGGGCAGTTCCGGCGTCTGTGCCAGGTCGCTGTCCCACGGATCTGTTTCGCGCTTATGGCGCCGTTTCAATTCCTCCTCGCGGATATTCCGTTGGAAAGTTATCACTGCGAGCATACCGCTTTCCGCAGTGCCGAGGTATTGCTGAAGGATCCTATTATCGGACGGAGAAATCCACTGCTCACTGCCTCTGTGTTGCTCTTTATCCCAGTTGAGAGTGTCAAGTTTACCAGTCAGCCAACGGGTGCAGTTATAGTCGTAGGTCATAAATGTGGCTTTTTCCCTATCGAGGAAAACATCATACATGGGTTTTCTTCCACCCAGACGCATAACAGCAGGCGAAAAGAGAGACAGTTTGAGGATGCCATTTTCTACAATGCATCGCATAAAGAGATCATACTTCCGAAACTCTACTATCTGCGTATATCCATACGTTGTGATCTCCTTCTTTTGGAGAATATCATTCTCTGCCATACGCATCATGTGTGGCGTTGCCAGCAGGCTGGACATGGACATCAATTTCTTCTTTTTCACTATGAATTCACCTTTTTTCTTTTAAATCGACGTTATACCACCTGTCAGGGCGGATGCGGCTGCCGTCCACTTCCGTCAATCCGATTCGAATAATACGACCGGTGTGTGGTGACTCCTGAGCAAGAGCAAGAATATCACCCGTTTTCCCACACGCTACAGGATCGATCCCCCGGACAACAGCAAATCCGGAACTTGCCTCACCGACCTCTCGTTTGACATGGTGATTCCATTCCAACTCCGGATGGTCCACCATATAGACTAAAGCGTGAAGAAAGAAATCCTTACGAGTCAGTTTCTGGCGGATCGTCAGATGGGTACAGGCAATCTTTGAATCTTCACCGTCCTCGTCCAGGTCGCCGCCGGCGTCTACAAGGTAGTATTCTGACTGTTCCATGCTGGAATAATAACTGAGGCAATCCAGCGGATTCGCTGCACAATGAAATCCGTTGGCCCGGCAATTTGCTTTGTCCGTCACATTCAGGCCAAATGTGAACTGATATCCAAGGCAAACGAGGCCGGGATGAAAACCTTTATACGCCAGCATCACGCACTCTCCTTCAATGTCCCGAAGTCACCCATCGTCATCTGGCCCATATCGGTGTCTTTGTTCGCCTTGCGTTTTGGAGCCTCCGACTTTTCTGTCTCCTGCTTTTTCGCCGTGGCCTTCTTTTGGGAATGTGTTGAAGGCGGCCCCCCATAGTAGGGTTTGGGGACGAACTCAGCATCCTTGTCCTTATCTTCCTCGGCATCCGGGTCGTTGAAATACTCCTCAGCCCACTGGTAGCAAAGATCATCAGGCACGTCGCCGCCGATGCGCTCGAATCGCTCTGTTTTTTCGCCGCGCAGTTCCATTTCTTTCAAAATGAAATCCTGTGCCTTTCGATTGATGTACCAAAAACAGTGAATCATGCTTTTGCGGGGATGCATGACCTTTCGTGCAAAGTCTGGGTCATCCAAACACTTGGTCTGGATGTGCTCCGTCACAAATTCCCGCATACTGCGCCGAGTGAGCTTTTCCAAATCATCGCCGGCACGTTTGGTGGCCGCCATCATCACCTCATTGGAACTCATAGCAGCTAAACGGTCCAGCTGCTCCTGCTCGGCTGCTTTTTTGGCCTGTTGCCTAGCCTCCCATTCCGCCTTCCGTTTGGCTTCGGATTCCTCATGGGCCTTGCGCCGCTCCTCTTCGTCCGCCTTGCGTTTGGCTGCGGCTTCGTCCTTCGCCTTCTTCGCATTGGCATCAGCCTGAGGGGACTGGCTCTGAGCGGGAGCGACAGGCGCGGCCCCATGTGGGGGCTGCTCCGATGCAGATGTCTCTCCATCGCTGGCGAAGGGGTTGTTGGAACCATACTTTACATCAATGTCCATTGCTGAATATGCGCCCATATCAATACCTCCATAAAATGATGATAAAAGGGATGCAGTGCGACACAATGTTCGAATCTGCATCCCTTTGTGTATATTTGCTCATACCGTGTAGACAAGCGTGCTGAAAGGGTCAAAACGATAGCACACCAGCCTTGGGTATTGAGCGGTCCGTTTATAAATCTCTTCCTGAATCGACAGAGCCTTCTCCTCGCCGTGGGGCAGGGTCCAGCCGTCCCAAACCATAGCGGTAAAATGGCCATATTCCGGGTGGTACTCCACCTCAGCTCCCAAATTGCGGCAGACAGCAATCATTTCCTCCAATTGTTCGGTTTTGGTCATTGTTCTCCGGCCGCATTTCCCAATTTTGAATCCCGCTTTGCCAGCATGGGAGAAAACTGAACCGAGACGAAACCATTGGTATCACGATAGAAGTACCGTCGGCCATCCCCGCTATACAGTTCCACTACATCCGAGGGCGACAGGCTGTGCCCAGCGTAACCGACCGGGAAACTGTCGTTGCAAAGGCGGAAGACGCGCTCCAACACTGTATTCTCCTCCTGCCCTAAGGGACAGCAGATCTCGCCGTCATAGATCAACTGATAGTCAGCGGCGGGGGGCTGTTGATAGCCCGCCTTGTGCAGTTGGTCAATGCCCCGAAACGCAAATGGGACGGTCTTTATCCCAGACAGGTCCAGCTGATAGACCCGGTACCGCTGTCGGCGGCGCTGGGCCTCCATCAAATCCTCGAACTTACAGGTGAGTTCGATCTGCAGCAAGGCGTTATACTCGTCATGGGTAAAGCCCAAATACTCGTGCAGGTCAACGCCATCGTCCTGCTCCTCATGCCATCGAGCAACATAATCATCCAAATCGTCCAGAGTACATTCTCCAGACAGGTATCGTTCTTTGAAATTCACATTTTCACACTCCTTCATGGATTTTTCTCTCTGACGCAGGGCCAACAGCCAATCGTCGATTCCTTTATAGTTTGGGTTCCAAGTCAGCCGGCGGCAGGCCATGCCGTGCTTCTTTGCCAACAGATACACCTTAGAGGCGCCCACGCTGACCCCTTGGTTGCTGTACTTATCCATGTCCTGGGCTTCAACGATTTCCTCTGTACCGTTGCGCTTCAGGAAAACGAAGAGGTCGTCCAGCTGCGCGGCGCAGCCCACTCCACCTGTGGCTGCAAAAGTGCGGCCCGTCAGAGCGTGGGCAATGTCAGCCTTCAGCGCCCCCTCGGTCACATAGATCACCCTGGCATGGGGATCGCCGACGAAATGGACGGGGCTCCCGGAGGAAACGCCCTGTGGTTTATCCGCCGATGCCAGCCAGAGATACTTCATGCCCACCTTGTTCGGCGGGGCGTCTTTGTCCTTGATGGGAACGTCCAAGCGGGTCTGAAGGCCCTGTATCCGGCCATCTATCCCGAAGTAGGGGACGATGATGCCGGCTGTGCGCTGAAAATACCGAACGGTCCATTTGCCCGCGTCATCCACAAAGAAGCCGGGGACGCCCTGCACGGTACAGCCCTCCTTAATCAATTTGGCCGTGATAGCACGACAGAGATATGGTGGGGGCGTACTCTTGAAGCCGAACTGCTGGATCTGTTCATCGGTTAGTCCCCGCTTCGTTTGCAGGTGATGGCGATGCGCCGGCGTCAGGGTCAGTTTGGATAAAAAAGCGGAATAGGTCTGGTGTATGACCTCGGCGGAGGCCCGTTCAGCCTGGGCTGCCGCTCCGTTTTTCACAGCTTCCTGCCTTTGCGCTTCATACGCCGGTGCGAAGCCGCCTGTGAGAAGTTCGTCGCAGATTTCCCGGTAAGCCTCGGAATTGCTGATCCGCCGCGCCTTCGCATAGAGAGACAGCATCCCCCCGTGTCCGCCGCAGCAGTTGCTATACCACACATCCTTTGTTAGATTGAGGCACATCTTTCCACGCCGGTCACCACAAAATGGGCAGTCCGTATAGGTATAGCCCGGACTCCTCCGCCTGATATGCAGGCGGAGGAGTTCTGCCACATCCATGATAGTAAATGGGAACCCTGATGCTTTGAAATCTATCTCCATCAACTCCTTCCATCGGCTTTCGCGCGGCGGAATGTGATGTGTTATCCGGCCCTTGCCTGGGCCAACTCATCCAGCAGCAGGAAGGAACCCGCCTTGATGGCATTGCTGGCCTCCGGAGAAACAAGGGCATAGAACTTCAGACTGGATGCCCGGCGCTCCAGCACCTGGCCCAGCGTCCAGCCCTTATTGGGGCCGAAACTCACCGTCAGTGCTTTCGCCTGTTTAATGGTCATCCTCTCCCGAATCTCGTCCACAGTCATGTCCTCTGTGTAGGAAACAGTGTCCTCTGCAGTTGACTCTGCGACATCATGCGAAGCACTCTGCTGTTCGGCCCCTGCTGCCTGGCCTGAGCCTTCAGCTTGGGGGAACGCTACCACGGTGGGCTGTGCCTCCAACTTTGTTTTTTCGGCGGGTTCAGAACCAGGATCTCTAACTGCGGAAGGGATACCGCCCAGCATCTGGAGGACGCTGGCGGTCTCCGTGGAGGCGCTGTACGCGGGAACGTTTGTCCGCAATTCCTCGGAAGGTTCGCAGGAGGCTTCCTCCTGCGCTTTGGGAGTATTGACGAAGGTTTCGGCATCGGAGGTGGTATCCCCCTCGGGTGGCTCAGCCGCCACAACAGGTGCAGTCGTTTCAACCGGCTT
>ENA-ORRT01000703-ORRT01000703.1-human-gut-metagenome-genome-assembly--contig:-NODE-703-length-14775-cov-2.75394_pt1 | contig 14775 bp, 15 predicted proteins | sample MGYA00242181_ERZ509146 | MGnify/ENA primary metagenome ERZ509146 (study PRJEB26280, sample SAMEA2338624) | human gut metagenome | biome: human gut; feature: human-associated habitat; material: faeces...
CCCACGCCGCTGGTCTCTCGATACTCCGGGGTATAATTCGAGATGCGCCAGGTGCCCAGCTGCTTTGCCTTGCTGGTGACGCTGATGCTGGCTTCGCCGGTGCGGTCTGAAATAAATTGGGCGGTGAGGGCATCCGTACAGCCTAAAAATAACTGGACGTCGCAGTTGCCCAGGATCTCCTGCCACTGGTTGCAGGGATACCGGTTTTGGAGGCCCGCCAAATTCTGAAACACGGCCGAAAGACTGACGCGGCGGGACCTGATCACTGAAATTTTTCGGGACAGATCCGGAATCACCCCAGTGGCACACAGTTCTTCCCCCAAAACATGGACAGGGACGGGCAACTCCCCATTGGGGCATTGCTCGTCCGCAAATCGTACCAGCTTGATAAAAATAAAAGACAGGAACAGCGAGGAGAGGAAGTCAAAGGTCGAATCCTGGTCGCTGGTGATGCAGTAATAGGCGCAGGGCTTCTGGCCCGGTAATTCCAGGTCGATCTCGTCATAGGCGGTGATGTTGCGGATATCCTGGTTCTGAAACACCTGAAGCCGGCTTCCCAGCCCGATGATGACGCCGCCCCGCACATTTTCCGAGGACTGCTTGAAGATACTGTAAGGGGCCTTGGCCGGATGACCAACCGGCAGGACATCAAACAGAGCGTTCAGTTCCTTCTCGCTGCTCATGGCAAGCAGCTGATAGACTTCACCGATGTTCCGCTTCTCCGGCGGGTAATTATTGCTCACATATAGCACCAATGCCTTGAGCAGATTGAGTTCGGCGTTGTCCCAGAAGTGGTCGCCCCGCTCACTGCCGGTGTTCTTGATGACCACATCACAAAACAGTTGGGCCATCAGCTCTTTCCCTTCGATCTCCGACAGGCAGTTCCAGGAGTCCGAGGCAGATGGCGTTACCAGATTGAATACGCGGACGGTGTAGCCCTTGCTGCGCAGGTACTCGCTGGTTTTTTCGTATAGTTCTGATTTGGGATCCGTAAGGACCATGCTGCTGCCCCTCGCCGCGCATTGCAGGATCATATTGACACAGAAGGCCCTGGTCTTTTTTGAGCCGGAGGCCCCGTACACGGCGATATTGCCGTTGAACCGGGTGTCCTCCGGGATGCAGACCACCTGACCGTCCAGTTCGCCCAAAATGGTCCCGTGGTGCTTGCGGATATCTGGCACCAGGTCCAGGACACCCTTCATTTCCTTTTTGGTCATAAAACCGGCTGTCCCATAGGTGCCCTTATTGGAGTAAATGAGATTGCGGTCCCGGTCATATTCTCCTGTCTCGCTGTAGCCCATACGCATGACCATGAAAACGAGGATGCCGATAACCGCGACGCAGATCCCCACACCATATAGGCCGTAAGGGAATCGGAAAGCCGCCAGGATACAGGGCAAAAAACCGGGGTCCGGGAACTCCGGCGATGTACCGCTATACAGCGTACCGCCGGCTTGCTGCCAGACATGGTGGTTATATAGGAACTGGCTGATATACCCGCCCCCATAGAGCAGCGCCGCGATGGCAAAGGGCAGGACGGCCAGCGCCTTAATCAGTTGTTTGCGGGATATGGAAAACACTCCCTTCAAATGCGTCAAAGTCAATGCACTGAAGCGTGACCCTTGGGCCGCAGACCCGGCGCAGTGCCGGTTCCTGGAAGTCGAAGCAGTAGACCGTGCCGGTCTGCCCGTGCAGACCGAGAGCGTCGTCAAAACGCCGGATGCGGGGCATATCGCAGGTATAGCCGAACAGCACCGGACCCCCATGTTCGTCGAGGGCGTCATGCTCAATGAGCCAGTTGGGCCTACCCTCGGACAGATCCTCCGACAGGATCCTGTCCAGCGCCGCTTTCAGCTCCGGGTCGCACAAGAGCCGCAGCAATACTTCCCCACGATGGTCGAGGGTCAGGTAGTGGAAACAGCAGAATGTGCCGTTCATGATGAGGTAGTTTCTTGTTTCCTTGTCGCCTTGGCCCATCAGAGTCTCCAGTTGGTCCATACCATCGCCAAAGACGATGGCGCCCGGGGGCGAATCCATAAACCTCTCTGCCAGTCTCCCGTGGCACAGGTCCGTCTGCATCATGGCTTTGAGCCGGACTTCAGCCTTGTACTCCCACTTCATCCGGGCGTCAGCGGTGTTATAGACGGCATAGATACCGCCATCACAAAGCAGGATGCCGGTAGAACGTGAGCCGCGGATCATGGTCGCTTGCGCACCAATCTCCTTCACCTCTCTGGAACCATAGTAGGCAGGGCCGATATACAAGCCGGTGTTGTGTGATCCTGACTGGAATACAGGCGGCTTTTCCCAAGGAAAGGTCAGTAGGCCAGAATTGTATGCTGTGACCAGCACCTCGGCCATCCGGTGCAGACGCAGGCGGTGTGGGACTGAGTATTTTGGTGCGTTGGTGGCGGTGTCGCCGGTAAAGAGGGAGAGGTATCTGTCCGGCTGTCTCGCCACCAGAAGTCTTTTGGCTGTGGAGGTCAGACGCAGGCCGCGAAGTCCATCGTGGTAGTAGGTGCGAAGGAGTTCTTCCCGTTTAAGCGATTTGACCACTTTTTCCTTATAGAAGTCAGAGCCAGGAAGTCTATTCACCAGGGCGGATGGCATCTCACCGGACAGAGCAACGATGGTCAGCAGCAGGTCTGGAAATGTATTGAGCGATGGCAGAGGTCCCTTTCGCCTGGTCATGCACACCGCCCCCTCGTTGCCGGGTTTACGCCCAGGGTGTTCTTAACTTGGGCGTTATTTGAGGCAGCCGCACCCTTCAGACAGCCCCAAAATACTGGACTTTGGGCCATGCTGAAAGGGTCCCAAAATCCGCCCCCATAAATGGAGCAAAATGGGACCCTATCTGGAGAAGGTAACCTGACCCTAAATCGACCTCCATCGTCACAGGTCTGTGATAGACTGCAAGGCCGCCTGCTTGCTCTCCAGCCAGTCGGGAAACCGGGCGCTGTCCATGATGGAGATGCGGGTGCAGTCCGTATCGCCCAGTTCCGTTGTGTGATAGGCGTCACACAGCAGTCCGCTGTCATCTGTGAGCAGAAAAGATGCCGCCACATCCAGAAACTGCTTGAGCTCCAGATTGTCGTAGTCCCGAACACGCCGCTCGGGCAGTTCCTTGCTGTAGACCAGGGAGAAGCATACGACACAGTGGCGCAGCCGGGGCATAGGGTTGCTTTTGACATACTGGCCGAGGGCAGCGGTAAAGGGGTCAAGCAGATATTCCGTGCTCTGCTGCTGCTTTCGCTTAGGATGCAGACAGGGCAGCGTGATCTCCAAAATGCCACCCTCAGACCGGATCTCAATGCCCTGCATAACCGCGGCGGAGGTCAAGTACTCATCTCTGGTAACGCTGGTAGTGGCATAGAGCAGATGCCGCAGACGGCAGGCGATCCGCTCCGCCCGAAGCGCCGCGTCAGTGGACAACACTTCGTAGTTGTCGGGGTACCGCTGGATGTCGGTGGTGTTGAGCGCGTATAGCGCATTGGTGAGCCGCGAAATGTCCGATAAAATCGATGTAATACGCTGTGAAAGGACAGTTCGTTCCAAATTTCCTCCTCCTTTATTCCTTTTGGTAATAGTGAACATCTCCCTCCGGAGACACGGTGCAGTAGCCGCTGGCGTTGGGGATTTGAAGCTGTTCGATCTGTCCGGGGTCATCCACCAGTACCAGGTATCTGGAGGGGTGTTCTCCAGCGGAAGAGAGGACATAGGACACAAGGGTGTCTTTCCCCTGGGCCGCGTGGATGATCTCATAGATCTCGCCATCGGCAAAAAAGATGATCTTGGCGGGATACTCCGCAACTGAGTGGTACTCCACTTGGTCAATAAAATCCGCCAACACCCAGACCGCGGCCAGAAGGCCGCAGTCAACATCCTCAGCACACTCCGGCGTGGGGCAGTACAGGCCGTCAATATAGTAGATGCGGTCCTGCTTGGTGAGGTAAGACAGCAGATTTTTCATCGTCTCCCGCTTGCCGGGATAAAGACGAAGAACCTGTTCCTCGGTCAACGCCCGGTACATGCTGATGTCCCGCAGCAGACTTTCGGCTTCCTTCCCATAGAGTTCTGTTCGTGTTTTCATTTTGTGATACCTTCCTCCTGACGTAATACCGCCGTCATAAGACGTATATCTGGCAAGGCACTTCCGTCATAGTGTCGTCATGGAGACGCGTTAACTCTCACGCCCCAGCAGTTCCCGCAGTTCCCTGCGGTCAGTGGTGATCAGCTCCTTCTCCAACTGGCTGCACTTGATCTCCACCGTCACGTTGTTGTTATTGGTACTGATTAGGCCGCTGCCCCGCTCGAAATGGGTGATCTCCATGACCTCCGCCTCAGAGAGATGGAGGATAGACTGGACACGCCGTGCCTCTTCCTCCTCCAGGTTGAGGAGGATCTTCGTTTTGGCGTTATTGATGATGCCTTTGCCGTACTTACCGTCCTCCAGAGCAAAGAAGTCGTTGATGTCCTGAGTAGCGCAGATAGCCGACCCGCCGTAGCCGCGGATGATCTTGAAAATTTCCAGCACAAATTCCGCGGCCAGACGGTTGCTGTTGGCGCCGATGAGCTGCCAGCACTCGTCGATGAAAATGGCCTTCTCCTCCGTCCGGTTCTCCTTGGCCTTGTCCCAGACGAAGTCCAGCGCCACAAACATACCCACTGTCAGAAGGTCGCCGGTCAGTTCGGAGATATCGAGAACAGTATATTTATTGTCCAAAGATACATTGGTCTGCTGATTGAAGGTTCGGGCGGAGCCATTGACCAAACGGTTGATGATATTGGCAAGCCGCTTGGTGTCCGAGGATTCCTTCAAGACCTCGTACAGATCGCCCAGTACCGGCATCGTCCGGTACTGGCCCGGATGGTCCGGGTCATCCAGTGTGCTGTTGTCGTGGGTAATACCCAGCTGTGCGTAGGTACGGATCAGGGCATCGTCCAAAAGCTGCCGCTCCTCATGATTCATGTCGGGGATCAGCAGGGAGAAGAAGATGTGAAGCCTCTGAATTTTCGCAGCCAGCAGGGATTTCTCCACACCAGGTCCGTCCAGCATTTCATCCACAGAGCGGTCTACCTTCCGAATCGCCATGACGTTGATACAATTCTGGGAGGCCGGGGAGATCTGGATGAACTCGCCGCCGATGTTGGAGCAGGCTCGGTGGAACTCATGGCCCTTCAGCGGCGCCACAATAAAGACCTGGATGCCCTTGCGCCGCATCCGGGTGGCCATGAGCTGCATGGAAAAACTCTTGCCCGCGCCGCTGGTGCCCAGAATCGCTATGTTTGCATTCTTGTAGACCCGGCTGTCGAAGATGTCCACAATGATGAGGGAGTTGTTGTGCTTGTTGACGCCCAAAAGGATGCCGTTGTCATCACACATCTCATAACTGGTAAAGGGATAGCAGCTTGCCGCGCCCAGGGTCAGCACATTGCGCTTGGAGCGTTCAAAGAGGCTGTGCTCCAGGCTGACCAGAGGCAGGGACGATAAAAAAGCCTGTTCCTGACAGAAGGAACAGGGCTGCACATCCATATCCTGAGACAGCAGAAGTTTTTTCATCTCTGCACATCTCCACTCCAATTCATCCACACTGGCTGCGGTAATGGTGATAAGCAGGTTGAGGTAATAGAAATCCTCGTTATTGCCAAGGCCGTCCTTGAGGAAATAACCAGATCGAATCGCACCGTCCAGATCATCAAAATCAGTGTTGGTGTCACTGGTCTCTTTTATCTTGCTCCGGTTAATACGGAGCTGTTGGCCCAGCTTACGGATCATGCGGTCCTTCGGCTGGCGGGAGAGGAACATATCCAAATCGATACCGTCTCCGGCATTGACGACCAGGCTGAGCCACCCGGCGGGCACCTGTGACTTATAGCCATCTGATGGTACCATCAAATAGGCATAGTAGACACCGTCGATGCAGATGTAGCGTCCGTGGGTCAAATCGATTCGGGTCGGGGCGTAGAACTCATTGGAAGGGATGTTGTCCAAGGAACGCCCAGCGGCCAGATACTCTGTCAGCACACTTTTCAGTTTCTGGGGAAAGGGCTGTTCGTTGCTCTCCTTGCGGCAGAGAATGTTGTAGAGGATCTCGCTGGCTGCTTCATCCTCATTTTCCGGCACGATTACTGTGTTCCCGCATTGCCGCAAGTAGTTGGAAGCCGTTCGGGCGGCAGTCTGGAGGGAGGCAATGGCCTCCTCTTCCTCATGACCGCGGCGGGTGCCCGGCAATTCCTCATACTCGAAGATCAGAAAGAAACGCCGGGTGATAGCCTCACGGGAACCAAGCTGCTGGATCAGCCGCAGGTAGTCCTCCTGCAGCATCCGGCAGTGTGGGTCTGTTTCCTGCTCCAACTCCCTCCGTACCGTCTCTACATGGCGGTCGATATCCGCGCGCTTAGTCAGCACCTTGAACTGCACCTTGACCGGGGCAATTTTCAGATAACTGATAAAGGAATAGATGATACCGCGCTGTTCCTGGGCGCTGCGGAGCAGGAAATTGACCGGAACGACTTCCACGACCTTTACATAGCGGTGGTCTCTGGTGTAGATCACACCATTCTCGATTTTTTCGATGGGAACGTAATCCGCCAACAGATTGAGAGGTGTCACCTTTTCCTCCGGTGGAAGAAACGTCTTGTGCTGGGTGACCTTGCGCTCTTTCCTGTCGAACCGGAGGCTGCTGCGGCTGACTGGCATCGTCTCCTGTTCCTGGGTTTCATTTGTTTTTTACGAAGCCAGCTTGGCAGTATTGACTTTTTCTGCTCCCCGCTATCCGTCGGCGGCTCCCGGTTAAGAACCCTGCGGTTACGCAGAAAACGGAAGAATTGGAGGATGAAGGCGGAGAGACTGCTGCCGGAAATGCCGATAAGAGCGACCAGTACCAGCGGCAGGGCCGTCAGGCACAGGATGATGACCCGTGTGGTGAGGGAAATACCTAAATTGAGGACAGGCAGGCCCCCAAGGGGTCCTAGGACACCAGCCTCAATGACGTTGCGGGTCTTGAACATCCCGCCTAAGAGCGTACCGCCCTCAATGAAATTGGGGGGAATCACATAAACGTCCCGTTCTTCATTTCTCATAGGCTGCTCCTTATATCCGATCCTTGCGCTTTGGCGGGTCAGGCAGCCGTTTTACGATGCTCTCCTGATAGGCCACCGTATCATCCGGGGTCTTGTAGGGCTTACGCTCCACAGCATCTTGGGCGAGTTGCGTATACCAGAGCGTGCCGTCCACAGTTCGGATCTTGGAGAAACCGTCCTTGGGTTCCGCATACTGATCCGCATGGTACATACTGAAGGCTATCGGCTCGGACATATCTGGCTTGCTCACCATGCCAGTGATCCTCCCGCCGCCGATCTCCACGTTGGAAAAAGTGAGAGGCGATTTGCCGGAGGCCTCTTCGCCGGCGCAACCCAGATAAGAACGAATGGACTGGGCAGCCAGATCCCCGGTGATAGAACCGGTGGAACGTATATCACCCCTAGCTACCGTTCCAATAATGTCATTGGCAAAACTGCCGCCTGACAACAGGGACTTGGCGAAAATGGCGCCGCCCAGTCCAACACCCTTGAAGTCAGGCGCGGCCGCCCGCTTATCTGCCTGCCTTACCGTGGAGGTCGTATGGGATGCCTGCGATGTGGTCTGTGTGGCCGACTGCTGTGCGGTATGCTCCGACTGTTGAAAAGTCTTGGCGGTGGCCATCTCAGTCTGCTGGGCCGTCTGGGAAATTGTTTCAGTGGATGTGGAGTGAGCAGATGCTGTCTGGGTTTCCTGATGTGTCCCGGTTTGTGTATCGGTTTGGCGGATGGTGTCGGCCTGCTGTTCCCTGATCGTTCTGGACTGGGAAACAGCCGCTGCCGCTGTGGACGTAACGGTATTCACAGCAGAAGTCGCTGTTGTGGCTGTCCTCACCGCATCGCGGGTCACCTTACGGCTGACAGCACCTGCAAGGCCTCCTTTCAGGAACCCGCCAAACGGGCCGGTAGTCCCGGTAGATATGCCCCGGGTAGAACTGCCGGCTGAATGGCGCGCTACGCCGCCAAAGGCGCCGGCTACTGCCGCAACGCCACGGGTGGCGATTACGGCTTCTGCCAACATCGAACCTCCAGTCTGGCCCACATTGACGCCCAGACTTGACATGAAACTGTCGATTTTCTGAGATACTTTCAGAAAGCCGATAGCGCACAGGAACCAGATCAACACATTTCCTGTGACCGTTTCTCTGCTTGTAGCGCTGACCTGGGCCTCTACTTCCGCCTCCGTTATCGCAAAGACTGGAACCGAGAGAGCGGTGATAAGCAGAAGTACAAGCACAAAAACGGCAGAAATTCTGATACTTCGTTTCGTGATAAGCCCTCCTCAGATAGAAAGTGGGTTGGCGATGAAAGCGCCGACCATGCTGATGAACAGGCGCAGGCACCAGGCATTCATCAGCAGCAGGAACAGTTGCCCCCCGAACATACGGCACCAGCTTTTGAAGATGTTGGAAGTAGACTGGGACGCCCCCATGGCGAAAGCAATCGGCGCAGTGAAAACAAGTACGCCCAGCAGAACATAACGCTCTGCCGCCTCTAACAGCAGTTTCAGATAGTTCCATGCCAAGATCAGGGTCAGGATCAGCACAATAAGGGCTACCGCCCCATTTGCCACCACGCCGATGATGGTGAGCATCACAGAATTGAAACTGGCAAAGTCCAGGCTGGGAAGTGCGGAGGACAGGATCCAGTTGTACGGGGTGCCGCCGATTTGAAGGGCGGTGTTGACGATCTCGTCCGCGTACCAGGCAAGAGCGATAAACAGGATCGAGCGGATACTCAGTTTGACTGGGTCCTCCGCCTCGGAACCCAGGCCCAATCCGAAATTACGAAAGAGATTCCAGACCCATAACAACAGGATCAGTCCAATGGCAAGCGCCACAAAAATGTCATACATTGTAGCGGCTGCAGGGAAATACCGCAGAAACACGGTCATGTCACAGCCCAGGGCGCCCAAAACTGATGTGTTAATCAAATCCAGGCCGTGCATGATCTGTTCAGCGATCCACTCTACGATGCCGTCTAAGATGCCCATAAGCGGTTACGGCGTCCACTGTCCGCCGGAGAAGAACGGCGTGACGTAACTCATAATGAACCCCAGCCCGTTCAGCACGGCCCATGTAATGACGATGCGCTTGAGCCAGGCGCGGGATTCGTCCACCGTCCGACCGGAGCGGGAGAAGTTCATCATCAGCAGGGCCACTGACGCGGTGACGATGGCGGCGATGGTGGAAATCGTCAGGATCTGTTTGTAGACGTCCTGCATGACCTCAGAAGCCTTCTCCCAGATGGTGGCCGCTGAGGCCGGCTGAACAAGAAACGTGGAGAGGCAGGTACAGAGATATGCCATGTAGAGGGCACGGCAGGGACTGATCCTTCGCCGCCTCCTCTGTTGGACCGGGGTATTTTTCTGCTTCAAGTAGCAAACCTCCTTTACTGATTTTGTCCTCCTGGAAAAAGAAACAGCGCCCGGCGAGCCGGACGCTGTTTCCCGGGCCATAGGAAGGCAGAAAAAAAGACGCCGTAAAGGCGTCCTCCCATGGCCGTTTTCAGTTGAGGTACAGTTTTGAGCATGGTCAGTTTACCACATTAGGATTGACCTATCAATAGCAATTCAACGCCATTATCCTGCCGATTCTGTGCCATGTTTGCGCCAAAAAATAATTGCAAAAGTTCTATCCGGTCGGGACACGCCAGTAAATTTAAGGTCCATCAGAACAATGTTTCGCTGTCCATGCCACCATTCTGATAAGTCGGCCACCCTGACAGACCAGCGCCCTTCTTTTTCCGAGACAACACAATAAGGACATACTCTTGGGCAGCCACGGCTCAAAAAGCTGTAGGCGGTATCCTTGGTCAGTTCCGGGTAAAGGGAATAGTCCGGATAGATCCGCTCCACTGCCTCTGGCAGCCTATTCTCCAGCCCATATCCGGTGCCGCCCTGGACGATCTCCTTTGCATTTAAAGGCAATGGCATATCTGGAGTGTAGGTGCTGTCAAACACCTTGCTCATATACACCCGGTCGTACTGGCCGAGGCCCCACCACCATTCCACATCATCCCCCTTGGTCTTGTGCCAGGCGGAGAGTTTCATCAATGCAAGATTGGGATAGTGCCGGCTGTCCACATCAATCAGACCAACCTTCATTTGCGTCCACCACCTAATGAGTTGTTTGGGAAAAACTGCTGGAGAATTTTCAAGCTGTCCTGGGCTGTATAGCCCCATAGGACGGAACTCAGCGCCTCAACCGCCGCCTTCCGTTTCCGGTAGTATGTACGGAAACTGATGTCCCGGATATGAGGGCGGAGCTGTTCGATGATTTCTTCCACATTTTTAAGTTGTTGGGGGGAAAGGAACGAATAATACAGCAGCCAGTAGTAGTCCTCGCCATATTTGTGATGGGTACGGAGCAGTTCAATGGAGTTGTTGACCAGGGTGAGCATTTTGTTGCTGCGCTCAATGCAGCGAGCGTGATTCTCCAGTTCAGTACCACCCAAGTCAGCGCCAGCCAGATAGACAGATTCCAAAAAATCCTCTATGTTGCTGCCGTACTCGATTTGGAACTGATTTTTCATCTGCTGGACGGACAACTCCAGGCTCCATACCACATCGCGGTATTTTTTCAGCAACCGCCAGGTATCATGATAGCGGGGGTCTTCCGTCACATCCTGCTTGATTATTTTTTTCGGCATTGTTCAACTCTCCTTTGCTTTGTTCGGAATCGGAGCGGTGCTATCAGTAGCCTGCCGCCGCGTCCTGGGCCATGTCGTGACTGACCAGGGAAGTATAGTGCTGGCTGATGGTGATGGGGGCGTTGTAGAGCGCCGAGAGTGTGTACGCCTTGATGTTGCCTACAAGCGTTGTATTCTTGCTCAGGCAGTCCATGACATAGGCGATATGCTCCTTGTCCAGTTTGAGCAGGCGGCTCTTCACCAGATCCCTTGGCATATCCTCCTGATTGACCCGGATATACTCACGGCGGCTGCAGCAGGTCTCAACAATGAGTTCCACATAGCCGTCTATCAACTCCTGATCGTAGGGGTGCTCCTCCAGAAGGCGCTCATAGTCGATATTCTCTTTGACCAGTTCTCTGCACTGTTCTATCTCATCCATCATCAATCGTCGCTGGCACCAGCCACCGTTTTTGGGCTGTGGGGGCAGAGGGGGATAGATAGACTCAGTATCACTCCATTCAGTATCTTTCTTATCAGTATTATTAGGGTCGGAAATTCCGCAGTCTGCACTTCGGCTATGCAGAAGTCTTGACTTCGCCATTTCAGAAGTCTGGGTAGCAGCCGGCGGGTCAGACTTCGGTTTTTCAGAAGTCAAGGGTACGTCCCCGGGAATGATAAAATTTTTGACATAGATTTTAGTGGGCTTGCCCTGACCCTGCTTCTTACGCTCAATCAGTCCGATTCCTCGATCCCGGTCCAACTCCTGAAACAGCTTTACCAGTTTATCTTTGCCAAAGCCCAGAAACTCGATGGCCTCCTCCAGCGTGAAGTAGATATAAACCCTCCCGCTGCGAATGGACAGGCTCATGCGGTCCAGCAGAAGACCGTAGAGCACTTTAGCCTCTACGGACACGGACTTGTATCGCTGATCTGTAAACAGCACCTTGGGGATACGGTAGAAGGTGAACTGCTCCGCATCGTTTCCATAGAAATAATCTAATTCCAACGGCCTCATGGCAGCCTCCTGAAAAAACAAAATAAGCGCCCCCAGTGACGAAAATCGTCACTGGGGGCGCCTCTCAACTTCTCAAAAGTAAAAATAAACGCAAAAAAGCCGGCCTGCAAGTGAATCGTCACCCGCAGGCCGGCTTACTCGGTAACGCGGCAATGCCGCGATGTTCGACAGTTTTATCAACCTCCCCATGTCGAATTTTTGCTGTAATGTCAGGACTAAATCAGCGCAACTCCTTGCGGCACAAGGGCTTGCCGACTTAGTCCTATTATAACAGAGGCATCGTGAAATCTGATTCTTTTGCACCCGGCGCGCTCCAGAATGACCTGGAGCCGTTTCCGCACATAGCCCGGATCGATGGGCTGCTCCGGCTTGATCCGGGATGGGAACATCAAGTCAGAGAAGATGCCTTTCCTGTACGCCAGCAGGAGTTCCACCATGGCGGGCGGCAGGATGATGGTCCGGAAGGCAGCCTTGGTCTTGGGCTCGCTGACGATCAGCTTTCCGCCCACCGGGTAGACCTGCTTGTTGATCCGCAGTTCCCCCGTCTTTTCATTCAGGTCCTCCCATCGGAGAGCCAGGATCTCACCCCGGCGCAGGCCGGTGGTCAGCTCCAGCAGGAACAGTTCATACATTCCCTCTTCCTTGGCCTGAAGCAGGAACCGCTGGATCTCCTCCCCGGAGAGGATCTTCATCTCCTTTTGCTCCGGCGGCGGCAGCTTGCAACCCAGGATGGGGTTCTTTTTGATAAGGCCATCCTTGATGGCCCGTTCCAAAGACATCCGAACCACATGGTAGCAGCTGCGTACCGACCGCTCCGACATCCCCGGTCCCTTGGTGTCCCGATGGATCTTCCGGCCATTGGCTTTCATCTCGTTCAGGAACTTCTGACAGTCGGCCTGAGTCAGCTTGTTCAGCGGGATTTGTCCCAGCGCCGGGATGGCGTGGACATAGATCCACTCCTCGTATCCTTTTTGTGTGGTGGCCCGGATCGTTGGCTGGCAGTGGTTCTCGTACCAATAGCCGATCCAGTCCCCAAAGCGCATATTGGGCTTGATCTTGAAGGGCTCCGCTGTGCCGCAGCCATCCTGAAGCTGCTTCAGCTTTTCCAGGCACTCCGCCTTTGTTTTGCCAGCACACTTTTGGTTTTAGCCTTTCCGTTTTCATCGTAGCCTACGATGTGCCGCCCCTCCCAGCGGCCGTCCTTCCGCAGTCGGACAGTGCCTTGACCATTTTTCCGTTTTCGTGCCATGCTTCCGCCTCCTACACCATGAATTCTTCCATGAAGCCGCCCACGATCTCTGATGCCCTCCGGTGCATATCCCCGGTGACATGGGTATAGGTGTCCAGCGTGAAGGAGGTCTGAGTGTGGCCCAGGATCCCGGAGAGTGTCTTGGCGTCCACCCCGCTGGTGAGGGCATGGGTGGCGAAGGTGTGCCGCAGATCATGAAATCTCAAATCAGGGAGTCCGGCCTCGGCCAGCAGTTTTTTCATCCGATTGTAGCCGCTGCTGGGCATGACCGGATCCTCCGGATGGAGTGGGTTGGGGAAGAGCCATTGAGAGATCGCTGTTCGCTTCCGTTCCGTCAGGAACTGCACCGTGCTGGGCGGTAACCTGATGATCCTTCGCCCTGTTCCGGTCTTGGTATTACCTACATAGTAGCCGCCGCCCCGCTTCCCATGCAGGGTCCTGCGGATGGAGAGCGTCCCTTTCTTTTCATCGAAGTCGCTCCACATCAGCCCACACAGTTCTCCCCGCCGCAGCCCTGTGGTGATCTCCAGATAGAAGAAGTCATGCCATTGCCGGTCCTGTTTGATGGCCTCCAGGAACCGCTCCAGCTGCGCGTCATTGAGGATGGTCCTGGGTGTAGACTCTTTCTTGGGGAGCGTCACATCCTTTGTGGGATTTTTTACGATGAGATGGCGGTCCATCGCCACATCCAACGCCTGATGCAGCACGCCGTGGATCCTCCGCACCGTGGTACCCGCCAGAGGACCGCCGTCTGCTCCGCCCTCCTTTTTCAGCTTTCGATACAGCTTCTGGACATCTCCGGCAGTGACCTTGCGGATTTCCTTCCCGCCCAGATAGGGAACAATCTTGTCCCTGACATAAGCCCGGTAGCCTTCAAAGGTAGAGGGCCGCACGGAGGGCTCCGCACACTCTTTCAGCCAGACCTCCAGCCATTCGCCCAGGGTCATCCGGCAGTCCTCTGTCAGTTCGGCCCCATCATATTCTTCCATGCACCGATGCAGTTTTTCCAGCAGCTCCTTCTGTGTCCCAGCGGAGAGGTAGTGGAAGATGGGATCGCCGTTTTCCTTGTGGCCGATGACGATGCGACCCTCCCAGCGGCCATCCTCCCGTTTTCGTACCATACCGTCACCGGACGGCCTTCGCTTTGCCATGTTTTTTCACCTCCGAGGTTTTTATCTTTGATTTGCATCGCAGGAATTGCGTGGCCTACCGGATGGGTAGTTGCTTTGTTTCCCTCTCCATTCATCCCTGCGGAGCAGTTCCACCAGACTGCCGTCGTCTTCGTCCAGCGCCTCCAGAATCAGACGCGCTCCCAGACGGAAGCCCAGGATGAAGTTCTCCAGAGCCAGCGTGCTTCCGATCTCGTTCTCCGCGTCGATGAGCCGTAGCAGCAGACTGTGGGCGTCGCCCTCCAGCAGTTTGGTCAGATGTTCTTCGCACTTGTGAGACTGCTCCATCGCTTTCATCAGAGAAGTGCCGGAAACGGATCTGGCGGTCGCATGGCGTGATGTTCCCGTAGTACAGGTCTTCCAGCGTCTCTCGCATGGTGTGTACCTCCTCTCCTTGTTAGCAACACAGTACCACAGAAACAGAAAGTAGCCACTGGAACCTCGTTTTATTATCAGAACATTCACAATTTTAAACAGTGCGGAAATCGGCTCAAAAACGGGCCAATATCCCCAAGGTGACCCCCGCGGGTACACCTCCGAACCCCTTGATTTCAGCGTGCTTGCGGGATTTCCCGCTCCATTCCGGCCACCTGTGACGCCCGAATTGATCCAAACCGACCACCTTAGAC
>ENA-ORRT01000704-ORRT01000704.1-human-gut-metagenome-genome-assembly--contig:-NODE-704-length-14770-cov-3.15651_pt1 | contig 14770 bp, 5 predicted proteins | sample MGYA00242181_ERZ509146 | MGnify/ENA primary metagenome ERZ509146 (study PRJEB26280, sample SAMEA2338624) | human gut metagenome | biome: human gut; feature: human-associated habitat; material: faeces...
GCTACCGGAAGTAAAGTAACTACACAATACGAATCCATGTTGCGACAGCTTGGGCCGGAGTTTTCCATTCTGCGCGAAATTGCTCCGGAAGATATTGAACGCATTGCCGGCCCCTGTGTTGCCGAAGGAATACGCCGGCTGCGGGCCGGAAAGGTCCAACGTTCCCCCGGATACGATGGCGCTTATGGTAGAATTCAGCTCTTGCGTCCGGACGAAATCGATGCGCTGAACGGGCAAATCTGCTTCTTTATCCGCCCTGCTTCCGAAGCCAAAAAAGCGTCGGTAAAACAGCAAGAACATTCGCCAGCGACATGTAAATCCGTTCCTGTAGAAACCGTACAGGAAAAAGTTTCCGGACCTCTCGACAGCCTCAATGAGGAACAGCTGGCCGCTGTGACCGCACCGGAACGAGCCATATCGGTTGTCGCTGGTCCTGGTACGGGCAAAACTAAGACATTGGTCTCACGAATTGCTTATCTGATCCAGGAACGCGGCGTAAAACCTGCCGAAATCACGGCTGTGACCTTTACCAACAAGGCTGCTGGGGAGATGCGCGAACGCTTGGAAAAACAGCTCGGTGGAAAACGAGCTGTCCGCGCTATGACCATCGGCACCTTTCATGCAATCAGTCTCCAACTTTTGACCGAACAGAATCCAACCATCGCTCTTCTGGATGCATATGATGCACGGGAAATCGCCGAGGAGATCATGAAAACACATGATTGCAAATTATCCCCCACTGCTTTTTTGCAGGAAGTTTCTCGCAAAAAGAATGGAATTGCAGCGGAGGACAGTACGCTTTCTTCAGAGGCGTTCGACGCTTACCAGGAATATCTGTGTACAACGCAGGTTCTGGACTTCGACGACTTGTTGATTCAAGCTTTAGAAATGGCGGAAACAGAAGTGGACAAACATGCAAAATGGCAGAAGCGTTTCCATTATCTGCTGGTCGATGAATTCCAGGACATCAACGCGCTACAGTTTCGGCTGATTCAGGCTTGGAATCGAAATGGAAAGAATCTTTTCGTGATTGGTGATCCCGACCAATCCATTTATGGGTTCCGTGGTTCCGATGCCCACTGTTTCGAACGCTTGCGGGCTGATTTTCCCAATCTGCGTGAGGTTGTTCTCTTGAAAAACTATCGTTCTACGCCGGAAATCTTAAACTGTGCTCTTTCCGTCATTGCCGAAAATCCGGGGAAAACGCGCTGTTTAGAAGCGCAACGTCCGAAAGGGCCGCGTGTGAGTTGTGTCACCACAGAAAGTGATTTGTCCGAGGGAATCTATATTGCTAAAGAGATCAACCGCATGGTGGGTGGAATCGACATGTTGGACAGCGATGCTGGCTTCTCCCGTTCCGAAGACGCTCCTCCGCGCAGCTTTTCCGATATTGCCGTGTTGTATCGTACTCACCGTCAGGCTGACATCATTGAAAAATGTCTACGCCGTGAAGGAATTCCCTGTATAATTTCTGGCCGCGACGACTTTTTAGCGGATGACGCCGTACGCGGTGCTGTAGGATTCTTTCACTTTTTAATGGACTCCCATAATGTTCCCGCTCTTCGCGCCTGTCTAAAGCTTGTTTGGAACTGTCCGGCAGACTTGATCGACCATCTCACACAACTTTGGACCCGTTCCCATGGGCAAGCCTCCCTTCAAGAAACATTGCAAATGGCGGCCTCTGAATATGCGGATGTTGCTGTTTTACAACCTTTCTTTTTACAAGCACAGGAGTTCTTGCCGCGTGTGGGAAAAGACAAGCCGCGGAAGATGTTGGATACATGGGCCAAACAACACGACCTCACTTCCTCCGAACCCTTCCAGCGATTCTTGAATACTGCCGTATTTCATAAGGATATGGCATCCTTCTTGCAAAACCTGCTCCTTGGCCAGGAGAGCGATTTGATGCGCAGTGCCACAGGCAAATTATATGAAGCTGGCGCGGTAACATTAATGACCTTACACGGCTCTAAGGGCCTTGAATATCCTGTAGTATTTCTAAGCGGTGTCCGTCGAGGGAAAATACCATTGGAATCCCCAAAACATCCTGTGGACTTCGAAGAAGAACGCCGGCTTTTCTATGTCGGGATGACTCGTGCGCAGGACGAATTAATTCTTCTGACTTCCAAAGAACCTTCCTGCTTTCTGGAAAGCATTCCCAAGGAACAACTCCACACTGTATCTGCTGGTGGCAGGAAACGCCCTTCTGAGGTGAAGCAACTCAGCCTATTTGATTGATCTTTCAGGAAGAAGTCTATCCCATAGCTCTGCGCGTTCAGTTTATTCCAGTCGATGTAATTGGGTTCTTATAAAATTAAACTGAGGTGATCGTCTCAATATTCGATCAATGGTATACTTCGATACTGCATATTTAAAAGGAAAGCCCCCTGATGTAGTTCTGTGTCTCTACATCAGGGGGCTTGGTTTATTATTTGCTTTTCCTGGTTTCATTCACTTTACGGTGACTACTTCTTTGGAAAGATCGGATCTATCGAAAGCTACACATAATATGCACTTATCTGGACAACCGATCCCTTATTTTCACTGGAATAACTGCGCCTCTTCTGCATAGAGCAAAGGTTGCCATTTCCACTCGGTCGGCGGTCACCGTATAATGCATCTGCGCATTCTGACCAGGCAAGGCCGTATAGACCTCCCGTGCTCTGACCCAGGGGACGCACAGCGTCTTCCGCGCCTACGGCGTTTTCTACGAAAGCGCGCTTCCATCAACCGCTACCTAACCGAATAGGTTATGCTATTCGCAAGTTATCCAGTACTCAGCCGACAGCCACCGTACAATGCATCTGCGCATTCTGCACTGGCAAGGTCGTATAGACCTCCCGTGCTCTGACCCAGGGGACGCACAGTGTCTTCCGCGCCTACGGCGTTTTCTATGAAAGCGCGCTTCCGTCATCTGCTACCTAACTGAATGGGTTTATACCATTCGCAAGTTATCCAGTGCTCAACCAACAGCCACCGTTCAATGCTCTGTGCATTCTAGCCCGGCAAGGTCGTATAGACCTCCCGTGCTCTGGCCCGGTGGACGCACAGCGTCTTCCGCGTCTACGGCGTTTTCTACGAAAGCGCGCTTCCATCATCTGCTGCCTAACCGAGTGGCTTATGCCATTCGCAAGTTATCCGGCATTCAGCCAACCGTCACCGTACAATGCATCTGTGCATTCTGGCCCGGCAAGGTCGTATAGACTCCCGTGCTCTGGCCCGGTGTGCCAACTGCATAAACTCTATAGTAGTAGTCATTGCCGATCTGCGTCACAAACTGTGTCTTCAGAACGCTTCCGTTGCCCACTGTGAAGCTCGGTACCAGCCCGTTTCCATTCACCACGGTCATCTTGAAGCAGTATGCTGCGCCCCTCTTCAATGTGAAGTTTACCGTCGTATCGCTGTATACGCTCGCCTGGGCTACAACTCCCTGCGCCGCTGCGACGGTCGGATTCACCACTGCTCTGCCCGCGGAACCATAGATGTTCCCGCTACTCTTCGAACCGGAAGAGCTGGTATGTTTCTTGTTTCCGCTATTCTGGTCGTTATCCGGCTTTGTGGGTTCTTCTCCCTTTGTCGCCTGGATACGCGCTTCCAACGCATTGTATGCGCTTTCAATCTCTTCGGAAGTCGCATCTTCTTTTTCCAGAACTACCTTTGCTGTCTGAAGCGCTGCCTGCAACGCTGCATAATCTGCCGCTGTATAGTCGTTCGCATTTACCTGTTCGCCCTTTGCGATCAGAGCTTCCAACGCTTCCTTATCCGGCGTCTTGCGCAGATTTGCCATCGCTATGGTCAATTCGGTCGCAATGCTGTTCACTTCTTCCTGCGTCGCGTTCGGATCGTTCAGAATCCCCTCGGCCGCATTCAGCGCGTCAGTAAAGGCCTTTTTGACTTCTTCGCTGCTCTCATAGCTGTCCAGGTCTGTAAGAATCTCATTGCCCTTTGCGATCAGCGTTTTCAGTGTGCTGGTGTCTGCCCGCATCGTCAAGCCCTGGATTGCATCACGCAAAGCCTGCTTCGCCGGCTCTACCTCCACCTCGAGAGCATCTTCGTCGTTTACCAACCCTTCTGCGTCCGCTTTTGCCTTTTCATAGACACTCCAGCTGTTCGGCGTGAAGTCTTCCTCATTCAGTTCCGGCAGGCTATCCAACAACGCCTTCAGGCCCTCTCGGTCTCCTGCGGTAAAGGACAGGTAGAACATGGCATCCGTCATGTTCAACCATGCTTCATTGATCTCGTCCTGCAATGCGGTTCTGTCCGCCTCTACCTTGATTGCCGCCTCATAGGCCTCGTCAAAGAGCTTCTTCGCGCTTGGCACCATCGTCGCGTACTCGTCGCCTTTCATAGCCTTTTCTGCACTCTGGATCGCGTCTCGCAACAAAAGCTTGTTGACAATCGTGCTCTTGAACTGCACCGTAGTCTCCGTATTCGGCATATTTAGCACATAGTCAATCGCTCTTGTGGATTCCAGCGCCTCGATATCGATTGCTGTCTCTTCACCGTTCACAATCACAGAGGCTGCTGCAAATTCTCTGCCGTCCACTCTCGGAGCAAAGGTCAGTTGTACTTCATCGCCTGCCATAACATTTGCCGTATAGCTGCCTAGCTTATCCGCATAGGGCGGTTTCTCTCCGTCGACCCACAAAGTCACATTGTCGTCGAACTCAACCAACAGCTTATGCTCAGATGGCTCTTCTGCGGTCAAGCCGTCAATGGCATTTTGCAGAGTCTCTGCTGCATTTCTCAGCTCGTCGTCCGTCGCCGCCTCGTTGTCAAGCGTTGCTCCTGCCGCCTCATAAGCGGACTCGAACGCATTCCAAGCCTCTTCCAGATACTCGCCCTGGCCTGCGTCGTGAATTTTGGTCGCTTCCAGATACAGTTCTTCCAGCTTTTCGCGCGGGGTCTTTTCCGGCTCTGGAACGACGGTTGCATAGGTCTTTGCTGTGAGATTCTCATTGCCATTGATGTTCGTCGCCATCACGCGCAACTGAGTTCCCTCTGCGACATCTTTTTCAACATGGACTGTTGCTTTACCCGGGTTCTCTTGGTTCGGGGTAATGGTGACACCATTTACCGGCTTGCCGAATACATCCACCACCGACCAATCTGCAGACATCACTTCATAGGTATCGTCCCACACCAAACCTTCGATAGCGGCCTTCAGCATGTTGTAAGCACTGTCGATGATTTCTTCCGTTACACCTGGCGTAGCAACAACAACGTTTGCCACATTGATTGCCGCCTTCAAGATTGCAACACTGCTCTCGGTGTAGATGCTGGTATCAATGGCGTTTGCCTGATCCAGCAGTGCTTGCAGATCTTCCAGCGTTGCTGCTGCACGTGCAGAACCCGCCTTTGCAATTGCCGTCGGAGCGGCCTTTACAATCGTATACTCTTGGCTGGTTCCTACAACAATTTCTGCACGTTTTGGAGACAGGGCCACTTCTGCGCCCGCTTCCGGCACATCCCGATACTCGATGTCCGCGAAGTTCATCCACAGGACGACCGATTCATCTTCTGGTGCAACTGCGGGTTCGGCTGCTTCCTTACGGTCATATTTTTCCTGGCCGGTCAGTTCTTCCTCCGTCAAAGCTCTGGAATAAACACGTGTAATCGCGTACTCATTCTTTCCGACAAAGCCTCCTACAGGATCATAACCAATCCAGAAATTTGTATCTGTTGCATTCATGCCATTGCGGCTTCCATCTACATTCTCCAGGATCATCTCACCATCCAGATAGATCTGCAAGGTCGTTCCTGTATACACACCAGCAATGTGATGCCATTCATTGACATTTAGCACCTTGTCAGTGAGCGTATCCTCTACGGTATACCAATTGTTTCCAGACTTCAGATATAACTCATAATAGGTTGCATCCCCTTGCAAGGTTGCTCGCAAGCCAAAGCAATCGTCTCCCTTTCCAACGATCACATTGTATGCATCGCCCATATTGGATTCGAGCGGCTTAAACCACGATTCTACGGTAAAGGGATGCTTTCCTTGGAATACTTCGCTAAAGATGTCGCCACCATTGGAACCTTTGGTATTGGGAATCGGCATATTCCCGCCTAAAACCAGCCCAAACGTCTCGTCGGGAATCAATTCCGCACTGTCGGGAATTTCCGTATCGATATGATGGGAACTTTGATCTTTGATAACGGTGACAGTCCCTTCCAAAGCATAGACATCCGCCAAAGCTTTCTCTAAGTCGCCGTAGTTGGGAACCAGCTCTTTCTGCGCCTCGGTCAATGCATCGTACTGCGCCTTAACCGCTTCGATTACTTCCAGCTGGCTGTACGAATAAACATAAATGTCTGCGATAGCGTCTTCTACCACCTTGGCAGCCTGTCGGTCGATTTCTTCCTGATCGGGTAAGCGCCACGGCTTGCTGAGTTCCATCAGATCTGCGCCATTCTCAAAAGGAACGATGGAGTACTGATAAGAGTAAGCGCGATCATTTGGGATTGTATACTGTTCCAGGTTGTCCGGTCCGCAGCTCGCGTTGCCGATACCGCGAGAAATCAGATCGACATGGAAATAGGTTCTGCCGTCTGGGTCTGGAAGCTCAAAGGGATGCTTCGCTTCGTCCAGCTCGTCCATAGTAAAGCGCAGAGCACTTGCCTCCAAATTTTCATCAGCAGCTACCATGATGCCGGTATTGCGGTCGCTTCCTGTCAAAGCCATCCATTTCACACCACTGAAATTGCCGGAAGTCTGCGGGTCCACAAACGGATAGAAACTTTCGTCAACTGTATAGTTGTACAATCCAGTCATCGCATAGCTGCCACGATCGGTATACGACTCAGATGGACCGTCCCCGTACCAGGTGATGTCCTCATAGCCAACAGGAAGCGTCATTGTGGAACCGACCTTCATAATGGAACCAAGCCCTGTTCCCCTGGCATCCAAAGTCAGGCTGACCGTCACTACACCAGAGCCGTCGATGGTATAGATAACCGTTTCTTTTGCGCCCTTTCCACTGTTCAAAATCAAATTTGCAGTGATGACCATACGGCCGTCGCGTCTCTGAGAGATCTGAATCCCGTTTTCCTCTACAGAAATATCTTTATTGGCTTTTTGCCAATCGCCATCGACATTGCCGACATCGTTGCTATTTCTTGCGCGCCAGAAGTCAGGGATGGGTCCCTGTTCAATAAGAAGATCATTCTTATAGTAATAATTCTGCATGGCGCCTGTCGTTTTATCGATCTCAAAGTGGAAATCTGTTCCCGTTACGGTGATTACCTGTGGATCGCTTTCCTGATCGATCACCACTTCCTGGTCGGAAATCACAGGAGATACTGCCGGTGCATCTGCCGGAATGGCAAACTGCTCATGTGCAATCTCATGCCCTGCTTCCGCCCAGAGGGTATCTTCCTTCAGGCGAATCCAGATATTCAGATAATATTCCGCACCAGCCTTTTTCTCTGCGGGTAATGTATAAGGAACGGTAAACGTTTTTGTCTCACGCGGACCAAGCTCTTCATGCAAGAAGCCTTGGTCGATCTCCTTACCATCCTCCATCAGCTGCCAGGATACCTCATACTGGTCCAAATTGGTAAAGCTGGTTTCATTGTAGAAGGTCACTTGACGGTCTTTGATCTGTGTTTCATCCGCTGTCATCCAGAAATTCTGGTACTGGTATTTCACTTCATACAGCTCTGGCTGTGGATCGCGGTCCGCAGATACCAGGCCATTTGCACAAAAATCATAGTCCGTCGGATAGTCGCCCCAGTCGCCGCCAAAAGCATAGAACTTTCCGTCCATCTCTCCGTTGTTATAAAGGCGATTATGGGCAAAATCTTCTACATAGTAATTGTAGTTGCCAGTTTTGGCCGATTCAAATGGTTGCGAATAGTCCACCCAAACGAGTACGTCCTCGCTGTTTGGCTGGATGGGGGCGTCCGTACTGCGCTGCGCCACGATTTCTTCCTGTGTCAATGCCCTGGCATAGATGCGGGCGAGAGACATCTGCCCTCTGAGCGTATGGTCGGGGTTCTTAGAATCATAGCCAATGCCGAGGGCATCGATCCCGTCCCAATTGGGCACCTGATAGCTTCCTTCTTTGCTGCCGACTTCTTCGCCGTCAACATAGAGCTTCATGACCTTACCATCATAGGTAGCTGCAATCTGATGCCATTTCTCTGCCCAGTCTTCCGGAAGGTCCCAGAAGATTGCAGGCCAAGAATAATTGCCGTCATCTTCTGCGCATAGGGAGAATTCCAGCTGCGTACCATCGTCGGATGTTTTTAGCGCCACCTGGTAGTCGCCCTTCGCAATGAAGATATTATCGGCCACATCCGCCTGTGGTTTTACAACGGTCTCCAGCGTAAAGTTGATGTTTTCCCCGGAGAGATACTGGTCATAGATGGTGTTTTTGTCCTTCGGAAGAACAAGGAACCCTCCAAAAGATTTGTCCACCACCGCTTCGGCCGGGTCTGCATCCTCCTGCTTGTCTCCACCCTGGACCTGCATGGTGACGCCATAATTGCTCAGCTCGGTGATATTATACTGCCGTGCACAATCCTCAATATCCGTTGCACGCACTGTATCCACCCAGTCCCAAATATAACCGCCCAACATGTGGGGCTTGCTGCGGATGATGTCCCAATATTCTTTCAGGTTTCCAACACCGTTGCCCATCGCATGGTCATACTCGCAGATGATGTAAGGCATCTTGGTTTCTGCATCGGCCGCCTGCTGTACACGCTCCAAAGTCGGATACATCCGGCTATCCATATCGGTGCCGCCCTGATAGCGCATACCTTCACTATGTACCGGTCGGGTCTGGTCGCGGTCGTGATAATAAGCAACCAACTTCGGGAAAATATAATCGCCGTCTTCCATCGCCTTGAGGCTGTCGGAATCGTTGGCGATGGACCACATAATGACAGAGGTCTGATTCTTCAATGTATGGAAAGAGGTCGGTGTCCGGTCTTCCAATGCTACCTTGGTGAAATACTTCGCCATCGTATCGATCTCATTAATCAACGAGTGCGCTTCAATGTTGGCTTCTGCCATCATGTACAGGCCGTATTTGTCGCAGAGATAATAGAAGTATTCATCGTCTCCATAGTGAGAAGTACGAACCGAATTGATGTTATACTGTTTCATCAAGCGGACGTCCTCTTCTGCCACATCGCGTGGAACATACTTTCCATAGAATGGATCCGACTCGCAACGGTTGACACCTTTGATGAGGAGCGGCTGCCCGTTGATCGTCATCGGCTCATATTCCTCTGTGATATTGTGATAAGAATCATCGAGTTCCGTATGTGTAAAGCCAATCTCTCGGAAGCCCAGCTGCTGAGAAATGCTCTCTACATACGTCATTGTATTCTTATCATACAGATTCAGAACCAACGTATAGAGATAGGGGTCTTCTGCGGACCACAGATGTGGATTTTTTACAGCCCATGCCTGTTTATTGCTGGACTGTTCGCCAGATGCAATTTTACCCACATCAAAGCTTTGGGTCTCAAACTGCTCCTCGGGAACCAGCTGTTGCTCTGCATCGTAAAGCTTTACCTCTACGGCATAGTTGTCCACCGGAACGGAACTAAAATTCTTGACATTGACATCCATCTTCAGGGTCGCATCCTGATACTGATCGTCCAGATCGGTTTCCAGCTGGTAGTCGTTGATATGAACCAGCGGGGTTGCGAACAGGTAGACATCGCGGAAAATACCGCCATCGCGGATCATATCCTGTTTTTCCATCCAGGTTGCGTCTGCGAACTTGTGAACCTCAACTGCCAGGATATTCGGTTCTCCTGCTGGGTTTAAGTAGTCGGTAATGTCAAACTCGTGTGGCCGGAAGCTATCCTCGCTATAGCCGACCTCTTTTCCATTGACCCACACATAATAGGCCGTCTCAACTCCCTGGAAATTGATAAAAATACGGTTGTCATTTCCATAGAGGGAATCGTCCACTGTGAATGTCTTTCGATAAAATCCCACTGGACTGTAATTTACCGGAATACCAGGAACCTGGACATCCGAATCGTACTTAAGCTGCCAAGGCATTACCGTATCGCCATAAAGCGGAGTGTCCCAGTCAGCCCCTTCATAGGTTGTCCAGCTTCTAGGAACATCGACTGTGCGCCATCCGTCTTCTGGGTCCTGTACATAATCACTGTTATAAAACTTCCCATCGAGGAATTTCTTCCCCTCTGCGTCGTTTCGTACGACCGTCAGTTCCCAATCATCCGAAGAAAGCACCTGGACATAGTCCGAGCGCTCTTTTTCAAAGTTTACCGCACCGAGAACTGCTTTTTCCTCTGAATCATAGGCTACGGTAGCCGTTGTGTGAGGGTCTTTGCGGTTTACTTCAAAGATGTCGCTAGCACGGACTTCCTCTCCATTGAGGTCCGTATAGTTTTTTCCCGTATACTCGTAATGGGTAAATTTGGGTTCTTCCGGCGCGAGTTCCGGGCCTTTCGCTTGCAGGGGATTTCCACCTGCATCATAAAGTTGTGGCGCACTGCTGCTCCACGTTGGAGTCTGCGTCTCTCCCACGGCAAAAGCAGCTCCACTGAACATGCTGGTTAACATGGAAGCCGCCAAGCACATGGCTAGAAATCGTCTTGAAGATTTCCAGACTGCAAACATGGTTACAATTCCTCCTTCACATATTTTACCTTTAAAGGCAAAATCATTATAACACGGTAATTCTTGTCTGTCTATATTTTATAAAAATAGAATATATAATCAATTATTTCTGTATATTATTACACGTTGTCGCGTTAAATAATTAAATTAAAGAACACTCTTTTTACTAGTTTTCACAAGTAGAAAAGACTATAATTTTCCGTATTAATAAATTAATACATTCCCTAATCCCTTAACATACACCTATCTACATTCTGTGTTTCCATTCCAATCTATTTTCAAATTGTTTATAAATATTCACTTGAAATTTCGCCTCATATCTTTAAAGATTTGATAAATCATAGTAATGACAGGGTTACCCTGCAATTGGGTGGGGCTATCATTTGATATATCCCCATTACAAATAAACAAACGGATATTGGTAATAGGGATAACTGTGATCAAACGGCAGCTGTAAAATGGCGGATGATCCCTCTCGCTAATTGACTAATGAATATTTTTAATAGGGACAGTCTCCGCAAAAGGTAGGGTGTCCCTCTCGCTAATATACTAAGTTAAAATCATCGGTTAAGCCGGTGGCTTAAGGGGTCCTTATAAATGTCTATTGCCGGCAAGTGTCCCCAGACGCACAAAGCTTTATGCCGCTTACATCCCTTGCTCCATAACCTGTAAACGGGCAATCACTGTTCTAACGGCAACCTTCTATCATTGAAAGACCGTTGTTAGCGGTTCGCTTTGTTCGATGCGTAAAGGAAAAGCTTTTTGGAGGGTGCCTCCATCGACTCTGCCGGGGACCCTAACAAACCAAAAGGGTATGCATATGCATACCCTTTCAGCCTGTCGAAAAAGTCCAGCATAGCTGGGCTTTTTCGCATTTATATGGTAAAATAAGCATGGGTGATGAAAGATGCTTGAACGAGGGAAGCTGGATCGTGGAATCGTAGAAATCGTGGATACAGAAAGTTTGGTGCCGAAAGATCATCTGCTGCGGAAAATAGATGCGGCGGTAGATTTTAACCGACTCTACGAAATGGTGGAACTGCTGTACAGCGAAGATAACGGACGGCCCAGCGTGGACCCGGTGGTACTGTTCAAGATGGTTCTGATCCAGCATCTGTACGGACTGCCATCCCTGCGGAGAACAGCGGAAGAAGTTGGCTTGAATGTGGCATACCGCTGGTTCCTGGGATATACGCTGCAGGAGGAAACACCGCATTTTTCCACGGTGAGTTATAATTTCCGTCACCGGTTCACAGAGGATACGGTAAACCGAATCTTTAGCTGGATACTGGAAGAAATAGCGGAAGTAGGATACCTGTCCCCGAAGGCAGTGTTCATAGACGGCACCCATATCAAGGCAAATGCCAATACGAAGAAGCAGATAAAAGAGCAGGTGCCTGTGGCGTCCAAGCACTATGCGAAGGAGCTGATGGCGGAGGTCAATGCGGACAGAGAAGCTCACGGCAAGAAGCCGTTTGACGATGATGACGATGAGCCGCCGACAGCACCTAAGAAGCGAAAAGACAACACTTCCAAGAAGAAACTTGCCCGCAGGAAGAAAGAGAAGACCCGCACTGTGACAAAGAGCAGAACCGACCCGGACAGCGGCCTGTTCGTAAAGGGAGACCACAAGCGGCAGTTCGCTTACGAAGCCCATACTGCCTGCGACAGCCATGGTTTTGTACTGGAAACAGTAGTGACTCCCGGCAATGTTCATGACAGTGTAGCCTTTGACGAGGTATACGACAAGGTAACGAAGGCATTCCCTGAAGCAGAGACCATTGTTGCAGATTCCGCTTACAAGACTCCGCATATTTGCAAGAAAGTATTTGGTGATGGCAGAGTTCTCTCCACAGCTTATAAGCGTCCTCAAACGATGAAGGGCGGACACGAGTGGTGGAAATACGTCTATGATGAATTCTACGATTGCATCATTTGCCCCGAATACCAGATACTGAAATACAGCACCACGAACCGGGATGGTTACCGGGAATACAAGAGTGATCCAATTATCTGCGCAGAATGTCCAACCAGAGAACTTTGTACCCGCTCCAAAGACTGCGTAAAGATGGTGCAGCGGCATATCTGGAAGGACTATGAGGATCTGGCGGACGACGCCCGATATGTACCTGAGTACCAGACGCTTTATAAGCGCCGCAAAGAAACGATTGAACGAGTCTTTGCAGATGCAAAAGAAAAACACGCGATGCGTTATACACAGTACAGAGGCTTGGCCCAAGTAACAAAATGGGTGAAGCTTAAATTTGCTGCCATGAACCTCAAAAAAATGGCAAGGTGGAAATGGAATGACTCTGCCCATTTCCTATTTTCGATTCTATTTTCCCGAATATGTGCTGAAAACCCGGTTGCCGCCTAATTGCGCAACCGGGTTTCTCGACAGCCTGACGCCCAGAAAGGTTTCATACTTTCTGGGCGTTTCTATTTACAAAGAGCAAGAACCACCACAATCATTCAGATGCTGATTAAACAGAGAACAAGGAAAGGAAAGCTATTATGAAAATGCCGATACCCATTGCAATCAAATTCGCAAAACTCGTCATTGCTCTCGCTTCCATCACGCTTCTTGGCGCAGTGATTGGAATCGCACTGAGGGATCAGACGCTGCTATATCTCTCCGGCGGCGTTGCTCTTGCCGGTTCAGTTAAAGCCATTGACTATTTCCGGACTTATAAGGAGGGCAAGTTCGAATGTATAGAAGGTATTCTTCTTCAGGAGCGGGTCATCTTAGGAAGAAAGCGGCACAGGGTTGTGCTCCAGCAAGAGGATACCGACCAAGTCCAATTGCTCTTGGAAGGTCGCTTCCGCCTTCAGGTAGATAACAAATACCGGTTTTATCTGAAGAAGGATGCCATTCATACAGAGCAGCTGAAATTACCTGAAGTGCTGCAGTCAGCGAGGATTGTGCTAGGCTATGAGGAGTTGTCCTTTTCGTCAGGAAAGCAGATTTAGGTATAGTGGATGCGTAAATTCAGCGATGCTATGCTTACAGTGTATTTATTAGATTGATCCTCCAAACGGAGCTTTTTAAGATGTGAGCTTACGGCCAGTTTCGTAAGCATGATTGGCAGAAGTGCGGTTCAGATGTTCTCTGTCCGCGTCTGCTTTTTTCTTTATCCGGCTTCGGCTGGATATGTATGTACCTTACGTCGAAAGGCGTTTGGAATAATTTACGCCGAAAGGCAGAAAGGAAGACAGAAAGATGTACGCTGAAATCAACATGGAGGGGCGCGTGGTCAATGATCCGGAGTTCAAGACAGGTAAGAACGGAGAGTACTGCACCTTTCGTCTGGTTGTGAACCAGAAGCTGGGTCCGCAGGAGAATGCCTCCTTCTACAACTGCACCGGCAATGAGATGATTGCCAATCGGATCAAGAAGGCCGGCGTCAAGAAGGGGCGTCTGATCCACATCAACGGTGAGCAGACGCTTCGTTCCTACACGGATCGTGAAGGTGTCGAGAGAATGTCTGCTGATATCAGCATCCTCAATTGGCACTATGCCGGCACCAAGCCCAAGACCGATGAAGCGGAAACTCCCTCGCAGAATGGATCTGCCGCCAGCCAGCGGCCGGTCGGTAAGGTTCACGAGGAACAGACAATCCCCGGCGGTGACGAGGACGATGACCTCCCCATCTGAACAGAACAGAGATAAATGGACTGTAAGTGTTTGATATGCTTGCAGTCCATTTTATTTGTTCACCCAACTTTACTTATGAAAGGACTGAACTGTGTGGCTATGAATAGCCGAATGAATTCCTGGACCCTGATGAAGACCCTCGTTGTCCCGTGTTTGCTTCTGTGCGCGATTTTCAAGCATCCTGCCTTTCAGTGGATCGCCTGCGTGGCGCTTGCCATATGGGTGTGCCTCATGCTTGCGGATGTGATCCGACCGCGTCTGAAGAAGCGGGAGAAGGCAGCCACACCAACTGCAAAAGGGACCGAGAAGGATGCCATGCCGGCGCCGGAGAATGCGGAGACGGATGAAACCAGGCTAAGCCTGCTTCGCCAAGTTAATCACCGCATCATGGAGCAGCTGAAGCAAAGCTACCCGATGGTCTCTTGGCTTTGGTGGGAAGGACGCCCGACAACGGAGGAAATCAGCAAAGGCTGTACCCGAAGGATCAAGCTCTATAACTG
>ENA-ORRT01000706-ORRT01000706.1-human-gut-metagenome-genome-assembly--contig:-NODE-706-length-14725-cov-24.274_pt1 | contig 14725 bp, 17 predicted proteins | sample MGYA00242181_ERZ509146 | MGnify/ENA primary metagenome ERZ509146 (study PRJEB26280, sample SAMEA2338624) | human gut metagenome | biome: human gut; feature: human-associated habitat; material: faeces...
GCGCGGGGGCATTGCCCCCGCGCCCGTTATTCCGTTTCCGCTGCCGGTCAGAGCCCGACCAGCAGGTGTTCGAGCAGGATCACCAGGATGCCCGACGCATAGCCTGCGAAGGCCAGCAAGGTGATCTTCTTGAAATACCACCCGAAATTGATCTTTTCGAGCCCCATCGCCACCACGCCGGCTGCCGAGCCGATGATCAGCAGGCTTCCGCCCACCCCGGCGCAGTAAGTCAGCAGGTGCCAGAACAACCCGTCCTGCACGAACGACTGCATGTAGGCCGGGTCGGCGCTCGCGGCCACCGCAGCCGTGTCCATCACGGGGTACATGCCCATGCAGGCGGCGACCAGCGGCACGTTGTCGATCACCGACGACAGGATGCCGATGACGCCCGCTATGGTGAACACTTCATGTACCTGCTTGTCGAGCCAGTTCGCCACGTCGGTCAGTACACCTGCGGTTTCCAGCGCCGCCACCGACATCAGGATTCCCAGGAAGAAGAGGATCGTCGGCATGTCGATATGCTTGAGCACCTTCGTCACGCGGCATTTGATCGACTCCTCGATGCCGCGCTTGCGGTCGTAGATGATCTCCGTCAGAACCCACATCACACCCAGCGAGACCATCATGCCCATGTAGGGCGGCAAGTGGGTGATGCTCTTGAACACGGGTACGAACAACAGGCTCAATACACCCGTGATGAGGATGAATTTGCTCAGGCGCGGGCCCACGCCCGCGGGCAGTTCCGCTTCGAACGTGCTCTCGTCCACCGGTGCCGCGTCCTCGTTGCGGATATACCGGATGGCGATCGCCGTCGGGATGACGACCGAGACGATACACGGTACGAAGAGCGTACCCATCAGCGCCGTCGAGGTGACGTTGCCCCGCATCCACAGCATGATCGTCGTCACGTCGCCTATCGGTGACCAGGCGCCGCCGCTGTTGGCCGCGATGACGATCAGGCTGGCGTAGATCCAGCGCTCCTTCTGGTCGGCGATGATCCTCCGCAGGAGCATCACCATGATGATCGTGGTGGTCATGTTGTCCAGCGCCGCCGACATGAAGAAGGTGATGAATGCCAGCAGCCACATCAGCTTGTGCTTGTTGCGGGTCTTGATGTGGTCGGTGATGACGTTGAAACCGCCGTGCGAGTCGATCAGGTCGACGATCGTCATGGCGCCGATCAGGAACACCAGTATCTCGCACGTGTCGCCCAGGTGGTCGACCATGTCGTGGCTGATATTCTCATCGTGCCCCCAGAGGCTGAAGATCGTCCATATGGCTCCGCACATCAGCAGTGCGATGGCCGATTTGTCGACCTTAACTTTGTGCTCCAGCGCGATGAAGGCGTAGCCCACCACGAAGAGCAGGATCATTGTCAGGATCATACCGTATCGTATTTTTCGTTTTTGTTTCAGCAGGGCGCCTGCCGGCCCGTTGTCCGGCTTGTCGGCTCCATGCGTGCAAAAGTAATGAAATTCTTTCTTGCACCCCTGCAAGAGTCGGGCATTTTTCTGTTTTCCGGTTGTAAATTGCGATTTTTTGCTTATCTTTGTCCCGCTCTCGAGCAACGGATTGAGCTGTGGTGTAATGGTAACACAGCAGATTTTGGTTCTGTCGTTCCAGGTTCGAGTCCTGGCAGCTCAACAATCCCGCATTGACTATCAATGCGGGATTATGTTTGTTGTATTATTCGCCTGAATCCTCCTTCGTCCTGCTTCTGCCCAGTATGCTGGATACGGTAAGTGTGCGGACTGTCCGCACACTTTGCTCGTTGAATAGAACTGTCGGTTTTTTCCCTGCGGTTATTATTTTCCGGGCGCGGATTCTTCGCCGGGAGTTTCTTCGACCGCCTGTGCCGGTTCCTTGTCGTCCTCGTCGTTGTCGCCGCAATGCGTTGAGGCATCGAGCATTCCGGCCAGGAGATCCATGGTCTCCGTGTTTTCCGCTTCTGCGGTGTCGGCGTGTACGCCGTTTTTCATGTTGTCCATAATCGTTGCGGGTTTAACGGATTTTCTTGTGCGAGATGGCTGCGGCAATCCATAGTAGCACCACGGCGCCGATGACCGATGTGGCCAGGCTGCCCAGCGTGCCTGCCGGAACCAGCCCGAAGAACGAAAAGAGCCAGCCGCCGAGCACGCCGCCTACCAGCCCTACGACGAGGTTGACGATGAGCCCCGAGCCGCTGCCTTTGACAATGAGGTTGGCGATCCATCCGGAAGCCAAGCCGAGCAGGAGATACCATACGAAATACATAGTGTTTCTGTTTTGATTTGCTGCTCCGTGTGCAAAATCCGTTCCCGAACGGTAGCTGCGTCGGTTCAGAGCGCCTGCCTGAGGGCTTTGGCCAACTGGTCGGGGCACGAAGTGCCCTTGCCGCGGCAGTCGATGCCTTCCAGCCGGGCTATCGCGTCGGCGGCTTTCATGCCGCGCACGAGCGCCGCTATGCCCTGCGTATTGCCGTGGCAGCCGCCCGTGAACGTTACACTGCGGATGATGCCGTCTTCCAGTTCGATGTCGATCTGCCGGGAGCAGGTGCCGAGGGTAGGGTAGGATATGTGTCGGGTCATGTGTATGCGTTGAAGAATCCGGATGCAAATATAACGATAAAACCGGTTGCATATCCTGCTTGTTTGCACGTCCGGGATTTTTTGTCCGGAATTTTCTGAGGAGGCTTTTTCTGCCGGCTGCGGATTTGGGCGAAAATTCCCCGCAGGATCGCCTGCCGGGATACGGGCATAAAAAAACATTGCCGAGAAAGAGGTAATCTGTAAGAGGCGCTTAGAAATTCCCCCCCCCTCGACAATGTTGTTGGGACTATGCCCGGGTTTCCCGAGCATGTATACAAATTTAAAATAAAAAATTTGAACCTGCAAATAAAAAGCTGCAAATTTTTGCAGCTTTTTTATTATCTGAAACAGGTTTTTACTGGCGCTGAAGGTCGCTGTTGTCGGCTACGACCATGTTTTTGTCGATGCGCAGCGTGACATTGCCGTCCACCTCGATCAGCAGGGTCGTCTCCTTGATCTCTTTTACCGTACCGTAAATGCCGCCGGCGGTAATGATCTTGTCACCTTTTTTCAGGCCTTCGCGGAATGCCTGCATCTGCTTGCGGCGCTTGGATTCGGGGCGCCACATGAAGAGCCATAAAACCAGCACCATCAGGCCGATCATAATGATGAAACTGTACTGCTGCATGAAGCCCGGCTGGGGCTCTACGGGCGGCACCTGAAGAAAATTAATCATACGTCGTTATGTTTTAAGTGTTTATTTCCGTTAACGGAACAAATATACGAAATATTGTCGAATACACAAATGTTTATTCCACTTCGGCCTCGATGAACAGCCTCAGGGGTTTCCGCCCGCCGGCGAATGTGATGTCCAGCGTCTTGAGCTGCCAGCCCCATTCGCCCCCCGCATCGAAGGTGAGTGATACCTGCTGCGCATCGCCCGGCGTAATGGGCTGTGTGTCATATCCGAGCGTCGTGCACCCGCAGCTGCGGTCGTATCGGGTGATGGCTACGGGCTTCGATGCCCGGTTTTCGATCCAGAGCCTGAGCACGGCCACCTCCCCCGAGTGCATGCGTCCGAAACGCACGGTATCCGTGCCGCCCGTGTCGAGGATCGTGTCCGTGACGGCGATAATCCGGCCTTTCCGCCCGGTCTCGCCCGTGCGTGCCTGCCGGGTGCCGCATGCCGCGGTCGTCACGGCCAGCGCCAGCAACAACACCCCGCGCAGCATCGGGACTCAGATAAGGCCGCGGCCGGCTTTCCTGATGCGGCCTTCGGCGGTGAGCGATTCGACGATCTTGTCCAGCACGCCGTTGATGAAGGTGCTGCTGCCGGGTGTCGAGTAGTATTTCGAAATCTCGATGTACTCGTCGAGCGTTACTTTGACGGGAATCGACGGGAACGAGGTCAGTTCGGCCATGGCTGTGCCGATGATCAGGTTGTCCATGAACACGATGCGTTCCACGTCCCAGTTGGCGGTGAACTTTTCGATGTAATCCTGGTAGGCATCGTAGTTGACCAGCGATTTTTCGAAAAGCGTCTTCACGAATTCGGGGTCTTCGTCGCTCTTGAACTTCGAGGGGACTTTCAGTTCGGTGTGCGACGGTTTCAGGCCCGAGAGCGAACGCAGGATCATCATTACGATGTAGGGCAGGTCGTCGCTCCAGAGGATCGACATCTCTTCCAGCTCGGTTTCCAGCGCCTCGCAGCTCTGCAACTCCTTGAAGAAATCTTCGAGCAGCTTGCGGTCGTCGGCGAACGAGCGCTCCTCGCGCAGCATGTAGTCCTTGAAATAGTCGCTTTCCGAGAGTTGCGTGTAGAGCGTACGGATCAGCTCCGGATGTCGTCCCCAGCCCAGCTTGCGGGCGGCGATGCGGTCGTTCACGGCATCGCTGTTGGCGATGACGCGGGTCACCCGGTTGTCTACGAACTTGGTATTGGGGTTGAGGTCTTCGTATGTCGGCAGTTTTTTCTGTTTGGCCAGTTCCTGCCGCTGCTCGGCATAACGCGCCAGCTCCACGGGGAGGGTCAGGATCTGGAAATAGAGGTCGTAGGCCTTGTCGACGGACGCCATCAGCGTTTTTTCCGATGCCATCATGTTGTCGGCGCCCGATTTGAGGTGGGCGAACAGTGCCTTGACGACCTTTATACGGAGTAATCTTCTGCTCAACATATCTGTTTAGAACGGTTTTTTCGGCCGCAAAGATAGGAAAAATTTTTCCGGAAAGAAAGAATTATTGTCTATCTTTGCAGCCGTATGGAACAAATCGAAGAAAAAGAAATCCGGCCGTACGATGTGATCGTCATCGGGGCTGGGGCAGCGGGCATGATGGCCGCAGGTACGGCGGCGCGCGACGGCAAGCGTGTGCTGCTGATCGAAAAGATGGACAAGTCGGGCCGTAAAGTCCGTATCACGGGCAAAGGGCGCTGCAACGTCACCAACGCCCGCCCGGCCGAGGAGTTTGCCGCGCAGGTGCGTACCAACGCGGAATTTCTCGGACAGGCTTTCGCCGAGTTCAATAACCGCGCCGCCATCCGTTTCTTCGAAAAGGCCGGGGTGAAGCTCGACATCGAACGCGGCGAGCGCGTCTTTCCCAAGAGCGGCAAGGCGTGGGACATCGCCAATGCGCTGTTGGAATATTGCTACGAGAACGGCGTGAAGATCATTTATAATACGCGCGTGACGGAGATCATGACCCTGGGTGATAAGGTCTTCGGCGTCCGCTATATCAACAGGCGCGGTTTCGAACGCAAGGAGGAATGTCCGCAGGTGATTGTCGCCACGGGTGGCGTTTCCTATCCCGCCACGGGTTCCACGGGCGACGGCTACACCTTTGCGGCCGACCTGGGACATACCGTCGAACCGGTGCGTCCTTCGCTGACGCCGCTCGTTTCGTCGCATCCGCAGATCGGCTACCTCGACGGTCTGTTGCTGAAAAATATCAGGGCCGTGCTCTATGTCGACGACGAACCCGTGCGCGAGGAGTTCGGTGAACTGGGCTTCTCCGAGCGCGGCATCGAGGGTGCCGTGGCGCTGCGCATGAGCCGCGATGCGGTCGATGCGCTGATCGACGAACGCCGCGTTAAACTGGTCGTCGACCTGAAACCCGCACTGACCGAAGAGGTACTGCGCGAACGTATCGCCCGCGAGATAGCCGGGATGGAGCCGACGGAGTTCTTCGCCGAGTTGCTGCGCAAGCTGGTGCCCAAGCCGCTCGTGATGACTTTGGTGCACGAACTCGGTGTCAACGGAAAGAATTACATCGGCAAGCTCACCGAAGAGGAGATAACCCGCCTTATCAAGACGCTCAAGGGATTCACGTTCCCCATCACGGACTATGCGCCGTTCGAATACGCCATCGTGACGGCCGGGGGCGTTTCCTGCGCCGAAGTCAACCCCTATACCATGGAATCGCTGAAGATCCGGGGGCTCTATTTCGCGGGCGAAGTGCTCGACCTCGATGCCAATACGGGCGGTTATAACCTCCAGATCGCCTTTTCGACGGGGCGCCTTGCGGGGCTGTTGAAAAAATAACGGTTATGGGGATCGGCGGCCATAAACTCGGTTTGAAATTTTACGGGCGGGTCACTGAGCTGCGTAACAGGCTCTCCCGGGCCCGTTTCTTCCGTGGGCACGGCGTGCATTCGCCTTTCGTATACGACGTCGTGCGTAATGTGTTCATGCGCGATACGCTGCTTCCCGGCGACCGGGCGTTGTTCCGTGAACTGCTCGCGGCCGGGGTGCCCGAACGCCGCGCCGTGCAGCTGCAAAACCTGGCGATTCATTGCGGCTACGCCACTTTTGGCCTGAATCGTGCGGATGCGGAGTTCTGCATAGCGACGCGCAGCCTGTCCCGGACGGAGACGCTCGCGCTGGTCGGTGATGCGGCTGCCGCCGGGAATACGGTGGCGGTCATGTCCCCCTACGACGGGCGTGAACGCCGGGCCATGTGCCTGCAAATCGTCGCGGCGCACCGTTCGACGACGGTGGACAACCGCGGTTACCTGCTGGTTTTCAATAATAATTTGCCGAAACAACACTTCCGGATATGAAAGTATACACGAAAAAAGGCGATAAGGGGTTGACCTCCCTTGTCGGCGGCGAACGGGTCTTCAAGACCGACGAACGGGTCGAGGCTTACGGCACGGTGGACGAATTGGCGGCCTTTGCGGCCTTGCTCGGAGACAACATGCGTGCGGAAGCTGCGCTGTCGCCCTATGTCGATGACCTGAACCGTATCCTGTCACGCCTGATGACCGTCGAGGCATTGCTGGCATGCGGAAAAACGGGGTGCGGGAAGGTTGCGCCGCTGGCTCCCGAGGCCGTCACCTGGCTCGAAGGCCGTATCGACGCGATGCAGGACGCGCTCAAACCGATCGACAAATTCACGATCCCGGGTGGCAACGCCGTCGTTTCGATGTGCCACGTGTGCCGTACGGTCTGCCGGCGTGCCGAGCGTGCCGCGTTGCGTGCCGATGAAAAATACGGCACGGATGCCATCGTGCTGATGTGGCTGAACCGCCTTTCCGACTATTTCTATCTGCTCGGGCGCACGCTCACAGAGCATTACGGCGTCGAGGAGACCTTGTGGATTCCATAAAGCTTTGTATTCCAGTTTATTGATGCGTGCGCATGGATGTTTTGTAATTTTTTCTTTGTTTTTCTCGTTTTTTTTATACTTTTGCAAATCAGTGATAGCGGAATAGCGATTATTGCCTGATGTTAATCCGCTGATATTTGGGAACTTAAAAACTTGGAACTATGTACTGGACACTTGAATTGGCATCGAAGCTGGAAGATGCTCCCTGGCCCGCTACGAAAGATGAACTGATTGACTATGCCGTGCGTTCGGGTGCGCCTCTCGAAGTGCTCGAAAATCTGCAGGAAATAGAGGACGAGGGTGAGATTTACGAATCTATCGAAGATATTTGGCCCGACTACCCGTCGAAAGACGATTTCTTCTTCAACGAGGATGAGTATTGATGCTTTTCGAATAGATTAAATAATTAAATATCAGCGCGATAAACAATGAAAATTTGTTTGTCGCGCTGGTGTTTTAGGGTGTTTGATAGTGCGGTTTGTTTGTCTAAATTGCGGTTTTTTTCTCAAAAACGGAGTTTGTTTGTCTAAAATTCCATATCTTTGTTTCTCCTCAGGAATATTGCTAAAAGGAGGAAAAAGCGTATGGGAAGACCGAGAAGACTATATCCGTTGGGCAAATATCGACTTCGTACACCAAAAGAAGTTGATAAAGATAAAGCCTATCCTGTCGAGTTGGAATATACTTGGAACAGGCAGATAATCCGTAAGACTACAAATGTCTTTGTCAAGGTTGCAGACTGGAATCAGAACGGCAATCAGGGACGGGGTGAAATCCGTGCAAGCTATGGTGGTGAGTTCAAACGACTGAACCAACTTCTGCTTGCACGTGTCGAACGTATAGATTCGCAGCTTGCCGAGTATAACGAAAAACATCCGAACCAAATTACAGCGGATGTCGTTTCCGGTTTTCTTGCAGACAAGCCTCTTGCACGTCGTGATCAGGGAAAAGATTTTGTGGAGTTCACATTGGAACGTCTTTCTTCGGATTATTCAAGGAACAGAATCGGTAGAAGCCGATACGAGAACGGAAAGAGTTGCATGAACATTTTTCAGACTTTTTTACGGGCAACCAAACAAGGCACATACCGTTCGGACGCAATATATGTAGGTGATATGACACCGGAACTATTGGACAGTTATATCGTTTGGCGCAAAGAAATCAAACAGAATAGCGATGCGACAATTAATCATGCCTTGACACCGATATTGAAAGCGTGTGCATACGCGAGTGAAATGAGCATGATAGATCCAGCCGTGAATGCAAGGATTCAGGATATGCGTATCGTTACAAAAGTTTCACTTTCAGAGGAAGAAGTTGAGTTTGACGGAAAGAGTCTGACCAAAGAACAGATGTCTGCTCTTTTAGAATATTACAAGACCTGTCAGGAATCACGTAGAAAGGAATTTTTGGAAATGTTTTTCTTTGCGTTTCATGCTTGTGGACTTCGTGTGGTGGATGTGATGACCCTGCAATGGAAGCATATCGATTTTGCCCGGAAAGAGTTGCGGAAGATTATGATAAAGACAAACAAACGTCATGTGATCCCTCTGACTGAACCTGTATTGCGCATATTGCAACAATGGCAGGAAAAACGTGCAGGATGTCGGTATGTATTTGATCTTGTGAAGGAAACTTTGGATTTGGATGATGCGGAGGCTCTTTATAAGGCTCGTAATAATGCGACTAAATGTATCAATCAGTCGCTGGCGGTCGTGGGCGAGCAGATTGGGCTACCTTTCAGCCTTTCAATGCATGCGGCCAGACATTCGTTTGCGGTCTTTGCCCTGAATAAAGGATTGTCAATGTCTGTAGTCAGCCGATTGCTCGGTCATGGCAGTACGGATGTAACAGAGAAAGTCTATGCCCGTTTCTTGCCAGAAACCTTGTCTGCTGAAGTGGCCCGACTGAAAGACGAGTTAACTCCGCTTGAAATAATATGATTTTTAGAATTTATGGTATTGAGATAATTAGTTTTTGTTTCTATGTAATGTGAAATATTTATGCTACAAATAATATTCTTGGTTATAGGTCTTTGTATTATCGTGCTTGCATTGTCCTTTGCTTTCAAAAGATATGCAAGGCCGATTCTTTGGTCAAGTGCAATTACCTTGTTTGCCGGTACGTTATTGCTTGTCGGAGTCGGTGTGATAAATCCGATTGATGGAGACAATTCGGGCTCTACAACGTTTTGGGGTACTATCATAACATTAATTTCAGGTGCGGCTCTCGCCTTTTGTGCTGAAATGCTGAAAGAGGGAAATAAGGGAAAAACAAAGGTGCAAAATAGCAATATCACTAAAACTTTTATTTCGGTGGAACAGACAGCAAATGAAGAAACTGTTGTATTGACCGGGATGTTACATACGGAACTGGCTGTGAAAGTTTTCGCGAAAGCGATAGAGTCTGGTTATATGAACGAGAAAGGTTCCCATTATAAGTGGAATGATTCCAAAGTTCTGCTGGCATATATGTGTGGTCGGATATATTGTGGAGATAAGCCCGTATATTCTGATATGGACGAGAAGTCATTCTGGAAATTCGGCAGATTGGGAGTCTTTCCCGATGCGGAACTGAGCAATTTGTTTGAAATGCCTGATCTGGGGCAGTCCCGGTCGAATAGGAAAGATCTTGCTGTTCCAGCAAAATCAAAGGAAATAGATAAATTTTTTGAGTAGCTGTTTGGCTACTCTTTTTATTTATAATCAATGCTTTAATCTCCAATTCTAATATTATCTAATACAGTCCTAACTTCATTCTAATTCATTAGCCTAATTTGTTCTAACTCATTAAGTGCTAAGGACTATCTACCTTCGCTGCCGTTATGGTCGATGTGCACAATCGTGTCATAACATAACCCCGGCTTACAGTCCGAGTGTGCATCAGGAAGGTTAAGCCATAATACGAAAAACTATGGCTAAAAAATTAGATGGAGAGAAAAATCTATGTGAACGGGAATTACTTGAGAAGATTCTCGGCATAGTAGAGAAACAGTTGCAATTACCACCTCCAAGTAAGACAGGTGGGTGCTGTCTCTATGACAACAAGTCTTTGATGGAAAAACTGAACATCAAAGAGAAGTATCTGAAAAAGTTGCGTGACAACGGTTATCTCGGCTACTCACGCAAAGGTGACAAGTATTGGTACACGCAAGAAGATGTAGACCGTTTTCTGCGCCACTTCCATTATGAGGCTTTCGCTATAGGTAATGAATTGCCTAAACAGGAAGGAGGTAGCTATGTTTGATAATCTGCATTTGACTAATATGCTTCGCTCCGAAGTGGAAAGTATTCCTGAAACAGGTCTTCCGTTGGATGCTTTTCCAGACAAGATGCAGGAGATTATCCTTAATCTTGCCAGATACGAAAATTTCAATGTAGAATATACTGCTTCTATTATTCTTTCTGCTGTTGCTACCGCAATAGGCAACTCTTGTCATATCCGTATAAAGGGCGAGTGGAAAACTTGCCCATCCCTTTATATGATGCTGGTCGGTCGTCCCGGGCTTGGAAAGACTCCTCCTCTCGGCTTTATATATAAGCCGATTAATGAGTATGATGACCGGCTGCATGAGAAATATAACGAGGAATGTGACGAATATGAAAGAGCCATGTCAGTAGGCAAGCACGGGAATGACGGAGAAGAACGCCTGCTTAAAAAGCCGAATTTTGTAACGACAGTCATTTATGATTCTACACCAGAGGCGATGATGAATATTCATCAGCATAATCAACGTGGGATAACATTGGTAGTCGATGAAATCCTGGCTTTATTCAATTCGGTCAAAAGGTACAACAGCAAGAATAATCTCATTGAAGATTTGCTGACAGCGTATAGCGGACAGCCGTTAAAGGTAATCCGCAAGTCCGAATCACGTCCTGTTCTAATCAAGAATCCATGTATTAATGTCATAGGCTCGATACAGACAAATATGTTGCAGGAGGTTTTCTGTACAGAGTTCCTTGCTAATGGATTGCTTGACCGCTTTTTGTTTGTCTATCCCAAGAACAGAAAAATATCAGGATGGAGACGGGAGGAAAGAAACACTGTCCGTCCTGATATTATGAGCCAATGGAGGACAATTATCAACAGAATCTTCAGCATCCCTTGTATTCTTGATGATAAAGGTACAACGTTAAATCCCCGTATTCTTACAATGTCTGACGATGCGGAAGAATGTTTTTACGGATGGTATAATGGAATTGTCGATGCTGTAAACGCTATTGAGGACGATGCCGATGTTGAAAGTCGCAAGATGAAACTCAACGGCCATGTAGCACGTCTTGCCCTATTGTTTCAGGTAATGAAATGGGCTGTTGATGATGGCGATATGCAGTACGTGGAATTGGATTCTGTGAAAGCTGCAATCCGTATGATTGATTATTATGAGGAAACATACAGGAGGATTCAGGAAGCCATTGTCATAAACAGTATCGGTGAAACAAAGGAAGCTTGGCTATCCCTATTGGAAGATAGGTTTACTTCTGGGGATGCTGTTATTGCTGGTAGAAAAGTTGATATGTCCAGACGTACTGTCTATTATGCGCTTGACCAATTGTGCCGGCTTCAGCATCCCCTTATAGAAAAACTTCAGCATGGAGTCTATCGCAAACTTGTGACAGAAAATACTGATGCACCTTACACTTTTGCACTTTCATCCTGTCAAGATACCGTGCAATCTTCTCAAAGTGCAAAAGTGCAGAGTGCAACCACACTAAAATCTGAGAATCATGAGTGAATACAGATTCCATTTACAGAAATATAGGTTCGGAAGCAAGACTACTTGTCCGGAGTGTGGTAAAAGCCGATGTTTTGTCAGGTATGTTGATGAACAGGGCAGCATTATCTTTCCCGGCAATGTCGGCAAGTGTGATCATGAGAACACTTGTGGCTATCATTATACACCCAAGAAATACTTCAAGGATAACCCTGATGTGCTGGAAATGGATGAGGGAAACGGCAAGTCGCTCCTTTCTGCCCCTTATAAACCGGCAGATAAAACACCGGTTTGTATAGCCCCGTCGTATATTCCTTCATCTTATGTGATAAGGAGTAAATCACATTATTCGATTAACCCTTTATATCAATATTTCTGTCGCGTATTTGGTGGAGAGGAGTCTGATAGATTGTTTGGAATTTATCGTATAGGAACATCTGCGAAATGGGGAGGCTCAACAGTTTTCTGGCAGATAGATATAAATGGGCAGGTAAGAACCGGCAAGATAATGTGCTATAATGTAGAAACAGGACATCGGGTTAAAGAGCCTCAGGCTTTTGTCAGCTGGGCGCACTCCGAATTAAAGTTGCAGGATTTTCATTTGAAGCAATGTCTGTTTGGGGAACATTTATTGAAGAATTCAACTTCTTCTCCTGTGATGCTTGTCGAGAGTGAGAAGACCGCTGTAATCATGAGCCATTTTATTCCCGATTATATATGGCTGGCAACAGGTGGAAAGAATGGCTGTTTCAATAGTGAGGCTATGCAGGTTCTCAAAGGCAGAGAGGTTACACTTATCCCGGATTTAGGGGCTACTGAACAATGGAAAGCAAAGTCTGCTTTGTTATTAGACATTTGTAAAAAGGTTGCTGTCTCTGATACTTTAGAACGGACAGCGACTGAAGAACAACGCAGTCAAGGATTGGACATTGCAGACTTCTTTCTCTTTTCACCGACCAAACGTCAAATACTTCAACTGATGATACAGCGTAACCCTGCGTTGCAACTGCTCATCGACGAGTTGGATCTGGCATTGGTGGAGTAAACCGAAGTCTTGCTTCGGGAATTTGTAAGAAAGTCCATAACACAATAAGGACTTTTTGCCTGACAGCAACAAAGTCCCTTCTGCATCCGGCAGAATCCGGTTCGGAGTGAGCAAGCTCATACATTAATCATTTATCAAAAGAATACCTTATATGAATACAGATATAAAACAGGCCATGCATGTCGAAGCCGGAAAGTCTTTCGGCACGGCAGAGGCGAATGAGAATGAAAGACGTTGGAACGATGACAAGATTGACAGGAAAAATCAGGATCCGACCAACCACTACGACAAGACCAGAATGAAGTTGAATTTCGAAATCGGTTCTGACGGAAAAGTTCATCCGTTAGGTTATCAGGAGAAACCGCTCGAAGTACGTTTGCAGGAACGGCTGGACGAATTGGGTTGGAAACCGTTCAAGGCGGACAGCAAAATCCAACCGAACTGTTGTGCGAAATTTGTTTTTGGAGGCAACCATGACCGGACGCTTGAAATGGCTTTCGGGAATCAGTCCGTCAATCTGAAGAAAGGTGCGGACAACAGCCATCTGCAACGTTACGAGGGAATCGAGAATTGGGCAAAGGACGTCTATGACTGGTGTGCCAACAGATATGGCAAGGAAAACATTGTTGGGTTTCAGGTGCATCTCGACGAGAGCAGCCCGCATATTCATGCCCTGATTGTTCCGGTAGGTGTCCGCCCCAAAAGCGGACGGGAGTGTGTGATGTGGTCGGCAAAGTTCGGGAAAGACCGCTATGAATATGGCCGGATATTGAAAGATATGCACACTTCTCTATATGAAGATGTCGGCAGCAAATATGGCCTTGAACGTGGGGACAGCATTGACGGGCGCAATGTGCAACATCTGCACAAGCGCGATTATATCCGCAAACTGACTAAGGAGGCTAAACAGGCAGAGAAAGCCGTCAAGGGGCTTCAATCCATGATGCGGAATCTGGAATCAAGGATTTTCAGTTATAGGCTGCAGCTTGAAGAAGCGGAAAAGGAATTGGCTTCCGGCAAAATTACACTCGACAGGTATGAAGCGCAGAAAGCGGATATACAGAAACTCATTGCCGAGTATCAGACCAAACTTGAAGACAAGACCGACAAACTCCACGTAAAGGAGCAGGAACTGGAACGGCTGACCGCAGATGCGACAAAAGCCCGTTCGGTTGTCCAGCCATTCCGCAATCACAAGGTTGATTTCACGCCACCGCAAATTACTGAAAAAGTCCGCCTGTTCGGTACGGACAAATGGGTTGAGCGTCAGAATCAGCATATCGCCAAACAGTTTACTGAAATTGTCCGCAAAATAGAATCCCTGTACAGAAATGATGCGGCACGGCAGGTCGAAGCAGCCCAGCGTAATGTATTGGCAGATTATGGGGAGCTTTATCAACTGAGACGGGAGAACAAATCCCTTTCTGACACAAACGAAAGTTTGGAGTCAGAGTTGAATACACTGCTTGACCAGCTGGCTATACCATCGGCGCGCAATCTGATTTTTGCCGTTGCCGATGCACTCATTGGCGGTCAACCTGTACCGATTTCATCCGGTGGCGGGGACTCAACTTCTGATTTACCTTGGGATGGCCGAAGACCGGATGAAGAGGAAGAAGCTTATCGGAGGAGGTGTTTGATGTTTGCGATAGGAGCGGTAAAGAAGCTGAATGAGAAGAAAAGTTATAGGAGAAGGTGATTCTGCATTTGTATATTATCACTAATCTCCAATATTTCAATAAAGAGTTGGGATAGTTGCGAATTATTGCGACTATCCCAATTTCACTTATACATTTCGCTAAATCAGAATTTACCGATACCTGACCGTTTATTAAAAGCGGTAGAAGTTCGTCT
>ENA-ORRT01000710-ORRT01000710.1-human-gut-metagenome-genome-assembly--contig:-NODE-710-length-14557-cov-8.41415_pt1 | contig 14557 bp, 10 predicted proteins | sample MGYA00242181_ERZ509146 | MGnify/ENA primary metagenome ERZ509146 (study PRJEB26280, sample SAMEA2338624) | human gut metagenome | biome: human gut; feature: human-associated habitat; material: faeces...
CGGCAATTTGTGGAAGTGAAGTTTCTTCGCCCCAAAGAGCGACCTTATCAGACCAACAATTTTTATACCGCCCTTGCGCGGCAGGAGCGATTAGATAAGGAGGTACGGGCGATTGTCAAAGGAAAAGGGAAAGACCCAAAACAAAAAGCGTAAACTTACGCGGCAGGAAAAGAAACAGATCGACGCGCTTATCCGGCAGTCAAAGGGCGACGGGAAGCCCCATACGGCGCAGGACAGCATACCGTTTGAACGAATGTATAAGGACGGGATTTGCCGCCTTGCAAACGGGCGGTATTCCAAGTGCATTGAGTTTGAAGATATTAACTATCAGCTTGCGCAGCCGGACGACAAGACCGCCATTTTTGAAGCCCTTTGCGATATGTATAACTCTTTTGACGCTTCTATCAGTGTGCAGCTTTCCTTAATCAGCCGCCATGCGAACAAGGAGGATTTCAAGAGCAGTATCACGATTGCCCCACAGAATGACGACTTTGACAGTATCAGAGCCGAATACACCGAAATGCTGCAAACACAGCTTGAACGCGGCAACAACGGGCTTATCAAGACAAAGTTTCTCACCTTTACCATTGAAGCAAAAGATATTAAATCGGCGCGGGCGCGGCTTGCCCGTATCGAAACGGACACCCTCAACCATTTTAAGGTGATCGGCGCGGCGGCGCGGGTATTGGACGGGAAGCAGCGGCTTGAAGTGCTGCATGGGCTTTTCCACCCGGACGGGGAACGCTTCAACTTTGCGTGGGAATGGCTACCCGTAAGCGGCCTTTCCGTCAAAGACTTTATTGCCCCGTCCTCTTTCCGTTTTGGCGACGGGCGAATGTTTCAAATGGGCGGGAAGTTTGGCGCGGTTTCCTTTTTGCAGATTGCCGCGCCGGAACTTTCAGACCGTATGCTTGCCGACTTCATGGAAGCGGAAAACGGGATTGTCGTCAATCTGCACATTCAGAGTATCGACCACAACGAAGCGATCAAGACGATCAAGCGGAAAATCACCGACCTTGACCGTATGAAAATCGAGGAACAGAAAAAGGCAATCCGCAGCGGCTACGATATGGATATAATTCCGTCCGACCTTGCCACCTACGGCGGCGAAGCGAAAAACCTTTTGCGGGATTTGCAGAGCCGGAACGAGCGAATGTTTTTGCTTACGCTGTTAGTTTTGAATGTGGCAGACACAAAGCAGAAATTGGACAACGACGTATTTCAGGCCGCAAGTATCGCACAGAAATACAACTGTATGCTCACCCGCCTTGACTACCGGCAGGAACAGGGGCTTATGTCCTCTATCCCATTGGGCGAAAACCTAATCCAAATCCAGCGGGGCTTGACGACTTCCAGCACCGCCATTTTCGTCCCCTTTACGGTACAAGAGCTGTTCCAAAGCGGCGAAGCGTTGTATTACGGCTTAAACGCCCTTTCCAACAACATGATTTTGTGCGACCGAAAACGGCTGAAAAACCCTAACGGCTTGATACTCGGCACACCGGGAAGCGGCAAGAGTTTTTCGGCTAAACGCGAGATCACCAACGCTTTTCTCATTACCGCAGACGATATTATCATTTGCGACCCGGAAGCGGAATATTACCCCCTTGTGGAACGGCTGAAAGGGCAGGTTATCAAGGTTTCGCAGAACAGCACGCAGTACATTAACCCGATGGATATAAACCTCAATTACAGCGAGGGCGACACGCCCATAGCCTTAAAGAGCGATTTTATCCTTTCCTTTTGCGAGTTGATTATGGGCGGCAAAAACGGGCTGGAAGCGGTTGAAAAGACTTTGATTGACCGCGCCGTTATCAGCGTGTACCGCAGCTACCTTGCAGACCCGAAGCCGGAGAATATGCCGATTTTGGGCGACCTCTACAATGAAATCAAGAAGCAGCCGGAAAAGGAAGCGCAGCGTATCGCGTCGGCATTGGAACTCTATGTAAATGGCAGTTTGAACGTGTTTAACCACCAAACAAACGTTGACATTCACAACCGCCTTGTCTGCTTTGATATTAAAGAACTCGGCACCCAGCTACGAAAACTCGGTATGCTCATTGTCCAAGATCAAGTTTGGAACAGAGTTACCATAAACCGCAGCGAAGGCAAGGCGACGCGGTACTATATCGACGAGTTTCATTTGCTGCTCAAAGAGGAACAGACCGCAGCGTACAGCGTTGAGATTTGGAAGCGTTTTAGAAAATGGGGCGGTATTCCGACAGGTATCACCCAAAACGTGAAAGATTTGTTATCGTCCCGCGAGGTGGAGAACATTTTTGAAAACAGCGATTTTGTGTATATGCTCAACCAAGCCCAGGGCGACAGGGAAATCCTTGCAAAGCAGCTTAACATTTCGCAGCAGCAAATGACCTATGTAACCCATTCCGACGCGGGCGAGGGGCTTATCTTCTATGGCAACGTGATTTTGCCCTTTATTGACCGTTTCCCGCAAGATACGGAACTCTATCGTGTAATGACGACCAAACCCGGCGAGGTGTCGGCATGAGGATAGAAATGGACAAAATCTATTGCGGCGACAGCTTGCAGGTGCTTCAAACCTTGCCGGAAAATGCAGTTGATTGTTGCGTAACGTCCCCACCCTACTATGCCTTGCGGGACTACGGCGCAGACGGGCAGATCGGACGGGAAGCAACGCCGGAGGAATATGTTTCCCGTATTACGGCGGTATTCCATGAGGTAAAGCGGGTGCTTACGCCGGAGGGTACTTGTTGGCTGAATATCGCGGACACTTATTGCGGCACAGGCAGCAAAGCCGACCACCAAGACCCCAAATACCCCAAAGGCAGGAACGGGCAGCAAGTGGCGTTTAACCACCGCGCCCCCGGCTGCAAGCCCAAAGATTTAATTGGTATTCCGTGGCTTGTAGCCCTCGCCTTGCGGGGCGACGGTTGGTATTTGCGCAGTTCTATCATTTGGCACAAAACAAACCCCATGCCGGAAAGCACGCGGGACAGGCCGACCCGCTGCTATGAATATGTGTTTCTGCTTACCAAGTCAAAGAAGTATTATTACGATTGGCAAGCAGTAGCCGAGCCGATAGCCCCCACAACGGCGGGGCGGCTGAAAAGCGGAGTTAGCAAAGGAGAAATAAGTATAACGTTACTGTTCCGGGGCAAAACCAACCGCAGAAAATCAACCGCCCCCGCGAAAAGGGCGCATACGCCGACGAGTTGATTTCTCCCGTCCGCAGCCGCCGCAACGTTTGGCAGATTAACAATGTCGGCTATCATGGCGGGCATTTCGCAGCGTTCCCGCCGAAACTTGCGGAAACGTGCATTTTGGCGGGCTGTCCCATCGGCGGGATTGTCCTTGACCCCTTTTTCGGCAGCGGCACGACGGGCATGGTAGCAAAACGGCTTAACCGCCGCTATATCGGCATTGAGTTAAACCCCGACTATTGCGAACTTGCAAAACAGCGGATTGGAGGTGATGAAGATTGAGCAAGGAACTGAAAGCCCCCGACAAGGTAACGCAAAAAATGACCCGCGACGGTGCGGTTGCGGAAAACCTCACGACGGGCGAAACGTCCAGTATCAGCGAAAGGCCGCAGGAAGAAAACTATTCAGCCCCCGCAGGGGTGGCAGCGGAAAAGGTTGTGCAGCATATCGGCGCAGAGATTGAGCGACACGCAGCAAAAGGCGCGGAGAAAAAAGCCCTTGACGCGACGCAGCCTAAAACCCATTCTTCCCGCTTGCAGTTTTCCGAAGCGGAACGGGCAACGCCGGAACTTCAAAAAGCGATCAAGAAATCGGATAAGGCGGCAGACTGTTTAGACGCAGCGCGGGCGGCTATCCCCAAGCAGACCAAAATCAAGAAAGAGCGCGTTTTTGACGAAGCGAAAGGCAAGGCAAAGACGCGCCTTTCCTTTGAAAAGACGGATAAGCCCCCAAACGGCAAGTTGCGGCATAACCCCTTATCCCGTCCGGCACAGGAGTTAAACAGTACCGTACATGGGAAAATCTACGAGGTAGAGAAAGAAAACGTCGGTGTGGAAAGCGGGCACCGGGTAGAACTTGCCGGAGAGAAAGCGGGCGGCATGGCGGCGCGGGCAGTTAAGGGCGGCATACGCCGCCATAAGCTGAAACCCTACCGGGCAGCGGCGGCAGCGGAAAAACAAGCGGTAAAGGCAAACGCAGATTTTCTCTATCAAAAGGCGTTGCACGATAACCCCGCGCTTGCGCACTCCAACCCCATTTCCCGTTTTTGGCAGAAGCAGCGCATTAAAAAGCAGTATGCAAAAACGCTGAAAGCGGGCGGCAAAGCGAAAAAAACCGCTGAAGCCACCGCAAAGGCGGCGAAGAAAACCGCGCAGGAAACCAAACGGGCGACGTTCTTTGTTGTCCGGCATTGGAAAGGCTGCTTGATTGTGGGCGGGATTGCCTTTATCGTGCTGCTGCTTTTCGGCGGGCTGTCCTCTTGCTCCCTCTTTGGCGGCAACAGCGGCAGCGGCTTGATTGCGTCGTCCTATCTCTCCGAGGACGCGGATATAACGGGCGCGGAAAGCGCGTATGCCGCTATGGAAGCCGAGTTACAAGATATGCTGGACAATATCGAAAGCGAATACCCCGGCTATGACGAATACCGGGTAAACGCGGACGAGATCGAGCATGACCCCTATGTGCTAATTTCTATCCTTTCCGCGTGGCATGAGGGCGTGTTTACACTCGATGAAGTGCAAAGCACCCTTGAAATGCTCTTTGAGAAACAGTATATCTTGACGGTCGAGGAAGAAGTACAGGTACGCTACCGCACCGAAACAAGGACGGACAGCGAGGGCAACCCCTATACGGTTGAAGTCCCCTATAACTATTACATTCTTCATGTGGATTTGGAAAACTTCAACCTCTCCCATGTCCCCGTTTACATCATGGGCGAAGAACAGCTATCCATGTACGCTATGTATATGTCGTCGCTGGGAAACAGACCCGACCTTTTCCCGCAATCCGGCTATGTGTCTAAATACTATGAAAACCCGCCCGCCGATTATGAAGTACCCGCCGCGCTGCTGGGTTCCGATGAAAAGTTTGCGCGGCTCATGGAGGAAGCAGATAAATACGTCGGTTTTCCCTATGTGTGGGGCGGCAGCACCCCGGAAACCTCTTTTGATTGCAGCGGCTTTGTGAGTTATGTGTTGACGAACAGCGGCCTATACAATACGGGCAGACTTGGGGCGCAAGGGCTTTACAACATCTCAACCCCTGTTTCTAACCCGCAGCCGGGGGATTTGGTGTTCTTTACGGGTACATACGACACCCCCGGCGTTTCCCATGTGGGGATTTATGTGGGCGAGGACGGGGACGGAAGCCCCGTCATGCTGCATTGTGGCGACCCTATCCAGTATTCAAAGCTGGACACCAGCTATTGGCAATCCCACTTTTACGCCTACGGGCGGTTAAATTACAATTAAAAGGAGTTGAAAAATGAATATTGTATCTTTTGGCGGCGGCACGAATAGTGCCGCCTTACTTATTGGCCTATACAAGCACAAAATCCCGATTGACCTTATCACCTTTGCCGATACGGGCGCGGAACACCCGCATACCTATCAATTTATCGAGATAATCAATCAATGGCTTGCGGAACACGGTATGCCGCAGATTACCGTTGTGCAGTATGTTGACCGCTACGGCAACCGCCTATCTCTTGAAACCGAGTGCTTGCGCTCTCATACGCTCCCGTCGATTGCCTACGGGCATAAGCGTTGTTCGCAGAAACACAAAATCGCACCGCAGGAAAAGTTTTGCAACCACTATGCGCCTTGCCGCGAAGTATGGCAGCGCGGCGAGAAAGTCAACCGCTATATCGGCTATGACGCGGGAGAAGTGAAACGGTATGAACATTCCCGCAAGTACAACGAAGCCGACAAAAAATATCATAACCGCTACCCCCTCATTGAAGAATGGGGCTGGAACAGGGACGATTGTATCCGGGAAATCAAAGCGGCAGGATTGCCGCAGCCGGGTAAATCGTCCTGTTTCTTTTGTCCGAGCATGAAGAAACAAGAGATTTTATATCTCAAAGAACACTATCCCGATCTATTTAACCGGGCGGCGACTTTGGAAGAAAACGCTATGCCCTATCTTAAAACCGTTAAGGGATTGGGGCGCAGCTATTCATGGAAAGAACAGTTTGGAAAGGAGTAAATGACTATGGCGAACACGAAACTTGACCGTATCGAAAGGGATATTGAGAAAACGAGGGCAAAAATCCTTGAACAGCAAAAGAAGCTGAAAGACCTTGAAGCGCAGAAAGTCGAGGAAGAAAACGCGCAGATCGTGCAAATGGTAAAGGCGGTACACCTTGACGGGACGCAGCTTGCCGCGTTCCTCTCCGCTTACGCCAGCGGCGAAATCACCTTGCCGCAGCCGGAAGCCACTTACCCCGCCGAACAGGAGGACAACGACAATGAAGAATAAAAAGATAATCCGAAAGTTTACCGTATTGCTTGCCGCACTGGTTATCATGTGCGGCTTTTCTGTTACCGCTTATGCGGGCGGTGGCGATGAAAGCGACGACACGCCTACCCCCGTAACCGAGGAAACCCCCGCGCCGGAAACCGAGCCGGAAGAAACGACGGGCGGCTATGAGCCGCAGCCCCTTACCCCGGACGGGAATATGTCCCTTGTGGACGATATAACGGGTGAAGCGTCCGGCGACAAGCAGTTTATCACCGTCGTTACCAAAAGTGGCAACTATTTTTACATCATCATTGACCGCGCCGAGGACGGGGAAAATACCGTCCATTTCCTTAACCAAGTGGACGAAGCGGATTTAACCGCCCTTATGGAGGACGGGCAGACCGAAGCCCCCGTTTGTAGCTGCACCGATAAATGCGTTGCCGGAAGCGTCAACACCGCTTGCCCGGTTTGCAGCGTCAACATGAGCGAGTGCGCGGGTGTGGAAGCCGAGCCGGAGCCGGAAGAAACCGAGCAGCCGCCGGAAGAAGAAAAAGGCGGCGGCATGGGTATTCTGCTTGTCGTGCTGCTTGTTGCCGCAGCGGGCGGCGGCGCGTTCTACTACTTTAAGATTTTGAAGCCCAAAAAGGACGCGGCGAAAGGCAGCAGCAGCCTTGACGACCTTGATTTTGACGAGGACGACGAGGAAACGGAAGTAGTCGAAACCGAACAGACCGAGCAGGAGGACGATAATCTATGAAACTTGTAATTGCAGAAAAACCGAGCGTCGGGGCGGCGATTGCCGCCGTTATGGGCGCGAATGAAAAGCGCAGCGGATATTTTGAGGGCGGCGGCTACCTTGTGTCGTGGTGTATCGGGCATTTGATTAGCCTTGCAGACGCGGCGACCTACAATGAACAATTCCGTAAATGGAAGTACGACGATCTTCCCATTGTCCCGCAGGAGTGGCAGTTTATTGTTGCCAGCGGCAAGGAGCAGCAGTTTTCCATTCTCAAAGACCTTATGCACCGCAGCGACGTTACCGAGATTATCAATGCTTGCGACAGCGGGCGCGAGGGGGAACTCATTTTCCGCTTTGTCTATGAACAGGCGAATTGCAAAAAGCCCTTTTCCCGCCTTTGGATTAGCAGCATGGAAGCAAGTGCAATCCGCGAGGGCTTTTCAAATCTCAAAGACGGGCGCGGCTATGACAACCTCTATCAATCCGCGCTTTGCAGAGCAAAGGCCGATTGGCTCATTGGCATTAACGCGACCCGCCTTTTCTCTATCCTCTACCATAAAACATTGAATGTCGGCAGAGTGCAAACGCCCACCCTTGCTATGCTGGTAAACCGCGACTATGCAATCAGCAGCTTTAAGAAAGAGAAATATCATGTCGTCCGGCTGGACGTTGGCGGCGTTGCCGCCCTTTCCGAAAGGCAGGACGACGAAGCGGCGGCGCGGCAGATGAAAGCGGCTTGCGAGAAATCGCAGGCCGTTTGTACTTCCCTTAAAAAAGAGAAAAAGACCGCAGCCCCGCCGAAACTGTTTGACCTCACCGCCTTGCAGCGGGAAGCAAACCGTTTGTATGGGTTTACGGCGAAACAGACCCTTGACTATGCGCAAGCCCTTTATGAAAAACGGCTTTTGACCTATCCCCGCACCGACAGCAAATATATCACTTCCGATATGGAGGGCAGCACAAAGGAACTTATCACCGGCCTTTGCGCTGCTCTCCCCTTTATGCAGGGCGTGAAGCTGCAAGCCGACCTTGCGAGGATTTGCGACAACAGCAAAGTAACCGACCATCACGCCATTTTGCCGACAGCGGAGTTTGTGAAAACGGGCTTTTCTTCCCTTGCCGAAAGTGAGAAAAAGCTAATGACCCTTGTGTGCGCAAAACTGCTTTGCGCCGTTGCCGCGCCCTATGAGTATGAAGCGGTTACGGCGGTTTTCACTTGCGGCGGCTATACCTTTACCGCAAAGGGCAGGACGACGCTTTGCGAGGGTTGGCGCGAGATTGAAAGACTATCCCGCGCCGCGTCCGGGGAACAGGACGAGGACGCAGAGCCGGAAGCGGTTTTACCCCCGCTTGCCGAGGGGCAGACCTTTGACAATCCGGCAGCGGAGATCTCCGAACGTTACACGCAGCCCCCAAAGGCATTTACCGAAGATACGTTACTTTCGGCTATGGAGAGTGCGGGAAAGGAGGACACGCCGGAGGACGCGGAGCGCAAAGGGTTAGGCACCACCGCGACGCGGGCGGGTATCATTGAAAAACTCATTAGCGCGGGCTTTGCCGAGCGCAAGGGCAAAAAGCTAATCCCCACAAAGGACGGGTATAACCTTGTCGCTATTCTGCCCGACAGCCTTACGTCCCCGCAGCTTACGGCAGAATGGGAAACGCGCCTTACCGGGATTGCAAAGGGCAGCGACAGCCCCGCCGACTTCATGCGCGGGATTGAGGAAATGACAGCGGGGCTTGTCAAGACCTATTCCGCGATTTCCGAGGATAAAGCGAAGCTGTTTACCCCGCAGCGGGAAGCAATCGGCACTTGCCCCCGTTGCGGCGCGGCGGTTTACGAGGGCAAGAAAAACTTTTACTGCTCCGACAGGGCTTGCAGCTTTGTGATGTGGAAGAATGACCGCTTTTTTGAGCAGCGCAAAAAGGCTTTCACAAAGGCGATTGCCGCCGCCCTTTTGAAAGACGGAAAGGTAAAAATCAAAGGTATGTACTCGACCAAGACGGGAAAGACCTTTGACGGAGTTGTGCTGCTTGCCGACACAGGCGGCAAGTATGTAAACTTCCGCGTCGAGCAGAACCGAAAATGATAAGGCTTGATGAAAAGCAATACCGCGCCGTAAAGAAAATGACCCGCGCCGCTTGTGCAAACAACGATTGCGGGAATTGTCTGCTGCTGGACGACGGGGAAACTTGCGTTTGTGTGCAGAGTATCAGCTATTCGCTGCTATGCCGCTATTTCCGCGAAGCGGTATTACCCGCCGACAGGCAGCTTTGCGAACAGATCACCCGCAGCGGGGAAACCGATTTGAAGCGTTGCGCGGTATGCGGCAGCACGTTTGCGGCGGGCAGCAACCGGGCGAAATACTGCCCCGATTGCGCGGCAAAGATACGCCGCAGACAGAAAGCCCAAAGCGAGAGAAACAGGCGTTTACGGATAAAAACAACTACATAGCAAGCACAGCAAACGAGTACCCGTTTGCGAGAAATGCCCGCGCTTCCCATAGAGAGCGCGGGCATTTTGCTTGTTGGGATAGTCCCAAACCCTTATATGACCGAGAAAGGACGTGATGAAAGAATATGCCGTATTCCTCATACGACCATGACAAATTAGAAGCCGCCGAAACCATGCGGATAGAACGCCGGATATATTTTGAAGCAAAGGACAGGGAGATTGCCCCTTATGCTTCCTTGCCGATTGCGCAGCTACTTTCCATGCGCAGCGAAAGCGCGGCGGCAGAACAGGCGATTTTTGACGACCTTAAAGAACGCGCCGCCGCATGGGAAGAACAGGCGGGAAGAACGCTTTTGCTGGATAAAACACTTGAATATGTGAGAACGCCGCACGTCCAGCACACCGCTAACGAGTGGCAGACCACCGAGCATAACCGCCATATTCGCAGCAATCGGGTATATCAGATGAATTACTACATTTACGAGAATACCCGCTACGACAAAGAAGCGCAGAAATCTATCCCGTATTCATGGACGCTTACATGGAGCGTGCGCACCAACAGCCCAAGCAGAACCCAAGCGAAGATTGCCGGACAAGATAGAAAGGTTTTCACCGACAAGGCAGCTATGGAAAAGTATCTGAATGGGCGTATCAAAGCGTATGACCGCTTGTTTACGGAAATCTCCCCGCCTATCCCGCAGGAGTACGCCGACTATTTCAAAGTAAACGGTATGCTCATGCCGGACTACACCATAGAGGGCGAAGAACCCCCGCAGCAGCAACAGGCGGCAGCTATCCCCGAAAATACCGGGCAGGAAAAGGAGCGTGAACACATGAGCGAACAGTTTTCTATTATGATAGGCAACCGCAGCCGCTTTGACGCGGGCGACCCCGGCGGCTATTGGTTGGATATGCCCGCCACAAAGGAGCAGTTGCACGAAGCTATGCGGAACGTCGGCATTACCGCCGACAACCCGCAGGATTTTTCCATTCGCGGCTATTCCGACGACCCGGAGAAACATATTGCCTTGCCTTATGAAATGGTATGCGCCGCCGACGTGGACGAACTCAATTTTCTTGCGGCGCGGCTCGAACAGCTTGACCCCGCCGAGGTTGGCAAGCTGAACGCAGCTTTGCAGCAGAAAAACGGGCTTGCAAATATTGGACAGGTAATTGACTTCACCTACAACGTGGATTTTTACGTCCATATCCCCGAAGTACATAACTACCACGATTTGGGCGACTATTACTTAAATCAATCCGGCATGGTACAAATGCCCGAAGAATGGAAAGGCGGCATTGACCTTTCTACTTTTGGCAGGAACGCTGCCGCGCAGGAAAAAGGCGCGTTTACCGAGTACGGCTATATCGTGGAAAGCGGCGACGAGTGGGAACGGCAGTTTGAGGGGCGCGAAGTGCCGGAAGAATACCGCATTATGAGTTACCCGCAGCCGGAGCGCGGCGAACAGGACAAAGCCTATATGGACGCAGCCGAAACGCAGCAAGCAGACGCACAGGCCGCAGAGCCGCAGCAGCCCCGCCCCGTCGTCCCCATTATCCTTACTTCCGAAAAGCCCGCCGAAAAGGTAAAGGAGATCACCGCGCGTTTGGAACAGGGCGTACAGGCGATTTTTGACAGCGACCGCTACAAAGAGTTTCTAACCGCTATGTCAAAGTTCCATGATTATAGTTTGAATAACACTATCCTAATTGCTATGCAGGGCGGCAATTTGGTAATGGGCTTCCGTCAATGGGAAAAGGAGTTTGACCGCCATGTAAAGAAAGGCGAGAAAGGCATTAAAATCTTTGCCCCCGCGCCCTACAAGGTGAAAAAGCTGGTTGATAAAATCGACCCCGAAACGAGAAAGCCCATGCTTGACCGCGAGGGAAAAGTGGTAAAGGAAGAAAAGGAAATCACCGTCCCCGCCTTTAAGGTTATAACCGTCTTTGATATTTCGCAGACCGAGGGCAAGGAGTTTCCCGACCTTTCCGTTAAACCGCTGCTTGCCGATGTGGAGCAGTACGAGGATTTTTTCGCCGCCCTTGAAAAAGCGTCCCCCGTCCCGATTGCATTTGAGCAGATCACAAACGGCGCAAATGGGTATTTCAGTTTGACCGACAAGCGTATTGCAATCAAAGAGGGCGTGAGTGAATTACAGGCGGTAAAGACCGCCATTCACGAAATCGCCCATGCGAAGCTGCACGACGTAGACTTAAACGCCCCGCCGGAGCAGCAAAACCGCGTTGACCGCCATACCTGCGAGGTAGAAGCGGAAAGCGTCGCTTATACGGTTTGCCAGCATTTCGGCCTTGATACTTCCGATTACTCTTTCGGCTATGTGGCTGGTTGGAGCAGCGGCAAGGAAATGACCGAGTTAAAAGCGTCCCTTGAAACAATACAGACCACCGCAAAGGAACTCATTACCGAGATTGAGGGGCATTTTACCGAGTTGCAGCAGCAGCGGCAAGCCGAGCAGGAGCAGGGCGATACCTTTTCCATTTATCAGTTAAAGCGCGGGGACGAAACAAGGGACTTGCGCTTTGAGCCTTATGACCGTCTGCAAGCGGCTGGACTTACCATTGACCGGGTAAATTATGAACTCGTCTATACTGCACCGCTTACAAAGGATATGACGCTGGGCGACATTTGGGAAAGGTTTAATATCGACCACCCCGCCGACTTTAAGGGGCATAGCCTTTCCGTTTCCGACATTGTTGTGCTTCATCAGAACGACGAGGACACCGCCCACTATGTAGACAGTATCGGTTTTCAGCAAGTGCCGGAGTTTTTGCAGGAGCAGCAGACCCCCGTATTTGACAAGCTGCCGCCCGAACAGCAGCAAGCCTTGTCCGACACCGTACAAGACACTTTGCAAATGCTGGTTGACGCAGACAAGCGGATTTATGGCGACGTTACGGGCAAGACCCTTGAAGCAATCGCGGCGCAAGGATATTCCTACAAGGACGGGCAGCTTGAAAAGCAGCAGCCGGAAGCGACCCCCGACAGCCTTTTGACGGGTGAAACCGTTAGAACGCCGAGGGGCAATTTTCATATTACCGATATGAGCCGTGAACAGATCGAAGCGGCGGGATTTGGTTTTCACCATGCGTCGGAGGACGGGAAGTATCTCATTATGGGGAATGGCACACAGGCTTATGCCATAGCCGCCGAGCAGCCGCAGCGGGATAATCCCTTAAAGCACGTCGAGGACACCATAGAGCAGAACGACAACAATTTTGACGGGCTTATCAACAATACGCCGCAAACGCCCACCGTTGCAGATTTTGAGCAGCGGGCAAAGGCGGGGGAAGCGATTTCCGTTACCGACCTTGCAAAAGCGGTAAAAGCCGAGAAACGGGAACAGCCGCAGAAAAAACCGTCCATTTTGAAGAAGCTGGACGAATACAAGAAACAGGCGGCGCAGCAGCCGAAAGATAAACAGAAAGAGCATAAAAAGGATTTGGAGGTTTGATAGCATGAATACCCGCTTTACCATTGAGGAAGAAAACATTGTTGCGATCTACGCCGAGGACAGCCGGGAAACAACGCTTGAAAATATCCTTGCCGCCATGCCCTACATGGACGAGGATATGCGCCAGCTTGCCGCCGCAGCGGTGAACAAGCTGCAAGCCATGACGGACAGCGAGTTTTCCGAAAGGGAGTTTATCTTGACCGACGAGGAATAGCCCATAGAGAACAGGGGCGCGGTTGCCGATTTCCGGCACCGCGCCCCTGTTCTTTTTTTGTCCTTGCGTGGACAATTAGAAAGCCGTTTTTGCGGGTTTGAATATACTTTATCGTCTATGTCGTTTTCATGCGCTGGAAGCCGCAGAAACACAGGCGTTTTCAGCCCTTAACATTCCACTTGCCACCCCATGTTTTGCGCCTTATCGCTCCTGCTCCCGCGCCCTGCTTTGGGACGGGTAAAGAATACTATCGACGTTCTTTTTGACAACGCCGTATTCCTGCATTTGCTTCTTGGCTTGCCGATAATCTTCATACAATTTGGTTTTCCTGTCGTTTAAGCTTCTATACTCCTTGCGCAGCGCGGCGAGATCGGGCAGCTTCTTTATCTGCATTTCCTTTAATGCCCTTGCCGCAGCTTCAAACAGGATAATTTCGCTTTCATGCCCCCGCAGATACTTTTCCTTGTCCGGCGATTTTCGGTATTCATCGTAAATCGGTTTTAACTGTCGGTATGTGGTGGTGTGCTTGATAAGCAGCGACAAATCAGACATACGCTGTTCCACTTCCTTAACCGCCTTTGCCGCCGCGTCATGAGCGGTCATAATATCGGCTATCTTGCTTTCAAGTTCGCTATAATACTCAATCTTGTTTTCGGTTAGGAAGTTCATGCTTTTAGCAGCCTGTTTCAGATTATGGATTTTTGCCCACCGTTCATAGCCCGCCGACTGTTGGGCTTTGATACTGTTTTCAAGATCGACGACAAGCCGGATTTTCTTATCTTCCCGCAGCGTTTTTGTTTTGGCAACATACACGCCCTTGATACGCTCCTTTATCGCTTCTTCCGTATAGGCCGCGCCGAGCGTCTTTGTGCGGGTAAACCGTTCCTGTCCGGCAGCGCGAAAGGAAATGTATTTGCCCTGTTTGATTTCATACCCCATTTCCTGCAAGCGGCGCAGCAGTTCGTCAAAATCTTTCACTTGGGGAATGAGAGTATCTATCGCCGTTTTCAGCTTTGCTTTGTAGCTTGTCCCTTGCTTTTCGGCGGTGTATTCTGCATAGCTTTTTCCCTTGTCCTGTCCCGGTACGACGACGGATAGCCCATGCTCTTTACATATCCTGTCGCTGGTGCGCCGGATAAAGTGATAGCTTTGCTTGTTGGAATGGTACTTTTTGTAGTCAACGAAGCTAACCGCGTTGAAAATCAAGTGATTATGCAGATGGTCTTTATCGACGTGAGTTGTCAAAACAAACTC
>ENA-ORRT01000713-ORRT01000713.1-human-gut-metagenome-genome-assembly--contig:-NODE-713-length-14460-cov-2.55342_pt1 | contig 14460 bp, 8 predicted proteins | sample MGYA00242181_ERZ509146 | MGnify/ENA primary metagenome ERZ509146 (study PRJEB26280, sample SAMEA2338624) | human gut metagenome | biome: human gut; feature: human-associated habitat; material: faeces...
ATGTATTCTTGACTGCTGCCCCGCTCCGATACCGATCGCCTGTCCGTCTTTTACATAACATACAGAATTTGACTGTGTATATTTCAAAGTGATCATGGAAATAGCAAGATCTATCTTCGCCTGTTCCGGTATCTCTTTGTTTTCTGTAACAACATCAGAGAAGAAGTCCTTATCAATATTCAGTTCATTTCTTCCCTGTTCAAATGTGATGCCGAATACTTCCTTATGCTCAAGCGCTGCCGGAACATAATCAGGATCGATCTCGATAATATTATAATTTCCTTTTTTCTTCTGTTTTAATATTTCAAGAGCCTCCGGTTCATATCCCGGTGCGATCACGCCGTCGGAAACTTCTCTCTTGATCAATTTTGCGGTATCCACATCACACACATCAGACAACGAAATAAAATCTCCGAACGAAGACATTCTGTCTGCGCCTCTCGCCCTTGCATATGCGCAGGCCAGCGGAGACAACTCCCCGAGATCATCTACCCAGTAAATTTTCGCAAGCGTATCAGAAAGCGGAAGTCCGACTGCCGCCCCTGCCGGAGATACGTGTTTAAACGATGTTGCCGCCGGAAGTCCTGTTGCTTTTTTCAACTCGGACACAAGCTGCCATCCATTAAATGCATCAAGAAAATTAATATACCCCGGACGTCCGCAAAGCACTTTGATCGGCAGTTCACGTCCGTCACTCATATAAATTCTGGACGGTTTCTGATTTGGGTTGCATCCATATTTTAATTCTAATTCTTTCATCTTCTTATCCGCTCCTTATAATCTTTATTTGCGATCTTTATTCGTGATCCTTATTCGTAATCCTTATTTCGTAATCTTTATTTATGATTTTTATTTACGATTTTCGTCTCATACTTTCCTGTCTCTATATCGATATAACGCACGAAAAGAGATACTTTATTATCTTCATTCAGGCTGTGCCATAACGTCTCGGTGAACTCGTCCATATCGTTCGGGATTCCGATCAATTTCGGTTCTCCTTCAAAACTCGGCAAAGGATTCCCGTCACACATATAAGTATGGATAAAATGTCCCTCTCCCGCAACCGGATTCTCATATGCAAATGTATATCTGCAGCAGCTTTCCGGATTCCCGTTATTACTTTTCAAAATAGACATTGCATAGTTGTACGTTCCGTTTTCTATATGCATTACTCCGGAGATACGCGGCGTATAATTCGGACCGTCAGGTTCAAACTCGCGGGAGCGAAGTGACTGCTCGAATGTCATCTGCTTATCCATCCCTTCATAGATAGTATCTGTCTGATCTCCGTTTGTAACAATCGTTTTATTACCGAGGACACGCACCGGCGCATAAATAATAAGGCTCGGATCTTCCAGTTTTGCCGGATCAAACGCCTGTGTACGGATTCCTTCTCCTTCTTCCACAAACACACGGTTTCTGCTGTTCTCACTTCTTCCCATGATAAAGTAAGCCGTCACAGCCTTCGTTCCGTCCTGTGTTTTCCCGATAACGACCCCTCTCCCCGGATAAGAATTGTTCTTCAGCTCTTCTTCAATAGACAGCATCTTCATTACACTGTATCTCCTTTCATCTCTCTGTTCAAATTTTCGTCTTCTTGTAAACTTTCCCATCGTCTGACTCAGACAGGTTTTTATTTCAAGTCTTTCATCCGCAGACGGACTTGCGTGATACGGTTGTCTTTCACTTCTTCGATTTTAAATATCAGACCATCCGTTTCTATGATATCCCGATCTTCTTTTGCGGGAATATGCCCCAGTTTTTCAATAAGATATCCCGACAGTGTATCATAATTTTCCGTTTCAAGCTTCAGTCCGAGTTCATCGTTCAAATCATCAATGAGAACTCCTCCGTCAATCTTGTATTCATCTTCTCTGACACACTCTATCTCAGGAACTACTTCCTCATACTCTTCGTTAATATCACCCATGATCTCTTCAACGAGATTTTCGATCGTTACAATTCCCGAAAAGCCACCGTACTCATCGACCAAAAGCGCCATATGATGCCGTGTCTCCTGCATAATCCGAAACAGTTCATCCGCTTCCTTTGTTTCCGGAATAAAGAACGGTTGACGAAGCATCTGCCTGACATCTCCTTTCTTCAACGGATGTTTTCGCATCTCGATCATCATATCTTTTACATGAAGCACACCGATAATATTATCAATGTTTTCTTCATATACCGGAATCCGATTATGTCTTGTCTCAAGGATCTCATCGATCATCTCCTCAAACGGATCGTCAATATCAAATGCTATCACTTCTCGCCTCGGAACCATGATCTCTCTTGCAGTCCTTCTGTCAAACTTAAACACCGAATCGATCATCTCTTTTTCGTCATCGTCAAATGTACCGCTTTCATTTCCCATTTTTAAAAGCGCTTTCACTTCCTCTTCCGTCACCGCTTCTTCCTCATCTTCCGTTTTCATCCCAAGAAGCTTTAACACAAGCTTCGTAGACATGGAAAGAAGTTTGATAAACGGAGACAGTATGATCGATATATAGTGTACCGGCATTACCGTAAACATACAAAACGCTTCCGCTTTCTGCAGCGCGATCCTCTTCGGAACAAGCTCGCCGAACACAAGGTTAAAAAACATCAGCACAAGCGTCACCCCATTGTAAGCAATCTGCGAACTGTACGGAACGCCTGCAGCCTCAAGTGACTGCGCCAGAACAGGCGAAATCCCCGACGCTGCCGATGCCGACGAATAAAATCCCGCAAATGTGATCGCAACCTGAATCGTCGAAAGAAACTTCGTCGAATCCTCAAATAAACCTTCGATCACTTTTGCCTTTTTATTTCCTTCATCCGCCATACTTCGAATCCGGTTCTTATTCACCGATACGACCGCCATCTCCGCCCCGGCAAAAAAAGCGTTCAGCAAAGTGAAAAATAACAACAACAGCAAGTTAAACAAAATAGAATTCCCCGCAGGGTCTGCGTCCATAAAAAATACTCCTCCTGAAATAAATTATTTTCAGGAGAAGTATATCATGCGCCTATCATTTTAGCAAGTTGACGCCGGTATTTTTGCATTCGCCTTTTTACACACACGCTTTAACTTCATATTCGTTGTCCAGAGAAAGCCGCAGTTTATGGAAGCATATGACCTGCCGCCATATAGATCGCATACCATTCTTCCCGTGTAAGAGTGATCTCGCATGCCTTACAGATCTCCCTAAGCCTCTGCAGATTCATTGTGCCGGAAAGAACCTGCATGTGCGCGGGATGTCTTAAAATCCACGCGGTGGCGATCGTTGTATCGCTGACCCCGTACTTTCCTGCAATCTCGCGGATTTTTTCGTTTAGAACCGCAAACTTGTCGCTGTTTAAAAACACTCCTTCGATCATTCCGTACTGAAATGGCGACCATGCCTGAATCGTAATGTCATGCAGCCGGCAATAATCTAATACGCTTCCATCCCGGTCAACGCTTCCAGGCGTCGTCATATTTACTTCCACTCCGCTCGCGATCATGGACGCATGAGCAGCGCCAAACTGGAGCTGATCCGCCATAAGCGGCTCACTCACATATCTGCTTAGAAGCTCCATCTGCATCGTATTCTGATTCGATACGCCGAAATATCTCACTTTCCCCGACGTATGCAGCTCCTCAAAAGCCGCCGCTACCTCTTCTGGTTCCATGAGCGCATCCGGTCTGTGAAGAAGAAGAGAATCCAGATAATCTGTTCCGAGTCTTTGCAGAGAATCTTCTGCTGATTTTATGATGTGCTCTTTAGAAAAATCGTACATCACCCCCGGCACAATTCCGCATTTGCTTTGAATCCACATATCTTCACGGCTTATTTTCGCTTCTTCCGCCGCCTCTTTAAAACGCTCTTCGCAGACTCCCCCTCCGTAAATATCCGCATGATCAAAAAAATCGACCCCCTCTGCCATTGCCGCATCAACCAGCTTCGCCGCTTCTTTTACGGTCAGTTCTTTCATGCGCATACATCCCATGACAATAGCCGGAACCTGTTTTCCCGTACTTCCGAAATTCACTTTTTTCATCTGCATTTCCACCTCTTTCTTCCTTGCTGTTACTTATATTGTAAACGCTGTAAACGATAGTCGTTTCCCATGTTGGATATCATAACCGATATCCAAGTTCATATGCTCCACGCACAGCTTCCAGCGCCTGCGCCACTTCTTTTGCATCTCCGATCACATATGTTTCATAAGTGTCTTTGATTTCTTCATACAACGGATTCCATGCCTTTGAGCCAACCGCGCATATCACATGTGTAAATCCCGGATATTTCATCTCACCTTTTTTTGTATCTGCGATAATTGTTCCCGCATCAATCTTTTTTACTCTTGCGCCTGTAATCATCTGTACATTTTCCTGTCTGAGACGAGCCATAGTCGGCACAAGATTATTCGGAACCATTCCCTGACCTATGCTGTCTGTCATCTCGATAAGAGCTGCTCTTGCCGCTCCTCTGGAATGATGAAGCACATATTCCGCCGTTTCTATTCCAACCATTCCTCCTCCGATAATCGCTGCATTTCCGCCGAGAATCGGAACTTTTCCGCTCAATACGTCATTTGCCTGAATCATAGTTTCCTTGCCTTCTACCGGAAGTACGATAGGTTCTGCTCCTGTTGCAAGAATTACGATATCCGGATTCTCCGCTTTGATCACATCTGCATTTACTTCTATCTCATAGCGAATCTCTGCACCATATCTGTCACATTCCTGCAAAAGATATACGATCCATTTTGAAATTTCTTGTTTAAACGGAGCGCGGCATGCCAGATTCAACTGACCGCCTGCTTTTTTCTCTTTCTCAAATACGACCACATGATGTCCGCGTTTTGCAAGAATTCTTGCTGCGGCAAGTCCGCCGATTCCCGCTCCGACGACCAGAACATTCTTTTCGGATTCCGCCGGCTTTTCCTCGAACTCTGTCTCTCTTCCCGCCAACGGATTGATCACGCAAGACGCCGGACGTCTTTTCGTCTGTTCGCCCACACATCCGACTCCGCAGCCCGCACAAGGAGCGATCTCGTCATAGCGTTTTTCTTCTGCTTTCTCCACAAAATCCGGATCTGCCAAAAGAGCACGGCCAAGCACAACTCCGTCAACTTCATTTGTTTCAATCACATCTTCCGCCAACTGTGCATCCAGGATTTTTCCGACCGTAATCACCGGTTTTGCAGTTATCGCTTTAATCGCCCGAGCCTCTTTTAAGTTCGTAAACTCTTCTTCTCCATGACATGGAATAATCTTATTGCAGCGCTCGTACTGTGTTCCTCCACTGATTTCAAAACAATCGACTCCGTGTTTTTCCAGATAAGGGATCAGACGTTTCATATCTTCCAATGTATTTCCCTGTGGATCTCTTTCGCTTCCGGACATTCTTAAAACGATCGGGAAATCTTCTCCGCAGGTTTCTTTGATCGCATCCAATACTTCAAACAACAAACGGGCGCGATTCAACAGACTTCCTCCGTATTCATCTGTACGTTTATTTCGTAAAGGTGACAAAAACGATCCAAGAAGCATATATGCATGGGCACAATGCAGTTCTATCCCGTCGAACCCGGCCTCTTTCGCATTTTTAGATGCTTTTGCATAAAGAGCGACAATTCCCGGCAGCTCTTCTTTGGTCAGTTCCCTTGTCATCTGTCCCATAGAATTCGGATAAGAACTGCTGGCCACCGGCGCCACTCCGAAAAATGCACTGATACTTTCCGGACCCGGATGCGTAATCTGCGGAATGATCTTACAGCCATAAGAATGAACTTTGTCTGTAAAGCTTTTGTATTTTTTGATACTTTCTTCATCCCGAAAACAAAGTGTATTTCCAAGATACGGAACATTCGGATCAACACTTGTAGCGTCTACGATGATACATCCCACACCGCCTTGCGCACGCCTGAGCCAGTAAGCTTCCATTTTCTCATTCACAGTACCATCCTGACTTTCATATCCCAGCGACATCGGAGCCATAAAAGTTCTGTTTTTCACTTCCATTCCCGCAATCTTAAGCGGGGTAAACATTGTTCTCATACGCTTTATCCTCCTATATTTCTACAGTGTTCTTGCCGCTTCAAATCCTTCCGCGATCGCATCCAGAGCACGTCTTGCGGATTTTGCGTCTCCGATCACGCGGCACGGAATCTGCCTTTTTTCACATTCTTCCACAAGTAAATGTGAATCATTTGAAGCAAATCCAACAGCAAATACCGCGCAATTACACGGCACAAGAGTTTCATCTTCCAGCACAATTCCTTCTTCCGTAAATTTACACACTTTGCTGTTTGGAAGCATTTTCACCTGCATCTGCTGCAATTTCATCATAACGGCAATCTTACGAAGGCTGCCCAGATCGCTTCCGATCTCATCTTTCATTTCCAAAACAGTTACATCACATCCGTCTGTCGCAAGAGTATCCGCTGTTTCCAGTCCTACCAGACCGCCTCCGATAACAGCGACTTTTCCTTTCGGACACACTTCATGCCTGAGAACTTCCGGTGCTGATGCATGCTGCAACTTATCCATACCTTCTAACTTAATCGTAATCGGAGAAGAACCGATTGCCAAAATAACAGCGTCCACATCTGCATCCTTCAACATTTGTGCATCTACTTTTGTATTCTTATATACCTTTACAAGTTTTTCTACCTGTTCGGCCATCTCAAACGCCGCCGCCTTCATCTCAGCCTTGCCCGGCGCTTCTCCGGCAAGAAGAAATTCTCCTCCTAATGTGTCAGAAGCTTCAAACAGCGAAACTTCATGTCCTCTTTCGTGCAGGATCTTCGCAGCCTCCATTCCGGCAACACCTCCGCCGACAACCCATACTTTCTTCGGAGTTTCCGTTTTACTTAAATCGTACTCTGATTCATGACCGATCATCGGATTTCTCATACAAGTAATATGAGGACGGTTTGCAACATCGGTAAAGCCATCATAGCAGCCCTGATTACATCCTACGCAATGTACAATATCGCCGATTCTGCCTTCGTGCGCCTTATTCGCGAATTCCGGATCTGCAAGCTGCGCCCTTCCCATAACAACCATATCTACTTTGTCCTGAGATATGATCTCTTCTGCCAGCGCCGCATTGATCCTTCCTACTCCGACAGTCAACATCCCTGTCTCTTTTCGGATTCTCGCCGCATTGTCAATATTAAATCCATTTGGCACATCAATAGGCGGAACTTCATACATAGACGCCGCCGTAATGATATTTCCTCTGGATACATCTAGAACATCAACGCCATGCTCTTTTGCAATCTTACAAAATCGAATCACATCTTCAATCGTAAGACCGTTTTCCAACATGTCGTCCTGAGCGTCAATTCTGATACACAACGGCATCCCTTCCGGCATATTTTTGCGAATTTCATCAATTACTTCCAACGGGAATCGACATCTGTTCTCAAAACTTCCTCCATATTCATCTTCCCTGTGATTGAAGCCCGCACTCAGAAATGAATGAGGAAGGTAATTGTGCGCCAGATGAAATTCCAAGCAGTCATATCCGGCTTCTACCGCTCTGGCAGCCGCTTTTCCATAGCATGCGATTACTTCCTGAATCTGTTCTTTTGTAATGGCTTTGATCATATAAGCGCCAAAATTCATATCCGAAACAACCAGCATCTGCGCCTTCGGATCCATGCATGCGGCAATAGATCCCTGCCAAAGCTGAATTCCTGCTTTCCCGCCGTTTTCATGGATTGCATCTGTCAGTTTTTTATGTCCTTCAATCAAGTAATCTTCACTGATAGATACAAAATGCGCCGGCGCACTTGGCGTATGTACGGCGGCTACTTCTACAATATTCAGCGCGCATCCGCCTTTTGCTCTTGCAGCGTGGTAAGCAATCAATTTATCTGTCACTGCCCCGTTTTCCGCCGCCATTCTCGTTCCCATAGCCGGCAAAATAATTCTGTTTTTCAGCTCCATATCACGAATCTTAATTGGAGCAAATAAATGTTCAAACATCTTTCTGTCACCTCCGGTATTTTGATTTCATTATAAGGCGAAGTACAGAAAATAGATATTCAGATATTTTAAAATTATTATCAATTTCATACTACATCTGAATTGACTTGGCGTTTGATTCATATATTTAAAAAAACTGCGCTGAAAAGATGAAATACTTCCAAATCCAACGTCACTGCTGATCTGTGTAACAGTCCGGTCTGTAGCAACAAGATAACTGCAGGAAATCTGAATTCTTACTTCCTCCAACAATTCCAAAACACTTCGTCCAAACACCTCCCGCGCTCTTCTTTCAAGCAAATGCGCATTCTTTTTCAACACTTTCTCCATTTCTTTCATCTGAAACGGATCATGAAAATTAAGTATAAGATAAACCAAAATCTGCAGTGCCTCTTCCTCCGAATGCATTTGCATACCGTTTCCTACATTTTGTTTCTGGTATTCTCTGACGCTCACGTTCATATAACGTTTAAATACTCTGTAAAAATCTTCGATATTAGTAAATCCGAGATAATCACTGATGTATTGGATATTCAAATCCGGAAAATGCAGAAGGGCACAGGCATTAAATATCTTTCCCATTTTCTGAAGCTGAAAAAAAGTATAACCACACCGCCGCACAATTTTACGATTCAATGTTACCTTTGTCATCCCTGCCGCTTTGGCATACTCTTCCATTGGTACTGTTTTGCTTGTATCCAACAGCACCCTTTGAATAACATCCCATACACAGTCTTTTTCGGAATCCTCTTTTTTCTTTCTCTCCATAGCGTATCTGCAGTACAATGCATGTAACTGCATGGCAAGGTAGATATTCATATTATACAGCAGAAATTTTTCTTCCTGCTCTTCAGCCAACAAGTCGTCTAAAACACGAAGAACCCTCTGTTTTTCTTGTGCATTCAAAACAAATAAAGGGGGAACGCCATACATCAGCACCTCATTTTCATTTTCTTTGTGCTGTTCAAAACACAAAAACATAAACAGACCGATATGAAAAGAAACCTTTACGCAGCGCAAAGGTTTTCTGATCTGTTCGATTCTATAAAAATGATGCATGTAAAGGCAGCAGAAAACGCCCTCTTTCATTTGATATTTATCTCCGTTGATCCAAATATCGGCGTCACCGCTCTTAACATAATATATCTCTGTCCTTTCATGAAATTTTTGTTCGAGCGGCTTTTTAATCTCGATCTCTTCTGCATGAATCTGTTTTTCTTTTAAATTATAGTAATCACTTCCTGTAAACCAATCCTTCTGATACCACATTTTATGCTCCTCACCGTTTCTTTTTTCAGATCTGGTTTTCTTCGATCACTCCTGATCGCATTTTATATTATAATCCTTTAGCGTCAGATGATCCCAAACGGCAATTACTTCCTCAGCGCTTCCATCATGCTTTCCTGATATGCCGATCTTCGTTTCTTATACATCGCTTCCCTTATTTCCTGCAGTTCTTGAACAGACACCTGCTCCAGCTTTTTCATCCGCCTGTCGCTTAGTTCTACTTCCGATAAATATGTTTCATACAAATCCGCCTCATACTTCCAAAGTTTCAGCCGCTCTCCATATCGGACCTTTAATTTCTGTGCGATCAAAAGCCCCTCCGGATCAAAATCCCCCGCATACCAAAAAACAGTGTCGCACGAAAATTTATCCATAAGAATAAGTACCGCCAGACGTAATTGCCCATTCCCGCAGATCACAGTCCGCTGCGGATACTCCCTTATCAATACAGAAAATACTGCCGGATTTTCCACAACGTATACCTGACTACTCTGTCCACAGACCTTCTCTAATCTTCCAATCGTCTGTAACGTCAATTTTACAGGCTCTCTATTCTCAAGAAAACCTTCAATGCCTTCATGTAAACCGCCGTCCGGTTTCCATCCGTGAATCCCATATGCCAGCGCATCATTCGATACTTCATCTTTCAAAATCCCTGCCTCATAATAGATTCTGTTTTTATACTCTGCTCTGGAAAGTCCTTCTTGTTTTAAATCGAAATTCCTTTCTCCAAGATAATTAAAGAGTAGTTTTTCCCCTGTCTTCCCTTCATCAAAATAATGGGGATTTCCTGTGACATTTGCCGAAAACACAGCTAACAATTCTTTCTGCTTTTTATCTTGAAACACTTTCAATTTTGCAATCCCTGTCGTTACATACGTTAGAATGCTCCTCAATTCCTCCGGGCTTTCTTTGTATAACTGCGTAATAAGCAAATATCCCTCTTTCTTTTCCTCCAATATGCTGCGCAGCCATTCTCGTCCGCTTTCATCCGAAATACTTTCCAGTATCTCCGCAAAATAATCTTCTCGCCTTTTCGACTCTGCCAGTTCGATTTCCTTTTTTACCTGCAGCGGCTCTCCAAAATAAGTTTCCAGAATCAATTCCCAGGTTAATCCCGCAAATTTACTGGATTCCAAACATTTTTTCATTAAATCCGCAGAAATTGTTATTGTCTTATTACTTGTATAATCCCTTTGAAAAAATCCTCCTAATTGACTTTTCTCTTCTCTGCTCAGCGACGTAAGCATCGCCGTTCCCCCAAAGTGGCCAAGACCGGCATATTTATCCCGCATTTTCAGAAATAGTTTTTTATATACCGGACGCGCCTTGAAATACAGCATGCATTCTTCTAACAGATCGTTTGTTTCTGTTTTATCCATGACTCAAGTCCTTTTCTGTTACCATACTTTTTATATTTCCATTCCAGATATACCGAATAACCGTAACATATTTCGCATTCTCCGGGCGAACAAGCTGATAGATTGCCAAAGCCGGAACCGTATCATAATCTCCCCAGAGAATCTGTGAGTTGATCATAAAATTAAAGTCAAACTCCACCATCAGCCGGAACATGTCCCGAATATTCATTTCATCTACTCCCGCGAATGCCTCGTCCAAGGAAATCAAATACGGAGCATCCTGTCTTGCCCCTGCATATTTTGCTACTACTGCCGAAAATAGCGGCACGTACATCGACATCGCCTTTTCTCCGCCGCTAAAAGTAAAGAATACGCGATCTGTCAGCTCCCTTTTCTTTTCTCCTGTTTTTTGACATTCCAATTGAAACTCAAACCATTGACGATAATCCAGCACATTTCTCATAATCGCATGAAAAGACTGCACATTTCCCAGATCATTTGCAGATTTTCTTGCCTCTTCGATCTTAGAGCGAAAATGTCCGGATAACTGCTGCGCCTCTTCCGGACGCATAATTTCGGCATCTTTTTGCAGAAGTTCTACAAGTTCCCTCGTATCCAGCTGTTCTTCTTTCTCCGCCCGCTTATTTTTCCAACGCAGACTCAGCGTAAGTCCGCTGGAAGTCTTCATAGACTCCATCAATGTGTTCATCTTCTCAACCCATCGCTTACTGGCCTGGATTTTTCCGCGAATTTTCTTACTGATCGTATTGGCAAGAATATCTTCAAATAACTCTCTGTCCTTATCACTCAAAAGCCGGCGCTGTACCTCTGCATCTTCCTTCATTCTGGCAATCAGTTCTTTAAACTTGATCGTGATTCCTCTATACTTAGCAGAAATATCGATTCGTCTCATACTTGTGTCGAAAACTCCGCTCTCCTCATCCAGTTCTTCAAATAATGACTGCAGCGTAACCTGATATTCCAACAGATATCCCCTATTCATATGATATACATTTTGCAGATTCTCCAAAATCTCACTGTGCCTTTTATTTCCGAATCTCCCCATAAACATCCTGCATATCTTCTCCGCCCGTTCTTCCGCATCGTCGCTTACCGCAAACGGACACTCTACATATCCAAGCTGATATTCCATTTCAAAAGCAGTGCAAAATCTGTCTTTCTGCTGTCTGTACTTTCCAACTGAAACTTCTATATCTCCCAGTTTTTCTATAAATTGTTTTTCTTTTGTTTCCAAATGAGAGCTTTGTGTAACACTAGCCTCAATCTCTGACGGCAGTTTCTCCAATCGCTCTATGCAATGTTCCAATCGCTCCCTGATTTCCTCATAATCCGTCAAAGCAAGCTGTTCCATCACTGAATTCAGACTTCCCCGCTTTTCCCGTTCATTTCGTATCATATGATTCAAATCATAGCGAATATCATCCAAATCACCGTCTATTCCTTCCAGATATTCCTTCTGCACCTTGGCATAACTGATTCCATTTATATAATTTCCATAGGAAATCTGTACTTTCATCAACTCTTCTTTATACTCGGTCAAGGATTCTTCTGCTTCCGTAAACACATCCAGACGCGGAGGCAGATAACACTTCTGACATACTTCCTGCACCCGCAGCCGAACTGCATCCAGACTTTTTCGTTCTTTTTCTACAATACCTTTCTGGATCTGTACTTTACACTCTATTTCTTCCAGAATATTCGTTTTCTTTTCTAATTCTTTTGCTGCCACTTTCAGATCCTGTTCTTTCGGAAATGATTTCCACTCTGTTTCCAGACAGCTTTTCCTTTGCTTTAATTGTGTAATTTCGTCTTCCGCTATTTGAATGGTATCTTCCAGCCTCCGACACTCTGCTTCTAGTTCCTGTATCTTCTTTATGCGATACTGCTCTCTTGCATAAGCTCCTATAAAACATGGCGTATAATTTTTCGTAACCGTTCCTTCTATGATTCCGATTCCATAGTTTCCTCTTTTATCGATCCATGTCCTGTTTTTTTCTATAGACTCACTTATCGTCTCTTCATCCTGTTCCTTCCAGCCGATTGCTGTTAATATACGGGAAACATTCTGGTACAGAAGAATATCTCCCTCTTCGTTGTCTACATCCAGAAAATCCATAATGTTATTTCTTACATATGCGGCATCACTGAAAATATAACGGTCACATACCCCCGCATCCAACGCCAGCGCCTGTTCTCTATATTCTTCAGGCACAATCAGCGCATCCAGTATGCCCATATGCAATAGCGCTTCTTCCAGATATGCCCGCTGTGTTTCATCCAATTTGCCGTCAAAATCAATTACTTTATATAACTGCAAATATGGAATTCCTTTTTCTTTCAAAAGCCGTCGATTCTTTTCCACTACTTCACTGCGTTCCGGCTCCGGCTCCTTTTGATTCTTCCACTGTTCCAGTTCTTCGCAAATTCCGTCTTTCTCCAATCGTCTGTCGGACAATTCTCTGCTCTGCTGTAATACTTTTCCCGAAAGTTCCTGACTTTTCCGCTCAAATTCACCATTTGCCAATCCGCGGATATTCCAATAATCGGTTTCCGTTGTATACTTCTCAATTTCCCTTGCCATTTCCTGCAATAGATCTGACTGCAGATGCAGCTCCGCATTCTCCTTTTCCCAACGATATACCGATTCTATTGTCTCCTGTTTTACTTCATGAAACTGATTTTCATATTGAAGGACTTCTCGTTCCGCTTTGTTCTTTTCTTCCTGATAGGAATCCAATTCCTGCAAAAATCTACTGTATCTTTCCTGACAACCCTTTTCTTCTTCCAGCGTCGTTTTTCCAAGACGGACCTTTGTCATATAATCCTTTAATAATTCTGAATGAGCCTGAAAAGAATACTGCTCTCCTTTCTGCTCTGTCAGCTCTTTCTTCATAAATGCAAATTCATCGAAAGGAACCCCCGCCATCTCTTCTTCCATATACTCCAGACTGTTTTCAATTTCTTCCCAAAGCATTTCATTTTTCTGAAATTGAAGTTGTATTTTCTGCTCTGTTTCCTGATATTTTTCTTTTTTCTCCTCTTCCTGCCTCTGTTTTCCTGTAATATTCTTTTTTAATCCTTCTAGTTGACTTTTAATTTCAACTTCCCTCTGCTTTAATTTGACCGTATCGCTGTCAGACAATGATTCCTTTTCCGCCTGATCTTCCGGCGTCGTATATCCCATAATATCCTGTGTGAAATTTTTCATAAAATATCTGGAGACACCTGTATTTTCATAGAGTACTTCACTCGTATCATCCCTCGCAAAATTCTCTTCACTTCCATCATTCAAATTCAGGATTCCACAGTTCACACAATACTTGATCACCTTGATCAAATGTCTTCGATACTGATATACTGTCCAGTCAATCTGCTCCTCCCTGTACTGCCCCTGTATATATTCTGTCAGCTCTGAAAGTACAAATTGCTCTTCGGCTTCTTTTTCTTCCAGAAACATTAAAATCATACAGAAAAAAACATATTCTATTTTCCGGGTAAATTCTTGAATTCCCATCCAGTTCTCCGGTGTCGCCGGCATCTTTTCCACTTTTACAAGATAAGGATTCACGATTACCTGATACCCCAGCTTTTCCATCAAGAATTTCTTAACCGTTCCTAATTCATCCTTTATCTGATAATATAATTCTTTTTCCCGACTCTTCAAAATCCAACGCCGTTCCAGCAGAATTTCCAATGCTCTCATGACTTCTTTTTAAATTCCCTTCACTCATTTTTCTCGAATACAATCACATATGCCGGCATTTGCAGATTACCGTCCGATGATTTCAAAATGCAGATTTCCTCTGTATCCGACTTTTCCACACGATA
>ENA-ORRT01000718-ORRT01000718.1-human-gut-metagenome-genome-assembly--contig:-NODE-718-length-14149-cov-2.50021_pt1 | contig 14149 bp, 10 predicted proteins | sample MGYA00242181_ERZ509146 | MGnify/ENA primary metagenome ERZ509146 (study PRJEB26280, sample SAMEA2338624) | human gut metagenome | biome: human gut; feature: human-associated habitat; material: faeces...
AAGGCTCGCCGTCATCCAGCAGCAGGCAGTTGCCGTCATCATAATTGGCGCAGAGCCTTTTTATCAGGCGGTTGCACCGCCTGCGCTGGGACGGCGTGAGCTCGATTCGTTCAGGCACTGAATTTCACCTCCTTTTTCTCTTCAGTCACGAAGTTGATCACACTGACTTTCGGGATTTTGAAACTGTTGCCGATTTTAATTGCCTGCAATTCACCATCGTTGATGAGATCGTAGGCAAGCTGTCGGCTGATGCCCAGCATTTCCCGAAGCTGCCGGACAGTCACGATGTCCGGATATTCCGGAAACATCATCTGATAAAGCTCTTTGAGCTCTGATTTTTTCATAGCTTCCATTCCTCCTTTACAGCTATGTAAAATCGGATACCGGTTGAGGAATCCTGCGCTGCCGGTATCCGCCGCCGTTGCACCCTAAGATTCCTACAGGCATTCCCGCTTGTCGGCGGGCGCTGTGCAGTCCCAAGCTGTCGTTTTTTCAGCTCAGGCGCTCGTTTGCCTTTCGGCAAAGTCATGGCGGTTTGTATCCTTCGGACGGTCATTCAATTTTCAGCTGTTGTGAAAGAGTTCTTCACTTATTCCCACTGAGAAGCGGCAAGTGACAACCCTAAACGGGAAAAATATTTGAGAATTTAAAATACCCTTTCACTTATTTGCACAAGGGGTATCTAATTGCACACCCATTTTCGGGCTTTCCCTCAAAAATTTTTATAAAAATTTATCCTTTCACCTGTTCCCACTGGGAAGAGCAAAATTATCGGGTGTTTTTGAAAAATTTTTTGTTTTACAAAAGATCCCTTCACTCATTTGGACAAAGGGGGGCGAAATGCACACCCATTTTTGAGATTTTCCAAGACAAATTTTTTATCTACCGAAAATATCCCCTCACTTATTTGGAATTACAAAGCCAAATGACACCCTATTTCACAGAAAAAATGAGAAAAATTTTTTCGGTTGCGAGTGCTTTATTTTGCTTACTTCAAAAAGTCCCTTCACTTATTCCCACTGGGAGAGGTCGAATGCACACCCTAAATCTCAAAAAATTTTTTGTCCCTTCACTTATTTGGAATTGAGAAGCCGAAACGCACCCTGTTTTTACAAAAATTTTGAAAAATATTTTTTCGATTGAGGGCCTTGATTCTGCTTGATCAAAAAGTCCCTTCACTTATTCCCACTGAGCACAGCCAAATGCACCCCCTAAATCCTAAAATTTTTTTGAAAAAACTGCTTATCTCAAAAACATCTCCTCACTTGTCCCACTGGGAGAGGGCATTTGGGGATAGTAATCCCGAAAAAAGGCAAAAAATTTGCCCGCCGGATATGGCGGGCAGGAATATAGCTGTAAAGATGCTGGTAAAGCAAAGAAGCTGTTCCGATCGGAGCAACTTCTTTTTTCGGGGTAGCTATCAAAACAAACTGTTCTATTCCTTATAAATCGGCAAAAAACATTGATTTTCTTCTCAGTTTGCTGTATAATTATGCTGTGTTTTTATATCTACCCGAAAGTGAGGGCGAAAAATGGATTTGAATGTAGAACGCTGGTGCTCGATGAAAGAGATTTGCGAATACCTTGGTGTCAGCCGAGACACCGTTTTAGCTTGGATCGAAAAAAGAAAAATGCCCGCCACGAAAATCGGCAGACTGTGGAAATTCAAGATAAGCGAAGTGGACGCTTGGATGAAATCCGGCGTTGCGGCGGAGAAATAACGGAGCACATGATGGACGAACAGAGATTGAAAGCCTTTGAGGATATGCTCGCCGCCATCTTGAAGCAGTACGACGATACGACGGAAAAGATGGCGAAGCTCAGGGCTGAGGGCAAAGAGAAAATCGTCACCTACCGCCAGCTTTTTGCCAATAAGCTGCAACTTCAGGCGATGTTGTCCTATTATCGGACTTACGGGCTTTTAGAGAATGAAGAATAAAAACCAGTAATCATAAAATTAACATGTAGAGCAATTATAGAAAAGATTGGGGAATGACTATGGCGATCAGTAAAAAACTTGAAATGATCTATCACAATGGACAGCCCGATGGCATTCGTTCCATTCGGCGAAATCTTTCTACTATGACGACCTATGTCATTCCAAGACCACTACTTTCAGAAGCAAAAAATATTTCCGGTATCAATCGTCCGGGAATATATTATCTGATCAACGAAGATGACGGAAATAAAATCGTGCAGCTTTACATTGGGCAAACACGGAATGGCATTACCCGGCTGGACGATCATAATCGTTCCAAAGATTTTTGGAATAAAGCTATTATGTTTCTCGCTGAAAGTAAAACCTTCACACTGGATATGATCAGCGGCCTTGAAAAATTTGCAATCATAAAAGCGCAGGAGTCCAAACGGTATAAGGTCGAAAACAATATCGTGCCGAAATATGAGATTGATGAATATGACCTTGCGGCAGTAGAAGAAATCTACGATGAAATACAGTTCATTATGGCAACACAGGGCTATAAAATGAACGACGCAAAAAGCACATTAAATGAAGCGGACATATTACATACCACCCAAAACGGCATTATGGCTTTCGGCGTATATAACGGTGAAAAATTTGAGGTGTTAGACGGCTCTCAAATCAATCTGGATAAACCTGCACATTTACAAAGGTATAATCGTCAAAGGGAGGAACTTATCTTTCAACAATCCATCGTGAATGCTGACGGTAAATATATTTTAAAAGTAACGGTAGATTTTGATACGCCCAGTGGGGCAAGTAATTTTGTTCTCGGCGGTTCCACAAATGGCTGGGTCGAGTGGAAAAATAAAGACGGTAAAACTTTGGATGAGCTGTATAGAAAATAGGAGGATTGGGCGTCATGAAATCAAACTTTGAATTTCTGAATCGATACTGGCCTGCATTGGCTCAAATCGGTGAAACAGCAGAAAACTACCTATATTCAGACCCCAATGCGTGCATCTATAAGCTTGGAATGTTTGCCGAGCGCCTTGTTCAGGAAATTCTGGTATTTGAACATATGGACGAACCCAAGACAGATAATACACACGCTAATCGCATTCGTTTGCTGAAGCGTGCCGGACTTCTTCCTCACGAGATTGATAATACACTATATGTTCTCCGTAAAACCCGCAATTCCGCAGTGCATGCGGGAACAGATTCCATAGACGAAGCCAAGACGCTGCTTTCCATGACATATAATTTAGCGGTTTGGTTTATGGAGACCTACGGCGACTGGGAATATATCGCCGGTGATTTTGTTATGCCCGAAGAAGTACATCAGGCAGATTTAAAATCCTTAATAGAAGATCAGGAGAAAAAGATTGCTGAACTGTCAAAAAAACTTGCAGAAGTAACAACTGCTGTTTCAGGTACAACGCAGAAAGAACGTGCAAAACGAGCTGAAACGGTTTCTTCTATGATGCAGTGGAACGAAGCACAAACACGCTGTTTGATAGACGAACAGCTTCGTAAAGCGGGCTGGGAAGCAGATACCACTAATTTGCGTTACAGCAAAGGTACTCGCCCTGTAAAAGGCAGAAACATTGCTATCAGCGAATGGCCAACGAATTCTGCTTTCTATAAGCACGGCTATGCCGATTATGCATTCTTCATTGGGGAAAAACTCGTCGCTTTAATGGATGCGAAGAAAGCTTCTGAAGATGTTGCTTCCACTATTGATGTGCAGGTCAAGGATTATGCAAAGCATATCAAAGAAGAACACGCAGGATATGTTATCGGTTCGTGGGGCGATTATCAGGTGCCTTTCCTCTTTGCCTCAAACGGCAGAGCTTTTCTGGAGCAGCTCCGAACAAAATCCGGCATATGGTTTTTAGATGCACGAAAAGCATCTAACCAGTCCTATCCTATACGGAATTGGTTCAGCCCCAGCGATCTGGAAGAAAAACTGAGTCAAGATATTGATAAGGCGAATGAAGCCTTAGCAACCTATAATGATTCGTTTATGGAAGACCCTACCGGTCTTAATCTCCGTGACTATCAGATTAAAGCGGTCAACAAGGCGACCAAAGCAATCATGAACGGCAGCCGCACGGCATTGCTTGCAATGGCAACCGGCACCGGTAAAACACGAACCGTTCTTGGACTTATCTACAAAATGCTTGAATCCAAGCGTTTCAAGAGAATTTTGTTTCTGGTTGACCGTGTATCTCTTGGAGAGCAGGCAATGGACACCTTCAAAGATGTCAAACTGAAAGATTTAATGACTTTGAATGAAATTTATGAAATCAAGGACATTGATGATAATGAGATCAATCTGGAAACGAAAGTTAGCGTTTCTACTGTGCAGGGATTATTAAAGCGCACCATTCTGTCCGAAACGCCGGATTTAATGCCCGGGGCGTTCGATTTGATTATTGTAGACGAAGCGCATAGAGGATATATTCTGGACAAGGAAATGACGCAGGAAGAAATTCTCTACGATAATCAAGATGACTATATGAGTAAATACAAGCAGGTCATTGAGTATTTTGATGCGGTGAAAGTGGCTTTAACCGCTACCCCTGCCCTGCACACCACTGAAATTTTCGGCGAGCCGATTTTTACATATAGCTATCGTGAAGCCGTGATCGATGGCTGGCTGGTAGATCACGATCCGCCTTATATCATCAACACGGATTTTATCGAAAATAACGTAAAGTTCAAAAAGGGCGAAACTCTTGCGCAGTACGATCCCAACACAAACGAACTGATTAATGGGGCGGTATTGCAGGATGAGCTGGATTTTGATGTTTCAGATTTTAATAAAGCGATTGTCCTTCCCGACCACACCCGTAAGGTGTTAGAAGAAGTTGCCAACTACTTAAACCCCGAAAGCGGCGAAAAAGCACTAATTTTTGCTGTCAATGATAACCACGCCGACTGCATTGTTGATACTCTCCGGGATATTTATAAGCCCTATGGTATCTCCAATGATGCGATTATGAAAATCACCGGAAAAACCGCCGGCGGCAACAAAAAAAAGATTTTGCAGGTAATCAAACAGTTTAAAAATAATCAGTATCCGAATATTGCCGTTACGGTTGATTTGATGACAACCGGCATTGATGTCCCGTCTATCTGCAACCTTGTGTTTATGCGCAAGATTAACAGCCGTATTCTGTTTGAACAGATGCTGGGTCGTGCCACCCGTCTGTGTCCTGAAATCAGCAAAACGCATTTTAATATTTTCGACGCCGTGCGAGTGTATGAGGATTTAGATTCCACTTCCGGAATGAAATCTGTTTCCGTAAGCAAAACGATGTCGGAACTGCTGGAAGATCTATTCCGCAACAGCGGAGAAAACAAACAGCAGATCAAAGACCGTATTCTTGCAAGACTTCAGCGAAAAAACAACAATCTGACACCGGAGCAAAAATATGAGGTCACGGAACGCTTGGGTGGTATTGATTTAAGAGCATATGTGCACAAGCTGAAATCCTGCACACAAGATGCGTTTATCGAATCCTGTAAAAAAGATAAAGACTTTTTGCTGTGGGTAGATTCGCTCAAGGGCAAGAAAAAAGGTTATTTCTATTCTGAAAAAGAAGATACCTTGAACGAAACCACCCGTGGATATGGCAACACGGAAAAGCCGGAAGATTATCTGGAAGCTTTTACGAAATTCGTCAATGAGAACAAAGATGAGATTGAAGCGATTCGAATTGCCTGCACCAAACCCAGTGATATGACCAGAGCACAGCTCAAAGAACTGAAACTCGCTTTGGATAAAGAGAATTTCACGGAAACCAGTCTGAATGAAGCCACAAGCGCCGTTACAAATGCACATATCGTGGCGGATATCATTGCTCACGTTCGCAAGGCTGTGCTGAAAACACCGCTGTTTAACCACGATGAGCGTGTTGTGGCTGCTTTTTCCAAGTTAATTGCCGCACACCGTTTCAACAAAATGCAGCTTGATCTTTTGGAAAAAATCAAAACCTATATGCTCCACGAAAGTATCCTGAACACCGAAACTTTTGAAGCCCCGGCATTTAAAATGGATGGTGGTTTTGCCCGGTTTAACAAGAAGTTTGGCGGAACGCTCGCTGACATTATTCGGGAGATCAATACTTACATTTATGAAGGAGCCGCATAATGAGCACAGTTGATATTGTTCAAAAACTATGGAATCTCTGTAATGTTCTGCGTGATGACGGTATTACCTATCACCAATATGTTACGGAGCTCACCTATATTCTTTTTCTGAAAATGCTGGATGAAACCGGCGAAGAAAACACCCTGAAAGCCGATGTGCTGAAAGCATACCAAAAATCTTTGGAACAGTATGCCCGCAAAAAAGGCAAAGCAGTTGAACAACTCACCGAAGAAGAAAAAGAATCCAGAAAACCACTTCTCTACAACTATTCTTGGGAGTACCTTACCACTTTGGAAGGTATTGAGCTGAAAAAATACTACACGAAACTGCTTTCTGAGCTTGGCAGCACCGGCATTCCTAAAATCAGCGATATCTATGCAAAAGCGGTTTCCAGCATTGAAGAACCCAAAAATTTGCAGAAGATCATCTCTGAGATCAACAAGCTGGACTGGTTCGAGGCAAAGCAGGAGGGGCTGGGCGACCTTTACGAAGGCTTGCTGCAAAAGAACGCCGATGAGAAGAAGTCCGGCGCAGGTCAGTATTTCACGCCCCGTGTGCTCATTGATGTGATGACCGATCTGATTTCCCCGAAACTCGGCGAAAAATGCTTCGATCCTGCCTGCGGTACTTTCGGCTTTATGATTTCCGCCTATCAGCACGCGGTTGACGGTGTGGATCTCTATTCTCTTTCCGATCAAGAAATGGCGGATTTTCAGGACTCCTTCTATGGCGTGGAACTGGTGCACGACGCACACCGTTTGGCTCTGATGAACGCCTATCTTCATAATGTCCCGGCGCATATTTTCTGCGAGGACTCCCTGTCCCCGAGCGCAAAAAGGTTCAAAGGCTTCGATGTAATCTTGACCAATCCGCCCTTCGGAACCAAAAAAGGCGGTGAGCGCACCTCCCGTGACGATATTTCGTTCCAGACCTCCAACAAACAGCTGAACTTCTTGCAGGTGATTTACCGCAGTTTGAAAGCAGACGGCAGCGCACGCTGTGCCGTTGTCTTGCCCGATAATGTTCTCTTTGCTGACGGCGACGGAACGAGCGTGCGCCGAGAGCTGATGGACTTTTGCAATCTCCACACGATTCTGCGCCTGCCTACAGGCATTTTCTATGCCCAGGGGGTCAAAACCAATGTGCTTTTCTTCACCCGTGGCAAAACCGAAAAGGACAACACCAAAGAGGTTTGGTTCTATGACCTGCGTACCAATATGCCCTCTTTCGGCAAGACAACGCCGCTGAAAAAAGAGCATTTTGAGGATTTCGTAAAAGCCTACACTGCCGAAGACCGCCACGCCGTGGGGGACGAGCGCTTTAGCGTATTTACAAGGGAACAAGTTGCTGAAAAGGGAGATACCCTTGACCTTGGTCTGATTCGTGACGATTCCGTTTTGGATTATAACGACCTGCCCGACCCGGCGGACAGCGCCGAGGAAGCCGCCGCCAATCTGGAAGAAGCGGTCGACCTGCTGATGAGCGTGGTGAAAGAACTGCGGACGCTGGAGGTGCAGGACTAATGGCAAGAGGAAAGAAAAAAGAAACCCTGACACCCGAAGAACGCTTGCAGGCGGCATTAGTGCCCGACTGGGAGCAGCCCTACAAAGTGCCGGAGAATTGGTGTTGGATTCATTTGCTTGATTCTTTTGAAAACTACACTGATAGTAAAAAGAAAATCCCACAGAAAGAATATTTACAAGATGGAAAAATTGCTATTGTTGACCAAGGGCAGAATTTGATAGGCGGTTATACAAATGATAAAGAAATGATTTTCGCTGGAAATGCGCCTGTCGTCATTTTTGGTGATCATACAAGATGTATCAAATATATTGATTTTCCTTTTGCCCAGGGTGCTGACGGTGTTAAAGTGATAAAACCAAAGCAATTTTTCAATACAAAAGCATTTTATTATGCGTTTCAAACTGTTGACATTCCTAATATGGGTTATCGCAGGCACTTCCCCCTGTTTGACAAATACGAAATTCCAGTTCCCCCACTCCCCGAGCAACAGCGCATTGTTGACCGCATTGAAAGCCTGTTTGCCAAGCTGGACGAGGCAAAGCAAAAAGCGCAGGACGCGCTGGACAACTTTGAAACCCGCAAAGCCGCCATCCTACACAAAGCCTTCACCGGCGAACTCACCGCCCAGTGGAGAAAAGAACACGGCGTGGGGATGGAGAGTTGGGAAGAAAAAACGCTACAAGATGTATGCCTGATGAAAATTACTGATGGCACGCACAAAACTCCAACTTATTGTGATAAAGATGACGGTTTCCCATTCATCTCCTCTAAAGATGTTACAACAGAGAAAATTTGTTGGGATAATGTCAAATATATTGTACCATCGCTTCACGATGAACTATATGCACGATTATCCCCACAAAAAGATGATATATTATTGGCTAAGAATGGAACTACAGGTGTAGCTGCAATTGTTGAAGATGATAAAATTTTTGATATATATGTAACTCTTGCGGTTCTGCGACCCAATCCTAAATTGATCACTCCTAGATATTTATGGAGAATCGTAAATAGTCCTATTTGCAAAAATCAATTCAATGAGCACTTGACAGGTATTGGTGTTCCAAATTTACATCTTCGTGATATAAAAGAAGTTTTAATTCGTGTTCCCAATATACTTGATGAACAAACCGAAATCGTCCGCATCCTTGACGACCTCCTCGCCAAAGAACAGCAGGCCAAAAAAGCCGCCGAAGCAGTACTGGAGCAAATCGACCTCATGAAAAAATCCATCCTAGCCCGTGCTTTTCGTGGCGAGCTTGGTACCAACGATCCAACCGAAGAAAGTGCGGTGGAGTTAGTGAAAAGGTTATTATAGATAAGAATAAAATAAATGGAATTCACGTATGCTAATCAAAAAAATATTGAGGTGTATGCGTGTATGTACTGCTATTCCGTAAATGGTATAAAGCCAGTTTCAATCAATAAAAAAAATAATATATTCGAATGTATTATTACGGGAGATGATATTTTATTTCAAAGTATTATTCCAGCTTGTTTGGGATTAAATGAAACAAGAGTAATTAGTATTACACAGATTACAAAAAAATGTTGTGAAATAGAAAGGAGATATAAGCAAATGAATACAAATGAAAAAGATAATATTGAAGTAATAAAAGCTGAGGTTGAAGATGATTATTCCGATGATTCTCTGTTCAATATTTCATCTTGGGGAGCAGATCTTTCTTTTAGAGAATTAGTCAGTATGTATGAAGACGATGAATTGGTTAAACCTGAATTGCAACGTAAATATGTTTGGGATAAAGTAGAAGCTAGTAGATTTATTGAATCTATCTTGTTAGGATTACCTGTGCCTAGCATTTTCCTTGCACAGGCAGGAAGTCAAAAATTGATTGTAGATGGTTATCAACGAATTATGACGATATATGATTATATGAGAGGTATTTTTACATCTGATGGAAAAGTATTTAAATTGTCAAATTCAGATAAAATCAACAATCGTTGGAGAAATAAGGCGTTTTCTGAATTATCAATCGATGACCAAAGAAAAATCAAAAGCACAACGATTCATGCTATAATTTTCGAACAAAAAAAGCCAGAAAACGACGATACGAGCCTTTACCAAATCTTTGAACGTATTAACACCAGTGGAAGAACTTTAACATCTCAAGAAATTAGGAACTGTGTTTATCAAGGTTCATTTAATACAATGTTGTTTGAACTTAATGATAACCCCATATGGAGAAAACTTTTTGGCACAGATAATCCAGATAGTCGTATGCGTGATATTGAATATATTTTGAGGTTTTTTGTAATAAAGACATCCGATATATTGAATAGTGATGCAAAACAGATTTCGCTAAAAAAATCTCTTAACAATTTTATGGACATCCACAAAAATGATGAACCCGAAAACATTCAACAATTTAAAAGCGAATTTGAAAAAACCATATGTCTTGTTGATAAGTATATTGGAAATCTGGCGTTTAGAAATTATGCAAGAAATAATTTTTCTAAGAAATTTCATCCTGCAATTTTTGATTCTATTATGATATCCGTCTTTTTAATTGATAAAAAAGGATATCCATTTAATAATGTTTCTGCAGAAAAACACAAACAGCTTCTGAGTAATGAAGAATTTAAAGACGCTATTAGCAAACGAACAACTGATATAGCCAATATTAAAAAGAGAATATATCTTGCTGCTGAAGTTTTGTTTGGAGTTGATCTCAAATGAAGCAAGAATTACAAGATATGTTAGATCTTTGCTTATTAGAATTAGATGACATTGAAGAACGGATTAATAATTTGCCTATTCTAGATAAAGCACGCCAATATCTTACAAATTATGCTCTTATAAAGTCTAGTGGAACAGCAGAATTTGTCTATCGTTCTATTATTGCCGATTACTTTTCAAAACTATCTGACAGCAAAATTGATACTTATCTTGATAACTCGATTAGAAAGGGATCAATGAGTGCAACATATGATAATATGAAAAAATTACTAGGAAAATTTGATGATAATTGGCAAAAAGATTTTAAAAACGCTGTACAATCTAGAAGTGACAAAAACAAATTGATTGATGCTTCAACATCGTTGGTTAACAACAGACATTCTTTTGCTCACGGAAAGCCTCCCACAGCAACTTTTTTGGACATCAAACAATATTATGCTGATGTAGTGCAGTTAATAGAAATTTTGGATTCTATAGTTTGTTAAATAATTTCTTTTTATATTTATAAATCAAAAAGTCTTGTATCCTTGACAATCTCCTTGCAAGAGAATAGCAAACAAAATAATCTGTCGAAGCAAGACTGGAGCAAATCGACCTTATAAAAAAATCCATTCTTGCCCGTACTTTTCGTGGCGAGCTCGGCACCAACGACCCCACTGAGGAGAGTGCAGTGGAATTGGTGAGGAATATTATTTAGCTGAAAGAAGGTGGTAAAGTGCGCCGATTTATCTATCTTGATACAGATACCCTCAATTCATATTTAGCTCAAATATTTGATGGCGTCATACAGTCTCAAGAGACCGAAAAAAGTTTTGGAAAGAAGAAAGAAAAACAAAATCGTTTTGCAAATAGCATCGGCGGTCAAATCGCACTCAAACTTTTTGGGAAAGGTGTAGATGCAAACGCACAAGCTGCCTATGAGCCTTTAAAAACTGTTGCGAATGACGAAATGGTTAGAGATGTGCAAACAAAAATTATGCACGATAATGCCTTTGATGAGTTTGCTTCCTACTTAAAAGAAAATAGCCTTCTCACCGGAACAGAGATCGGCAATTTTATTTCTATTGAAGATGACTTCTATATTTTTGATATTGCATTCTTTCAAAAGCTGTTTGGCGCAGGTGGTTTTATTTCAGGATTGAAAGAAATTCAGAAAAGTAGTATTCAAAAAGAAGCAGAGAAAACGGTTCAGAAGCTACCACGAGAACAGCAACGTGGCAAGAATTTACAACGCCAAATTAAAGAAATGGTTGATACAGCCATTTCTAAAAATGAAGAAGAATTTAAAGCCGCCGAAAGCCTCATTAACATGCTGGCATCTATCATCCCGTATCCCCAAATTCTGTGCATATCTAACTACATTGTTGTACTTAATGAGAAATATCTGCGAGATGATTTATCTACTGCCGCATTCAAGTACGGAGGTAAAGTTAAAGTTGTCGGGTATATCACGAATAAGGTTACAGCACAAAGTAATACGCATATTTCCGCTTTTGCAGGTATCGGAAATTCAATTAACACGCTTATGAAAATATTCTTTGAAAATGCGGATGAAATGTACATAGTCCACCCTGTTGCAATTTATTATGACAATTAGTTTTATTCGTGGCTTTATTCAATAATTAAAGAATTTTCAATATCTCCAACATGCTACATTCAGTGCGTTGGGTTGCTTATGCTAGTTTGTTTTATTATCCACAGGAGGAAGTAAGCACAATCCGATTTTAAGAAAAGAGGGAAAGTTATGCTTGATCAGTCAAGAGAAAATATTGAAAGACACATTAAGATCCATTCAGAGCGTTCCGGCGATGATCGAGCAGCTGTTTCGGTCTTGGAAACATTTCTTCGTTCAAACGGAAGAATAAATACTGCTTTTGCTTCGGATGACAAATGGCCCAACCATGATGGAACATTCGAGTTTGTACCTAATCCAGATGTATCACGCCGTCCTAAACAAACGTTTTATGTCCAAATCAAAGGGACACGGAATTACAGCGAAAGTGAAGGTATAATTAAATACTCTTTAAAAGAACTTGCTTTCCCCGCATTTATTTGTAATGAGGTGTCGTTTGATCCCGGAATACTATTCGTGGTGCTTAATCCGGCAGATAGGGGCAATGAGAGGGTTTTCTGGAAGTACATGTCTGTCAATTTTCTCAATTCTCTTGATTTTGCAAACAACAGTACCACAATTAGTTTTCAATCGGAAGACGAAATCTTAAATAATGAAGTTAGCGTTCTGGCGTTTTGTAAACGATTAGAAGAAATTGTAGAACGCCATTCTTTTGTAAATCAGCTAAAACGAAATACATACTCTAAAGAAGATGTAAAACGTATAATTCAAGCCTGTGATGAGGAAATTACGGATAGCATTGATCGTTTAGATGTCCTAAACAAGAACAGAGACAATGTATCCAGACGAATCCTGACAAGATTGGATGATTTATGTGTGTCTGCCCTTTTGCTAAATGCTATGCACGACGGGCATCAACATCCGAGTGTTCCATTTGCATGGGAACACTCTTTCCTGAATATTGAAACAAAGTATTTGGGAAATTTTTATCGGGGACTGCAATATATTGGCCGACGAATCCCCGATGATGGCCAATCAGAAAGACTGCTGCTGAAATACTATAATTTTATGTGGCAAATTAGAAAATTTATTGCAGATGGTTATGGTATTTCTGTGCTAAACAATTTGGAAAAGTTCCTTGAATATACTGGCTCTGATGATTTGGATAAACAGTATTATGAATTGGTAGCAAATGCATTTGGCAACGCAAAATTCGAATCACCAAACCGTAGTTCCACAAGATTTTATGTCCAGAAAAAAATGCCGTTCTATATTGGAACAGAGCGATATTTTGAAGTTACTCTACAGCAAGCTGGCATTTATGCATCAAAGTATAACCGGATTACAGCATACACGCAGCAAAATATTTCTACCAGCTATTCTATACAAATTGAATATACGCCCACAACTATTAACTTATGGGGAATTGACACAGAAATCAAGATTATTACAGCGTGGAAAGTCTCTATAGATCCAAGATGCTTAAATAAACTGGGAAAAATATTAAAACTGCCGAGCAAGCTTTCATCTAACTACGGAGAATATGATGCTCTAATGCGTTTTCTTACAGAGACCGGTATGAATTTTTTGGAAATGATTGACCTTCGTGAAGTAAAGTTTTCGAGTATACTTGAAGCGATTTACCAACATTCTAATACCAACTATTTTAAGGAGGTATTGCAAAAACTGAGAAATAACTACGCTGTGGGCTCTGAGCAGTATGGCAGATACACGATTCGTTATTTATTGCTGAATCTACGTGAAGAGTTACTGGAGCGTGTTATGCCTTCGCAATTCAGTCAGCAATGGCAATGTGCAGATTTGTATTTGTCACGTAAATGCGTACCATTTGAACGCAATCCCCTTATTTCCAATTTAGCTGGTAGTAAAACCAATGCAATTAGCCAAGCAAGATATTTGGCAAGTGTTGTTGAAAGAGAAAAAACAGATACTGTTATTCCATATTGGTCAATTATAAATACAGTTCAGAAAACTGGCGAGATATACTGTGATATTGACTCAAACTTGACTATCTCTTCAATCCAAAAATATAATGAACAATTGGATTCTTGGGAAAAAAGCAATGGTTATGGTATTACTGTTAACAATAATATGGCATGTATTGATTCTTACCAAGATTCAACCCTGTTTATTTTGAAAAAGCTTCTGGAACTATCACATATTCCAAACAAAGGGCAAAAGGAATTCAACGAAAAATATCTAAGGCAAGCGGAAATTGAATTTAAAGATTCAAAAAAAGAAGAAGCTCTTAGG
>ENA-ORRT01000721-ORRT01000721.1-human-gut-metagenome-genome-assembly--contig:-NODE-721-length-14037-cov-2.09491_pt1 | contig 14037 bp, 10 predicted proteins | sample MGYA00242181_ERZ509146 | MGnify/ENA primary metagenome ERZ509146 (study PRJEB26280, sample SAMEA2338624) | human gut metagenome | biome: human gut; feature: human-associated habitat; material: faeces...
CACATAGTGCCTATTATTTAATAGGAAATTCTATTGGAATTTCCTATTAAATAAAAAAATATGAGCAGTACTATAAGCCGGGTTATGTCCAGCCAGGCTTTGACCTGACTACTGATGATCATCTATCTAGACCTGCTGTTACCAGCAGGCTCAAGCAACCTACCTAAAAGCACGACGGGCAGCCGTATCGCTTTATATTTGGTCTTGCTTCGAATGGGGTTTACATAGCCAGTATTGTTACCAATACCACGGTAGTCTCTTACACTGCCTTTCCACCCTTACCAATAAGCTCAACACTAAGTGTTAAGCACTGGCGGTATATTTCTGTTGCACTAGCCTTGGAGTCACCTCCACCGGACGTTATCCGGCATCCTGCCCTGCGAAGCCCGGACTTTCCTCACCTGCGGTCTTTCGACACTTGCAGCCGCGATCATCTGTACTACTCACATTTATTAGTATTATTAAGTTAATTGTAACTTTGTAAACATCTAACGCCTACTTAATGAACATAGCATCCCCAAAACTAAAGAATCTGTAACGTTCTTTTACTGCAACTTCATAAGCATTAAGAACATTTTCTCTTCCTGCAAGTGCTGACACAAGCATTACAAGAGTTGATTCTGGGAGATGGAAATTAGTTATAAGACAATCTATTGCCTTAAACTTATAACCTGGATATATAAATATTTCTGTCCAGCCACTCTTAACTGGTATATGTCCATTTTCATCAGCTACTGATTCAAGAGTTCTTGTGCTTGTAGTTCCTACAGCAATAACTCTTCCACCATTAGCCTTGGTATTATTAATTATATCTGCTGCTTCTTTATCAACCTGATAGAATTCTGAGTGCATATGATGATCAAGTATATTCTCAACCTTAACTGGTCTGAATGTTCCAAGACCTACGTGAAGAGTAACTCTTGCAATCTTCACTCCCATATCTTCTATCTGTTTAAGCAGTTCTTTTGTAAAATGTAGCCCTGCCGTAGGTGCTGCTGCTGAGCCCTCGTGCTTGGCATATACTGTCTGATAGCGGTTCTTATCTTCAAGCTTATGTGTGATATATGGTGGAAGCGGCATCTGTCCTAGTTCATCAAGAATTTCCTCAAATATGCCATCATAACTAAACTGTATAAGTCTGTTACCTTCCTCAACTATATCAATAATCTCACCTGTAAGCTTTCCGCCACCAAATACTATCCTTGCACCAACCTTGCATTTCTTTCCTGGCTTAACAAGGACTTCCCACGTATCCTGTCTGTCTTCAAGTCTTTTTAACAAAAGCACTTCAATGGCAGCACCTGTTCCTTCTTTCTCACCGATAAGTCTTGCAGGTATAACCTTAGTATCATTAATTACAAGGCAGTCACCCGGCTTAAGATATTCTGTTATATCCCTAAATATCTTGTGTTCTATAGCTCCTGTGTTCTTATCAAGAACCATCAATCTGGAGCTTGAACGGTCTGACAGAGGGTCTTGTGCTATAAGTTCCTCTGGCAGATCATAATAAAAATCATGTAAATCCATAATAATCCTCTATTCAGATTGTGCACTCTATTGCACACTATACTCACGAATTCGCACTTATGTGCTCCATCGTTCTGCTTCGCATAACTATTCGTTCGTTAGTGGCTCAGAAAAAGCAAATGCCTGCTACGCAGTCGCTTGCTTTTTCTTTCGCTCACTACATACGAAGTTCGATTCCATTATCACTTAAGTCTTTATATATCTTCTCCATTACTGGTGTGATATCCTTATCCTCAAGTGTTCTGTCCTTAGCTCTGAAAGATATTGAATATGCTACTGACTTGTAGCCCTCTTTAATCTGGGCACCTTCATATATATCAAATAACTTGTAACTCTCAAGTATGCTTCCGCCGCGTTTCTCGATTATCTTCTCAATCTTTCCTACAAGAACTGACTTAGGCATAACCATACTTATATCCCTTGTAACTGCTGGGAACTTGGCAATACCCTCAAACTTTCTGTCAAAGCTTGCCATCTTAGTTACAATTGAAAGGTCAATAACAACAATATATGTTCTGTCGCCTAATGAATAAGTATCTGCTACATCTGGATGTAATTCACCCATATAGCCAATCTTTGTTCCATCATAGATAATCTCTGCCTGACGTCCTGGGTGAATGAATGTAATTCCTGCCTCTGGATTGTATTCCGGCTTAACTCTCATTCCAATTCTTTCAAGGAATTCTTCAACTACACCCTTCATCTGGAAGAAATCAACATCTCCAAATGCTCCAAGCGTGAACATAACTCTCTCATCTGGAAGCTCGTTAACATCATCTGCTGCAAGATATACCTTTGCAAGCTCATATAACTTAACATTCTTATTACGTCTGTTATAGTTAGTTGATAATGATGTAAGCATACCATTAACAGGAAGTGTTCTCATTATTGAGAAATCTTCTCCTAATGGATTAGAGATAACCACTGTCTTTCTGTATTCTGAATCGGCCGCAAGCTTAAGCTTATCAAATACCTTAGGGCTTTCAAATGAATATGTCATAGCCTGTGAGAATCCACAGAACTGTGCAACTTCACCTGCTACATCTTCAATACTTCTCTCAAATGGTATCTTACCCATTGTTGTAGAACCCTTTGGAAGTGTTGTAGGAATATTATCATATCCGAAGAATCTTGCTACTTCCTCTGCAATATCTGCATCTCTGTTAAGATCCTGTCTAAATGTAGGAATAATAAGCTCATTAGAAGCTTCATCATATTCTACTTCAAGTCTCTTGAAATATGAAAGCATATCTTCCTTTGATACATTTGTTCCAAGAAGTGCATTATACTTATCTGGTTCAAATGATATTCTCTTCTTAGATACCGGCTCATCATATATATCAACAACACCGCCAACTACTTCACCTGCACCTAACTGTTCTATAAGGTCACAGGCCCTGTTCATAGCTTCAAGTGCAAGCTCTGGATCTAAGCCCTTCTCAAACTTACCAGAAGCATCTGTTCTTAAACCAATCTTCTTAGTTGACTTTCTTATATTAGTTCCATCAAATGTTGCAGCTTCAAAAAGCATTGTCTTAACATCATCTGTTATCATTGAGTTCTCACCACCCATAATACCAGCAAGACCAATAGCCTTTTCTCCATCACATATAAGAAGCGCTTCTGAATCAAGTGTTCTTTCCTGTCCATCAAGTGTAACGAACTTCTCATTCTCAGCAGCAGTTCTTACAATAATCTTCTTATCAGCGATTGTATCATAATCATAAGCGTGCATTGGCTGACCATATTCTGTCATAACATAGTTAGTAATATCTACTATGTTATTAATAGGTCTGATGCCTGCTGTCATAAGTCTGTGCTGCATCCACTTTGGTGATGGAGCAAGCTTTATATTCTTAACAACTCTTGCTGTATATCTCTTGCAAAGCTGCTTAGCTGCTACTTCAATCTTAATATAGTCATTAACATCTTCGCTATTGCCTGTAGCATTAACAACTGGAGGATTGAATGGCTTTCTGAATGTAGCTGCTGCCTCTCTTGCGATACCAAGGATACTATAGCAGTCTACACGGTTGTTAGTAATCTCATATTCAAATACTGTATCATCAAGTCCAAGATATTCTACAGCACTCTCTCCTACTTTGGCATCATCACCAAATATATAAATACCATTTTCTGCTGCATCTGGATAGAATTCTCTTGATGAACCAAGTTCTTCAATTGAACACATCATTCCATAAGACTCAACGCCTCTTAACTTGCCTTTTTTAATCTTAATTCCATCTTCTGGAAGTGGACTTCCATCGTGTCCGCCAGCCACACGTCCGCCGTCAAGAACAACTGGAACTTTCTGTCCACTTGTTCCTGGTTCAATATTAGGAGCACCTGTAACTATCTGAACAGTTTCATTTCCTACATTCACCTGACATACTACAAGCTTGTCTGCATCTGGATGTCTTTCTACTGAAACAATCTGTCCTACAACAATTTTATCCAGATTTTTATCAAGCTCATTAAAACATTCTACCTTAGTACCTGAAAGAGTCATAGCATCTCTGAATTCCTGATTTGTACACTCTAAACCTGGAACAAGGTCCTTTATCCATTTAATAGATGTATCCATACTTATCCTCCACTTATTATTAATTAGAACTGCTTTAAGAATCTTGTATCATTCTCGTATAACAATCTCATATCATCGATTTCGTATTTAAGAAGGGCAACTCTTTCAAGACCTACGCCAAACGCAAAACCTGTATATTTATCTTTATCAATTCCGCACATTTCAAATACATGTGGGTGAACCATTCCGCAGCCAAGTATTTCAATCCAGCCCTCACCCTTACAAAAACGGCATCCCTTGCCGCCACATTTAAAGCAGCTTACATCCATCTCGGCACTAGGCTCTGTGAACGGGAAATGATGTGGTCTGAACTTAACCTTAGTATCTTCACCGAATAACTCCTTAGCGAATTCTGCAAGTGTTCCCTTAAGGTCAGCAAATGTTATGTTCTCATCAATTACAAGACCTTCAACCTGATGGAAGCAAGGTGAATGGGTTGCATCAACTTCATCTGCTCTGTATACACGTCCAGGTGAAATCATTCTTATTGGAAGTCTGCCTTTTTCCATAACTCTTGCCTGAACAGGTGATGTCTGTGTTCTAAGAACAACTTTATCATTGATATAGAATGTATCCTGTTCATCTTTTGCTGGATGGTTAGCTGGAATATTAAGTGCCTCAAAGTTGTAATAATCATATTCTACCTCTGGACCTTCTACAACTTCGTATCCCATTCCTATAAATATCTTTTCTATTTCTTCACGCGCAAGCATATTAGGATGTTTATGTCCAAGTTCAGCTTTCTTGGCTGGAAGTGTTACATCAATTACCTCTGCCTTCATCTGAAGCTCTCTCTTCTTGGCAGCAAGCTCTTTCTTGGCAGTCTCTAATACCTCTTCAATTGCCTGTCTTGTTTCGTTGACAATCTGGCCAATCTTAGGTCTGTCCTCAGGAGCTACCTCCTTCATACCTTTTAAAACTTCTGTAAGCTCGCCTTTTTTACCAAGAAAAGCAACTCTGATATCATTTAATTTATCAAGAGAATCTGTTGCCTTTATCTGTGACAACGCATTTTCTTTGATTGCATCAAGTCTTTCTTTCATCTTATCCTCCTTCTTGCGCTATTTACACATTGTTAATCATTTCGCAAAAAACCACTCTCAATTGTAACACAATGCTCATATTTCGCAAGTATTATTTTAATTATTCTTATGTCTTTTCTCATAAATCTCAAGAACCTGCATAGCTTCCTTGGCATGCACCTTATTCTTTTTAGTCACATTTTTAATATTATTTCTTGCATCTTCTATTCTTGATTCATTATATTCTATCTGTTCTCTTAACTTCTGGCGTCTTATGGAAAGATTATGTCTTACCTCTACCATCTCTTTAGGATTAAGTATCGCCTTAACTTGTCCTATCCATATATGTGTATCAATTACACCAAGCTGTCTTAATATATCTGTAAGCTCCGCTTCTGCCTCATTAAGATTACTTGTTATCTCAAGTATTTTACGCTGTTCATCTTTCATCTCAACATATGCCTGAAACTTCTGCTCAAGCTCAAATGCACTCTTTACCGCATATTTGCTATATTCATATTCAAGCACATTTACAGCATTTACATACTTTATCTTGTACTTATTAAGAAGTGCTGTTGCTTTATTAAGCTTTACCTCTGTCACATACACTTTTCGTTCTGTTGATTTAAGATAAGCAAACAGACCAAGCGAAAGCGTAAGTGCAAGTATTACAACTGTTATGAACATTCCAATGTGTTCATCATCTGGTGAAGCCGCTGATATAAGAAGAAATATAACAAACACCCCTACAAGAAGTGCCAGCATAAGTACTGAATACTTCTTAATTCTAAGCTGTTTTTTCACAAGGTCATTTGCCTCTATACGATACATTGACCTCTCACCCTTAATCATTCTTACATTCTTTAATACTGTATTGTAATCTTCTTCATCGTGCCTCAGCTTTACAAGTGCCTCTGGAAAATCTTCCTCATAAGATTCCATCATACGGTACACTTTGTTGGAAAGCTTGTTCTCCGGTGATTTAAAAATACGCCTGTCAACCGACAGATTATCAACACGGTCTGCCGCATACATAAGCTTAAGCTTTATATCTTCCGGTGCATTCTCGATTCTTTGTATATCCTCATAATAATCAGTTACACTGTCATATTCTACCTTGGCATTCTCTATATATCTTGAAGCTTCCTCCATAATATCACACTGGCTTTTAACAAAGCTCCCAACCTCTGAGCCTGTAAATCCTGCCGTGTCAACCTCTTCAAGATTATCCTGCGTATTATTGACCGCTCCGCCAAGATTAACCTTATCAACTGTTCTTATAAGCGTCTGTGCCTGTATACTGTTAAGCAGGTGGTCATATTTTTCTTCTTCCTTTAACACATCTGCCTGCTGTTTCTTAGTCTTTTCTGTCAGCCCTCTGGATTCATCAGCAGATGCATCACTGCCAGCCGTCTTATATAATTCTTCTTCCAGATCATCATTATGATTACTGCCAGTATACGAACCCACCTGATAGCTGTGTATCATATCATTAATAGAACGTTTATTTCTAAATCCATTCTCATCTTCATACACAAGCTCCTCAAGGTCTTTTAAATCCTCATCACTGTCATAATTATTTTTTAAGAATTTGAATAATCCCACTTGTCTTATCACCTCGCAGTATATTTATAATAATCCTGTTTCCAATTGGTAAGAATATCATCTAATACTTTATGATACCCTGCCACATCTCCTGCATTTTTATACTTCTCTGTGTCATTAAGCTTTCTAATCTCGTCCTGATAAGCAGCATTATCCATAAGCTGTTCTATCTTTCTTCTTATGATATACTCCTCCTCTGGCACATCTTCATTAATAACACTTCCGTCTTTATCCATAAACCACTTTGCCGCAAGGTAACACTTGTATGAATTCTTATGCTGTCCTATCTCATATGCTTTCATAAAGCTGTATGAAGCCTCATTATATAAGAACATTCTTGCAAGTGCAACACCCATATTATGGTACACACCTGCTAAGAACGCTGCCGGGGCAGCATTGCTGTATTCATCTATAATCTGCTTATAACAGTCAACCGCCTTATAGAAGCACTCATTAGAAAGAAAACTGTCCCCTCTTAATCCAAGTCTTTCATAAGCATTCTGATTATCAAGCGTATTCAGTATTTCGCTTATCTTTTCAATCTGTTCCAAAGAATAATAATCAACTGATTTAAGTATTGTGACAAGCATAACAGCTCATTATTACTTTTCATTATGGTTAATCTCTGGGCAAGTGCTGTATTTCCCACTTCATCCCTAAGAAATGTTATAAGCTCATCATTGATAAAATCATTAGTAAGTATATATATATTATTGTAAATATAATAACACAGTTCTTCTTCTGTATACAATCTGATACCTGACTGCATTATATATAAAGGATTGTCTGCAACCTTCCCCCTGCACAAAATCATTGCACTCATACATCTGCCTCACTTAAATCCAGTTCTTCAACTATAACACTATCCGATGCCTGATATATCTCACCAAAACCAAGGTCTTTTACTGTAACAATACATTTATCCTGTGAAGATGCCTTTACATTCATTGATATTCTTGTTGTCTTTCCTTCCCTGTAAGGAATAGAGCTTATATCAACCTGCTTTTCTATATATTTTCCGTCCGGCCATATAATCTGGAAATTTATAACCGACACATCTTCAATAATAAAATCAATTGTTCTTTCTGCCATATACCAGTTAGTTCCCATTTTGACAATTCTAAACTTCATAGGACGTCCGTGTTCTGATATATCCGTTTCAATATCAGCTTTTATCCTGCCATCTGTAAGAAGGCACACATTACCAAATACCTGTGGAGATATATACTCCAACGCTGCAAAGCACGCACCTCTTACATATAAATTCTGCCCAACAAATGCTTTTCTTCCTGCAACTAATACTTTGGTGAATTCATCTGGAAGCCTGTCCACATCAAATCCCATACCTGTAAGATATACACTTGAAGCCCTGTGCTTCTTAAAATATTCTGTCATATACAAGGTAACGGAATGTGAAGCCTTTTCTATTGTACTTCCTTCAGGCTGGCTTAATGTATGCTCCTGTAATATGTACTGCATATCACCAATCTTATTGCAGTACAATCTGTATACATCAATTCCCGAAGCATTGTAATCCATAAGCACTGTACCATTCTGATAAAGTTCCTTCTTCTGGCTGTACGCATAATATGCAAAGCTTTCTATTCTGCTTATTATCTGGCAACACCTGCATTGTACAGCTCCTCCTTTACAATCTCCAGTGTATCTTTGGTAAAATCAGGAACAACAACACATATAGAAGCTACACTGCTGGCATTTTTCTTATTAATAACAGCTTTTATATTCTCTGATAATGTTTTGTCTTTTTCGGTATCTGCTGCCACTGGTGCTTTTAACTCACTGTCATACACACACATCTGTATATTATCCTCAAGCAGCTCCGCTCCTATTATCAAATCTGTATCGTTCATAACTATCTCCATTCTTAGCAGGAATTTAGTCTTACTGCCTCATATTCTCTGGTACAAACAACTGCTTTGTCACATAATCTTCTACTGCATAGCTTTCCATAAGCTTCTTTAATGTAACCATATCCCTTAGCTCCTCGCTTGCAAGACATTCATTAATTGCATCAAATCTGCCCTTATTATCTCCATCATTAAGGTTATCGTACAATATGTTATATTCCTTCGTATTAGTGTCTGTTCCAATTGTATAATTATATATAACCTTGTCGTTATAGAACAATGAAAGTCTGTATGTAAATACTCCGCAGTTATCACATTTCATAACTGCACTTGCATATTCTTTAGCATCATTGACTTTATAATTAATGACAACTTTATTATCAGGATTGCCATAATACTCAATCACTGTAACACCACAGGCATTATACGGTATATTAAGAACACCATTAAAACGTTTATAATAATCATAAATTATCTCTTTTGCACATAATTCATCAAGAATCTTCTGTGCTGTGTCTTTAATATCTGGTTTATTCAATTCTTTTATATTCTCTGATACTTTTTTAAGCCACGCAGCAAGGCATATTACAGGAATACCAATCTTATCTTTGTAACATTCTTTTACAACCGTAAATGTTATGTCACTTACATTTTTTCCTTTAATAAAATATAAAAATGAATTATAAGCTATATATGCTTTGGCTATCAGCTGTGATGCACCTTTATTATAATAATCTGTAAATACCTGTGTAAGCTTATCATAATAATCTTTATCCTGAGTAAACATATACTGTGAGATAACCCTCTCAGAAAGATTTTTAATATTTACGCCAAAATCAGATGCACTCTTCCACAACCTGTACATATCCTTGTCTGAACCATTATAATTATCAACCATATATTCAAGTACCAGCTCATTATACAGATGATTCCTGAACACATATTCACACAATATATCTTTATAGCTTTCCTTATTAACCGAAGCAGTAAGCTCGTGTACTATGAACTTAAACATCTTGCCTGCTGGAACTATTGTATAGCCGTAGCGTTCCATAAGTTCCCTTGCCTCATAATACATTCCGTACTCCAAAAGTATTTCAATAAGCCCCTGTGCCGTATTGATATCAAGACCATCTTTAATAAGGTCACTGTACTCATCATTAAAGGTTTCACCTTCATAATATTCTTTATAATATTCAATAAGCCACGAATTAATAAGTTGTCGGTATTCGTATGTAACTCCTTTAACCATCGCCGCTTTCTTATATATAGATGGTGTATCCGCATTATATATATGCTTCTTTCTGCAATAATCTGCTCTGAATAAAGCTATATATGGCTCTTCAATGTCATATTCATCTAACAATGTTATATCCAGTGGTTCTTCTAATATCTTTTCTATCTCATAATTGACAGTGTTTCTTCTTATAACTCCGTCCGTACAGATAAATGCCATAGAACAGTTAGAGATATAAAGCGGAATATATATATCATTGCCTGTCATCTCATATATTGCAGGCTCTTTCATATAGCCGCATTTTACTATAACAGCTTTTACTTTACTGCAATCAGCAGTTACACGATACATAAATCTTAACTTAACCGCATATTCTGCTGTTTCATTATTGATAAGCTGTGGCTTTAAAAATTGTCTGTAAAGATACATAAGGTCATTATTGATACAGCCGGCCTTTAACTGCTCATAAAGATACAGTTCTATCATCTGCTCGTACGAATCATATATATCCTTATAGAATGCTTTATTATAGACAACATTGGCATATAAGAAGGACTTCCATTCATAATTAATACCTGAATCATATGTAAAATACAAAAGGACAATTCTTGGAATTCTCACCTTTATATCTTTCTTTATGCTTGCCATATAGAACTCATATAATCTTGTTATTCTTATGCCTCTAAGAACCGCTTTCTCATAAAATGGAAATGCTTCCTCACCAGCTATTCCTTCCCTTACCATATGTGATATTAATACTTCTAATATGTCATCTTCTTCATATATTGTATAAAGTTTTTTTAATATCTCTATATTATCTTTATTAGTAATTCTTTCATTGGCAATTACAGCCGCTGCCTGCTTTGCAAGCTTTTCTGTAATCATATTGTACTTTATACCAAATGCTATCACCTGAATCTCAAATCTGTTAAACAGCCTTAACAGCTCTGGCTGTGCATTATATATATTAAGTGCCTCTAAATACATAACCGGGCTTATACAGCCATCATTAAAGCAATCCTTTATTCTTATAAGCTTAATGCTCTTGTTATTCTCAGACTGTCCGTCTATATAGAATAATATCCACAAAAGCACCCAGCTGTCATATCCGTGTTCATAACACTCTGTAACTATCTGGGCTACATCTGATGTATATCCTGCATCTTTTCTTTCAAGCGTGCTTACATAAAGGTAAAGACTGTATAACTCAATATGATTATCAACATCGCTTAATACCCTGTCCTTAATGTTCTCAAGAATTCTGCTTCCATTGTAATCATCCCCTGATATAAAATTAACACCAGCCTGCAATACGTCAAATATTATGTCCGATTTCTTCAATCCACGAACTCTGTCAAGAATTTTATTAGTGTTAATAACCCATTCCTGCTTGGTTATGCGTTTCATTCTGAACTGGAGATATTCTGCTGTAAGCCTGCTCTTTGCAGTTCTTATCTCTCTGTGTTCATCAAAGCCGCTGTCATTAACAATCTCTTTTCCATTTATTGTAATCTCTATTACTTCCTGATGACTGTAAGAGCTTATTATAATATACGCATAGTTATTGCCTGCATGAAGAAGCTTATCATCTATTATATAATCCAGCTCATATACATCACCTATGAAATCATCAGAAGTTATTATTCCTCTTTTCATCTTAATAAATGGTGCTTCACACTGTACGTCAAGCTTTATATAGCCCCAGCCGTTCTTTTCTATAATTATGCTGTCCTTTTCGTTAGCACCATCTATATTATAATCTCTTATATTATTATCAACACTGAAAGTAAGAGCAGACTTTTTCTTAATTGCTATTAAGAACTCCTCCATTGACTCATATACATTTTCTCTGTCATACAGGACATCGTAAAGATTATTTAATACATCATCACCCTGTAAGAATATTTTTTTGAATTTATCGGATCTGTATAAGCTTACTGCTTCTTCTTTATTAACCTGCACAAGATTAGTAAAATGGAACAGGTTATCCGCTTTTCCAAGGCTTGTATCTACTGTTTCTTTAACTGCTGTAAAGCTGTATAATACCTCTTTCTCTCCAGCATTAGTAACAAGCGTGAACTCTCCTTCTATGCTGTCCCCCTCTGAAAGTCCCCTTGCATCTATAACGTATTTAATATCACTGTCTTTTCCCGCAAATGACGGTGTAAGCACTGTCACCTTGGCATTATCAGAGTATACTACCCCCTTAATTACATCTTGCGCCTGTATATGAAATTCTGCATTATGTATTGTGTCACAGATAACATCTTCTATAATAACATCATCAGGTTGTATTATATCTGGAATGTCATATCTGAACTTTCCTCTTGAAAGTCTGTTAATATACTCTCTCATCAGTTCTACGTCTCCGAATTAATCTTTTTTAAATGTGTCTTTATCTGCTTCTCATAGCCATTATCTGTTGGTTCATAGAACTTTACGTCCTCAAGTCCATCAGGTAAATACTGTTGCTTCACATAGTGGTTAGGATAATCGTGTGCATATTTATAACCTATGCCGTGTCCTAACTTTGAAGCACTCTTATAATGTGCATCCTGCAAATGTGCCGGCACAGGTGCTGTCTTGGTTGTCTTAACAAGTTCCATAGCCTTGTCAACTGCCATATAACAAGAGTTGCTCTTAGGTGCACAGGCAACATATAACGCCGCCTGTGAAAGAATTATCCTTGCCTCCGGCATACCTATCCTCTCAACTGCAAGTGCTGCATTCGTAGCAACAACTAATGCGTAAGGGTCTGCATTGCCTACATCTTCACTTGCACATATCATTATTCTTCTCGCAATAAACTTTATATCTTCACCTGCATATAACATCTTTGCCAGATAATAACTTACTGCATCAGGGTCAGACCCCCTCATACTTTTAATAAATGCTGATATGGTATCATAATGATTATCACCCGTCTTATCATATCGGACAGCCCTTTTTTGTATACACTGTTCTGCTGTCTTTAAATCTATATGTATAAGTCCGTCATCTGACCTGTCAGTTGTAAGTATTCCAAGTTCTATCGCATTAAGTGCACTTCTTGCATCGCCATTTGCTATATCAGCAAGAAACTCCAAAGCCTCATCATCTATGTCAGCCTTGTAGCTTCCCATACCTCTTTCTTTATCGTATACAGCTCTCTTTAGTATCTCTTTGATATCTTCCTTTGACAATGGCTTTAACTCAAATATTATAGACCTTGAAATCAAGGCTCCATTAACCTCAAAATATGGATTTTCTGTTGTTGCACCAACAAGCACAATAGTTCCGTCTTCCACGAATGGCAGAAGATAATCCTGCTGCCCCTTATTAAACCTATGTATCTCATCTACAAAAAGTATTGTCTTCTTACCATACATTCCAAGATTATTTTTCGCCCTCTCTACAACATCTTCCATCTCTTTCTTGCCTGCTACTGTAGCATTAATCTGACAGAAATCCGCACTTGTCGTATTGGCAATAACCTTGGCTAATGTAGTCTTTCCAGTTCCAGGAGGTCCATAAAATATAATAGAGCTTAATTTATCCGCCTTTATAGCCCTGTATAAAAGCTTATCCTTACCAACAATATGCTGTTGTCCTACAACTTCTTCCAAAGTTCTTGGTCTTAATCTCATTGCAAGAGGAGAATCATTCTCCTGATTAGTCTTTCGCATATAATCAAATAAATCCATAATTGTGTCCTTGTGATTCCCTTAATGAATATTATTTAATAATATAGCATATTATACGGCAAATGGCACTACTTTAATTAAAGTAAGCTTTTAAATATTTTCTTAACCGTGTCCATAAAGCCTGCTGTATCAACATTTTCGCAGCTTATTATCTTAACACTTCCAATATAAGCCTCATTGTAATAATATTTAATAGTGCCTACCTCATCACCCTCTTTTAATGGAGCTTTAATATTATCATTAATTATGCACTCCCGTCTTATATCATCATTGTTATATTTATTAATGAACATATATGAATAGTCTTTTTCCTTTGTTATCTTAATCTTATCCTGCCTGCCCGATGAGATTTTAATGCTCTCTGTATCAAGCGGTTCTTCATCTTTATATATACTGCACACACTAAAACCATAATTAAGAAGCGTTATCGCATCACTGAATCGTATCTTGCTTGTCGGTGCCGCCATAACAACTGCTATAAGATCTATTCCGTCTTTATTGGCTGTTCCTG
>ENA-ORRT01000726-ORRT01000726.1-human-gut-metagenome-genome-assembly--contig:-NODE-726-length-13898-cov-2.22054_pt1 | contig 13898 bp, 12 predicted proteins | sample MGYA00242181_ERZ509146 | MGnify/ENA primary metagenome ERZ509146 (study PRJEB26280, sample SAMEA2338624) | human gut metagenome | biome: human gut; feature: human-associated habitat; material: faeces...
CCGGCAGGATCAGCTATATGCTGCAAAAAGATCTGTTGCTCCCCTACCGAACAGTGGTGGATAATGTCGCCCTCCCCCTGATCGTCAAGGGCATCCCCAAAAAAGAGGCGCGCGCCCGCGCCGGGGATCTCTTTGCCCAGTTTGGGCTGGACGGCACACAGAAAAAGTACCCGCACCAGCTCTCCGGCGGGATGCGTCAGCGTGCAGCCCTGTTGCGCACCTATCTGGCCTCCGACGGGGTGGCGCTGCTCGACGAGCCGTTCAGTGCACTGGATACGATCACCAAGGGCGCCATGCATGAATGGTATTTGAATATTATGGAGAAGATCGACCTGTCTACCATCTTTATTACACATGACATGGACGAGTCCGTCAAGCTCTCCGACCGGATCTACATCCTCTCGGGCAAGCCGGGCAAAATCACAGCGGAGATCACAGTCGATGTCCCACGGCCGCGGCCGCACGACTTTGACCTGACGCCGGAATTCCTCGACTATAAGCGCCAGATCGCCCAGAATTTAATTCTGTAAAATCCATGCGCACAGACGTACTGGTCTGTGCGCCTTTTATTTTTCCACCAATCTACAACAAATGGTGCAAAACAAGCGGACGCATTTAACTGGCTACCGCGCCATGCAGAAACACCCCTCTCCAGACAAAAATGATGAGGTTAAATTTTGCGCAGTCGGCGGATTATCCCTTAGATCAGGAATAAATTCATCATCAATCCCCAAAATACACATAATTAAAATGTTATTTGTTGAAACATATTTTACATTATGATATACTTTCCCCGGAGGGAGGGATTACCATGCTGAAAAAGATTGTCGCAGGACTATGCGCTGCCGGAATCGTGATCTCCTGCGTAGTATGCTGCGGCGTAGACGCCGCGCGTGGGCTGGATGGTCCGCTGTTTTTCCACCACTATATCACCTATAATGTCAGGGCCGCCTATCGTGACGCCTCCGATAACACCCATACATACATCAATCCGTTCACCCCACAGGACACGCCGCCCGGCGGTTGGATTGGCATTGCCGCCGCAATCAACACACGCCATACGCTGTCCATTCAAAGTGCCACGATGGATCTGGGGGAACTCGGCGTATACACGCTTTCCTATAACCCCTATCCCGGTGTAGATAGCTGCTATGATCTGAGCAACATCGATGCCCCCGCCAATCCCATCGCGGATGTGCGGTTTAAAATGGGCGTCGCACCGCTCTCCTTTTCGCCGGAGGATCTGGAACGGCTGGCCGGTTCTTTGACCGATCCGGTCATTGTCGAACGGCTCACCATTGCCTATATGTATGACGGGGAGTCCTGCACCCAGGAGGTTCCTATCGGCAAGATCACGCTGTACAACGGCGATTTTGCACAGGACAGCGGCATCACGCCAAATAAATACGGCATGGGATTTTCCAGTGGTGGAAGTGGAAACATATACTGTCCGGACTCCTTTAACGTCACACTTGAACTGAATCCGGGCTACCAGCTGGTCCGCTGGGAGATCCCATACGCAGAGGAACTTAGCAACTTTGTCTCCACCCAGACCGAATACTCTGAAACAGCTACCCAACTGTCTGTTGATGTCCACTACGAGAAACCTGGCCTATGCTATTTTCAGATTGAGCCAATCCTGTCGGTGTCGGATCCGGCGGGGAATCCGGTCACCGTGTACGCTGACACTGTACTGTGCACCTACACGTATGAAGCCAAAAACGTCCTACATGAACTCAAAATGTTGAAGGGCGGTGCGACGCGATGAGGCGGTATCGCTGTGTGTTCTGGGGTCTTTTCCTGTGCTTCTTCCACCTGAACCTATGGGGAGTCGAGATCATCCCCGTCTCCCTTGCACTCGCAATTTTTACATTCGGGCTGTACGGGATCGCTGACCAGGCGGGCAACCGTCAGGTTCTGCTGGCTGCCAAGCTCGCGCTGGCCGGCACAATTCTGCGCGCTGTGGGCTCCGCCGCCCTGATGATCGCTGCGGAGCTCTACCGCCAACTCCCCAGCTTCACCCAGTATATCCTGTTTTCCCTGACCAACCTGTTCCTGATGCTGGCGGTGTGGAATCTGCTGGCCGGGATGCGTGCAATCTTCAAACCGCTCGGGGAGCATCCGGAGACTGCGGAGTGGGCTGTCTCCTGTGGCCACGGCATGGTGGCTGCGCCCATTCTCTTTGCACTGCCGGTCCTCCTATATGGAATCCTAATGAACTTGCCCTTCTCCGGCTATGGCGACGCAGAGAACGCCATGATGGCTGTGGTGTGTGGCAACCTGATCCCCGGGATCTATTCGATGTATCTGATCACTCGGTACAAACGCTATTTAAGTCTGGTAGGCCAGGAGGAAATCAACCAAAGCGATCAGCAGACAACTGTATAAATGATCCTGAAACGGGCGCTTGGCGTCCGTTTTAATTTTGGCAAAAATGTCCGCGCTTTGTAAACTTTCTGATTCCGTTTGAAAATATCCCACGCCTATGGTAAAATATTTTTATACACATGCCCCATCATTGGGAATATAGCAAAGATTAGGAGGCATTGCTTTGAACGACAGCGATCAGAAAAAGAAGCCCGATTCCGCCGGTGAGTCTCAAGAGGGGCTCAATCAGGAACTCGAGCAACTGCGAGATCTCTTCCAGCAGGAGCTGGATCATCAGACACAGGCCGCACAGGAGGCGGATCAGGCCAAAACAGAAGATGATTCAGAAGAAGCCGGAGATGGCAGCGGTATCAGCGATTGGGATCATCTGGTGACGGTGGGCGACACACCGGTCATGATCGAGGAAGAATCCCTGGAGGAAGCCGAACCGTCGGATAACCCCAACAGTGAGGACGAGGAACCGTTTGACGAAAACCTATGCTACTGCTGCCAAAAAAATCTACGCAATTTGGAGCGCGGCGAAGACTACCTGTACTGCGAGGAGTGCCGCGAAAAAATGAAGCACCGTCCCATCCGCTGGTACATGATTCCTGTTATTCTGCTGGTCATCGCGGCAGTGGCGCTGTCCGGTTATACCATGCGGGGCGTCGTATCCGATTACGCTGACCAGGCGGCCGCACACAAGTTGATCCTGCAAAACCACCCGGTGGAAGGGCTCAACCAGTATTTTGAGCTGTATAATGCGGGCGTCTCCAGCAAGCCGATGGTCAAGCAGATGATCCGCACCCTCTGGGAGTTTGGCTATATCCAGAACGTTCAGTCTCTTTTATCCTCATTTTCATCGGATGAGATTGAATCGGATCGCACACTTTCTAAAATCAACGACAAGCTCGCTGCATTCAACACCACAGCGGATGCCGCCTACGCTATTATTGCCGACTATGAGACAAAGCCGGCTGCCGAAATTCCGTACGATGATTTGATGGCGCAGTTCGAGGCGCTGCTCAGTGGCCAGGCCGTCAGTGACGCCACCGACACCACCGGGGAGGCTGTGTCACCCGACGACTACGATCCGATGATCGTATATTACTACGAATTCTATCTGGCTAAGATTTGCGGCAAGGATGCGCAGACCCAACTGGAATATCTGAACAAGATGAAGGAGTCCGGCAGTTCCGACTACCAATGGCTTTACTATCCCGAAATGGCCAGGTGTTTGGGGGAGACCGGCGATTATGAGCAGGCTTTCGCACTGTGCGACGAGATGCTCAAGGATAATCTGGATGACGCCAACGCCTACGCCACAAGGGCTGCTCTCTACCGCAGGCAGCAGAATTACGACGCCGCCCTAAAGGAGATTGCCGCGGGCCTTGAAGTTAGTGCGGACAATCCGGAACTGCTCCGCCAGCGTGCGATCGTCTATCTGCTTCAGGGGGATACCGCCAATGCCAAGACAGATGCCGAGGCCGCCTTTAACACTAGCGCGACTGTAAATACAAGTAATGTTCTGGCTGTTGTCTGTCACGCCATCGGGGACACCTCCGGATTTGAAGAGGTCGTCTCCTTCCTAAAGAGCTATGACACCCAGCTCTCCGACCGGGCACAGTCCTATGTAAATGGCGAGATCACGCTGGAACAATTATTCCTTGAAGGGAGCGCTGACGTCTCATGATTATCGGATATATCGTAAAGCTCTTAACCTTTCCCGGTGCATTGATGCATGCCCTGTGGGAACACCTGCTCTGCCGGATTTTCGGCACACCGATCGAGGATCCGCGCTACCTGCGCGCCGACGAGATGTGCGGCCATATCGAGCACGAGGTAGAACCTTCAACCGCTAAACGCTTTTTCACCTGCCTGCTCCCGTTCCTGTTCAACCTGGTAATCGGTTTGGTGTTGGCGTTCCCGGCCGCCGCCGGCCTGTTCTGGAATGGTCTGACAGGCACAGATGCCCTCCTGAGCGCGATCCTGCTGTGGCTGGGGATTTCCATGCTCACGGATGTATTCCCCAGTGTGGAGGATGCACTGATGCTCTGGGATGCGATCTATCATCGGGATGGTGGAATCCATTTGGTGGGCAAAATCCTGCTCGCGCCGTTTGCCGCCGTATTCTATGCGGGTTCCTACCTGGACCAGTGGGGCGTCACGCTTGTAACAGGTGTTTTGACAGGAGTTCTGCTCCCCTTTGTAGGTTATCTCTTTGTCTGAGAATCCCAATCCCTTTTCGCCCTGCCCCAGACCGGTGCGGGGCGAAAGTTCTTTTCATATCCATCTTGTGAGAGGAAGAAAAACTATGAAAATCGCCATTATCACCCAAAACAAAGCAGATGCCGACCGCGTTTTCCCGCCGGAAATCCGTATGCAGATACAGTCTTTTGGCGAACTGTGTCCCACAGTCCTCTGCCGAAAAAACCTAAAGGACTACCGTGACTTTTTGCGCGAATGCGAGGTACTCTTTTCCACTTGGGGAATGGAACACTTTTCCACAGCGGAAATTCAAGAGTTCTTCCCAAAGGTTCGCCATTTATACTATGCCGCCGGCAGTGTGCAGGGGTTTGCTCGGGAATTCCTGGAGTGCGGCGTCCGCGTGTTCAGCGCCTGGCGTGCCAACGCCGTCCCTGTGGCCGAGTACACGGCGGCTCAGATCATCCTGGCGGCCAAGGGATAATTCATGGCCCAGCGCCGGTGCAAGCGGGGATTTTATCCGGCCAACCGCCAGGCACAGCACCATATGGGAAATTATCACGCCACCATTGGGATCGTGGGGGCAGGTGCCATTGGCAGTATGGTCTGCCAAAAACTGCGCGCTGTGGAATGCACCGTCCTGTGCTGCGACCCCTTTATCACGATGGAACGCGCAAAGGAACTTGGCGTGGAGAAGGTAGAGATTGCCGAACTGTTTGAGCGGTCGGATGTAATCTCCAACCACTTGGCCAACAAAGATGAACTGGCTGGCTTTTATCACTATGGGCTATTCCAAAAGATGAAGCCTTATGCGACCTTTATCAACACCGGGCGCGGCCGTCAGGTGATCAACCGGGATTTGAACCGCATCCTGCGGGAGCGAAAGGATCTGACAGCTGTGCTCGACGTCACTGATCCGGAGCCCCTTCCCCCTTTTTCGCCTCTGCGCCGGCGCAAAAATCTTTTCCTGACCCCGCACATCGCCGGGAGTACAGGGCGTGAGGTAGAACGCATGGCCGCCTACATGATTGATGAACTATCTCGCCTGAGCAACGGGGAACCGCCTCAGCATGAGGTACTCACGGAAATGCTCGCCACCATGGCATAGGGAGGGATTTTGATGACTGGACTGACAAGCGTCACATTCCGAAAAAAGACACCGGAGGAGGTCCTCCGTCTTGCAGTGGAAACCGGGCTGGAGATGATCGAGTGGGGCGGAGACTGTCACGTCACCAATCCACGGGAAGCTGCGCACATGCGTGTGCTGTGTGCCAATCAGGGGATCGCCACCCCCTCCTTTGGCAGTTATTTTACCATTGGCCGTGATGATGAGGACAAATTGAAGCACGTGAGCGAAACAGCCTGTGCCCTGGGGGCAAAGACAGTCCGCGTCTGGCTTGGGACTAAGGGAAGCCGGGATACAGATCCCAGCGAATATCAGGCGCTGGTGGACCAAACAGTTTGGGCCGCCGGTATCGCCGCGTCATATGGGTTGGAGCTCGCCTTTGAGTTCCACCGCCGCACCTATAACGATACCGGGACCAGCTGTCTGAAAATACTGGACAGCTGCGGCCAAGGCAATCTGACCACGTATTGGCAGCCCTTTTTTGAGGGGCGGGATACCGAACATTTAAATGTCATCCTCTCCCGTATCCGGAATGTACATGTGTTCTACTGGAATGCATCCGGCAGGCGTTACCGCCTGAAAAGGGGAACCACTCCATGGAGTGGATGGATCCAAACGTTGAAATCTGCCGGGTTCTCCGGGGACTACATCCTGGAGTTTTGCCGGCATGACAGTGCACGTGTTTTTAAAAAAGACGCAGCTCTTTTGCGCGCATGGACTGAATGACAAGCAGGTTGCTCTTTTGACCACACAGGAACGGCCCCGGGAATTCCCCCGGGGCCGTTCCACGCTCAATCCATTACACCCGCTGTTTTAAGTCATTGGCGGCCATTGAATCAATGTCCCTAAAAATTTCACTGATCCAGCATCGCCATAAACTCCTCGCCGGAAATCGTCTCTTTCTCCAGCAGATATTCCGCCAAACGGTGCAGCTGTTCTTCGTTCTCCTTCAAAATGCTGAGCGCTTTTGCATGGGCCTCTTTTACGATGTTCACTACACGTGCATCAATTTTAGATGCAGTATCTGATGAGCAGGCCAGTGAGGAATCCCCTCCCAAATACTGATTTTGAACCGTTTCCAGGGCAACCATGTCAAACTCATCCGTCATCCCATAGCGAGTAATCAGGGCACGGGCCAGTTTGGTTGCCTGCTCGATATCGTTGGAGGCGCCCGTCGTTATATTATCCGGGCCAAACACAAGCTCCTCCGCGCTGCGGCCACCCGTCAGTGTGGTGATTTTATTCAGCAGTTCTGCGCGGCTCATCAGCATATGTTCACCCTCATCCACCTGCATGGTGTATCCCAACGCTCCAGAGGTACGCGGGATGATGGTAATCTTGGTAACCGGCGCCGAATTTGTCTGACGTGCTGCCACCAGCGCATGGCCGACCTCGTGATAGGCGACAATCTTTTTCTCCTGCGGTGAAATGACGGCATTCTTACGCTGCGCCCCGGCGATCACCGTCTCCACACTCTCCTCCAGATCCTCCTGGCGGACACAATCGCGGCCCTCTCTTACGGCGCGCAGCGCTGCCTCGTTGATAATATTGGCCAGCTCCGCACCGGAGGCGCCTGCCGTTGCACGTGCAATGATATCCCAGTCGATTCCGTCCGCGATGTGGACGTCCTTAGAGTGAACCTTCAGGATGGCCTTGCGCCCGGCCAGGTCTGGCAACTCCACTGGCACGCGCCGGTCAAATCGTCCGGGGCGCAGCAGGGCGGGATCCAAGCTCTCGGGGCGGTTTGTCGCCGCCAGAAGGACAACGCCGCGGCGCCCGTCAAAGCCATCCATCTCCGCAAGAAGCTGATTAAGCGTTTGCTCCCGCTCATCATTGCCACCCATACCACCTGAATTGCGCTTTTGGCCGATGGCATCGATCTCATCGATAAAGACGATACAGGGCGCTTTCTCGTTTGCCTGCTTGAACAGATCCCGAACCTTAGCGGCCCCCATGCCTACAAACATCTCCACAAATTCGCTACCCGAAATGGAAAAGAACGGCACGCCTGCCTCCCCTGCCACCGCTTTGGCCAGTAGGGTTTTTCCGGTACCGGGCGGTCCGACGAGCAATACTCCCTTAGGAATCTTGGCGCCGATCTGGTCATACTTCTTAGGCTCGTGCAAAAAATCCACGATCTCCATCAGGGATTCTTTGGCCTCATCCTGGCCAGCCACATTTTCAAAGGTGACACCTGTCTGCGCATCTGCCACATATACCTTAGCACCCGATTTGCCAAAGGACATGGCGTTACCCATTCCGCCCGGGAGTTGGTCTTTCATGCGCTTTTTCATCCAGTGATAGGAGAGTTCCCCGATCAGGAAGAAGAAGATAACCGGCAAAATCCACGTGAGCAAAAAGCTGAGCAGCGGATTTGTCTGCGTGGGGATTGATGCGGAAAATTTAATATCCGGATGCTCCTGTAACTGCTGGAGCAGGCGCTGGCCGTCGTCCGGCCAGATCCCCGTCTTATAGTATTTTGCCTCTTGATCCGTACCGCAGACAAATACAAACTCACCGTTATATTCGTCATAGGCAACTTCTGTCACCTGATTTTGATCGATCATATCCAGAAACTCGTCATATCCGACCTCTGTCACGGTCGGCTGCATCATCGAGGGGAAGAGGAACACATTGAGCAACATGATAATTATCCCGGCAATGATCGCATAAAAGATAAATGGGCGTTTGGGCGGTACTTGCGTTTTATTTTCTACTTCTTGCATAATCAATCACCTTTTCTTATCAGATTTATTCAGTCCTACATCCGATTTGGGCTCTGAAATCTGTGCCATCGCCTTTTTGAACTGGAAGGCAAACAGAATCGCGGTGAATGTCACCGCCATAAAATCCGCGATTGGTTCGGCCATGTAGACGGCCGTAGTCTGATTTGCGGTAAAAATTAGCGGCAGCACATAGATCAACGGGATCAGCAGGATGAACTTGCGCATGACAGCCACCAGAATAGATGCCTTGGCATTCCCCAGGGAGGTAAACGTCATTTGGCAGGCAATTTGAATGCCAAACAGCAACAGGCACGCCATATAGATCCGCAGGGTCGTACGTGTAAATTCAAGCAGCTGCGGCTCCGACGTAAACATCGCCGCAAACGCCTGCGGAAAAATCATGACACATAACCACAGCAGCGTAGAATAGACCAGGCTCGCCTTGAGCAGCAGGCGGAAGGCTGCGCGCACCCGTTCCGGATTCCGTGCGCCGTAGTTGTAACTGATAATCGGCTGCGCGCCCTGTCCGAGGCCCTGGAGCGGCAACATGGCAAACTGCATGACGCTTGTTAGGATCGTCATCGCGCCGACGGCGATATCACCGCCGTACTTGAGCAGGGACGAGTTAAAGCAGATGGAGATCACGCTCTCGCTCGCCTGCATGATAAACACCGAAAGGCCCAGTGCCATCATTGGAAAAAGAAGCTTTGCCCTGAGGCGCATCTGGCGGGCGCGCAGGCGCAGGTGCGTCTTTTTACCAAATAGGAACGCTAAAACCCAGATACAGGACATCGCCTGTGAAAGGATCGTGGCCAGTGCCGCCCCGCGAACGCCCATATCAAACCCAAAAATAAAAATCGGATCCAGAATAATATTGGCAACTGCACCAATCAGCACGGAGAGCATCCCTGTTTTAGCAAAGCCCTGTGCCGTGATAAAGGCGTTCATCCCAAGCGTCATCTGAACGAAAATCGTACCGATTGAGTAGATATTCATATAGCTGACGGCGTATTCGATCGTGTTTTCGCTGGCGCCGAACGCCATCAGGAAATCACGGTTCCAGATCAATAGAATCGCTGTGAGCACAGCCGAAATCAGGATCTGAAGCACAAAGGCGTTCCCGAGCGTCTTTTCGGCGGAGTCGTAATCCTCCTTGCCCATGAAGATGGAGGCGCGCGGTGCACCGCCGTATCCTGCGAAGGCTGCAAACGCAGTCACGATCATGATCAACGGCATACACACCCCCACGCCCGTCAGCGCCATTGCACCGATCTCCGGAATATGCCCAATATAGATCCGATCCACAATGTTATAGAGCATATTGATAATTTGCGCCGCCACCGTCGGGAGCGCCAGCTTCCAAAGTAATTTGCCAACCGGTTGCGTTCCCAAAAATCCTTTTTCCTCATTCATGGCGCACACCGCCTTCCAAAGCCTTTTGCACATTCTCCGCAAGGCGGCGGTTCAGGTGGGAAAACATCTGCAAATCCTCCGGCTGAAAACCATCAAAAATCTGTTGAATAAATTCCCCGCGTACCTGCTGTATCTCCGTGATGATCGGCTCCGCCTCCGGGCGCAGATACAGGTGCATCCGGCGCCGGTCTGCGGAGTCCTGCTCACGCCGGAGCACGGAACGTTGGATTAAATTTTCCGCCGCAATGGATACGTTGCCTTTGGACAGCATACGGAACTCAGCAATATCCCCGACCGTATCCCGGCCAGGATTGTTATACAGAAAGCTGATCACATCCGCCTCTATCTGTGCCAGATGATAGTGCTCACAGACAGGCCGTAGCATTTTTTCATACAGTTTTACGATCATCCGGATGGCCAACAGGACATCTGTAGCGCTTTCCATTCTATCCCACCTCTGATCAGTGTTATTAAAATAGTTCTTTATAAAACAATTCTACTCAAAACTAATAAAAAGTCAATTGCCTCCCCCTACTGTTTACAAAATGTTGATTTATTCTTAAAAAATGATCCGATATTCCCACATCCGCCCCACAAAAAACGGCCCGGCATCCTCAAAAGAAGATGCCGGGCCGGCTTTATGTTTTATTGGGTTCCTGAGTGGAAGATCACTTCTCCTCCGGAGCATAGAAGCTCTGCAGGCGTACGAGCTGATCGTACTTCTCCGTGGCGGACTCCTCTGCGCTCTCAAACAGCTTCTCTGCGCGGTCCGGGAAAGCACGGAGCAGGGAGTTATAGCGGACCTCGTTCATGATGAAGTCGCGATAGGCCTCTGTGGGAGCCTTGCTGTCCAGCGTGAACGGATTCTTACCCTCGGCCGCCAGCGCCGGGTTAAAGCGGAAGTTGTGCCAGTAGCCGGCCGCAACCGCACGCTTCTCCTCCGTCTGGCTGATACCCATACCACCCTTGATGCCGTGGTTGATGCACGGCGCATAGGCGATGATGATGGATGGGCCGTGATAGCTCTCCGCCTCGTGGAAGGCTTTCAGGCACTGGTTGTAATCCGCGCCCATGGCGACCTGTGCCACATAGACGTAGCCATAGCTCATGGCCATCTGGGCCAGATTCTTCTTCTTGACCACCTTACCGGCGGCGGCAAACTGTGCAACCGCGCCCGTGGGGGTGGACTTGGAGGCCTGTCCACCGGTGTTGGAGTAGACCTCGGTATCAAAGACAAGGATGTTGACATCCTGATTCTGAGCAATGACGTGGTCGAGTCCACCATAGCCAATATCATAGGCCCAACCGTCACCGCCGAAGATCCAAATGGACTTCTTTGCCAAGTAATCGGCATCGGCGAGCACCTTATCGGCCGCAACCTTCTCGTCGCCATTCAGTGCGGCGGTGGCGAGCACTGCGCGCAGGGCCGCGGAGGCATCCGCATTGGCATTGCCATCCTCATACGTATCCAGCCAAGCCTTTGCATCCGCCGCAACTTCTGCATTGCCGGAGGCAGCCAGGGTCTGGACATACTCCGACAGGCGTGCACGAATCTGGTTGTTGGCGAGCATCATACCATAGCCGTACTCGGCGTTGTCCTCAAACAGGGAGTTGGACCAAGCAGGGCCGTGGCCGTCCTTATTGACCGTGTAGGGTGTGCTCGGTGCGGAACCGCCCCAGATGGAGGAGCATCCCGTCGCATTGGCGATGTACATCCTGTCGCCAAAGAGCTGGGTTGCCAACTTGGCATACGGGGTCTCGCCGCAGCCGGCGCAGGCGCCGGAGAACTCGAGCAGCGGGGTGCGGAACTGGCTGCCCTTGACCGTAGTGGGCTTGAACTTCTCCGCGACCTCCTTCTTCTGCGGGAGGGAGTGTGCATAGTTGAAATTGACCTGCTGCTCAAACTGTGTCTCCGCCGGCTTCATGACAAGAGCTTTGTTGCCCTTCATACCGGGGCAGACATTGGCACAGGAGCCGCAGCCTGTGCAGTCATAAGCGGAGATCTGCATGCCAAACTGCATGCCCGGGACGCCCGTCATCGGCTTGGACTTCAGGCCCTCCGGCGCGTTCTTGAGCTCCTCTTCCGTGAATGCAAACGGACGGATGACCGCATGCGGGCAGACATAGGAGCAGAAGTTACACTGGATGCAGTTTTCCGGGATCCAGCAGGGAATATCGACGGCGATACCGCGCTTCTCAAAAGCTGCGGAACCCTGCGGGAACGTACCATCCGCCGCATCTTCAAATGCGGATACCGGCAGCGTGTCGCCCAACTGAGCGTTTGCCGGACGCAGGATGTTCTCGACGAACTTCTTCATCTCCGGGCGATCGGTCTCGACCGGCTCAACCTTGGCCTCGCCGCTCGCATTTGCCCACTCAGCCGGGACGTCAACCTTCTTGACATCGGCGACGCCGCGGTCAATCGCGGAGTGGTTCATGGCGACGATCTTCTCGCCCTTCTTGCCGTAGGAACGGGTGGCGGCCTCTTTCATCAGGCGAACGGCATCATCGACGGGGATGATCTCGGTCAGTTTGAAGAATGCGGCCTGAAGGATCGTGTTGACACGGCCGCCCAAGCCCAGTTCCTTGGCGATGTGGGTGGCATCGATGGTGTAGAACTTGATATCGTTCTCGGCAATGAATTTCTTCATAGAAGCTGGCAGGTTGGCGTCGAGCTCAGCAGCATCCCAGGAGCAGTTGAGCAGGAAAGTTCCGCCCTGCTTCAGATCCTCAACCATCTTATACTTATCCACATAAGACGGATTGTGGCAGGCGACAAAGTCCGCCTTGTTGATCAGGTAGGTGGACTTGATCGGCTTCTTGCCAAAGCGCAGGTGGGATACCGTTACGCCGCCGGACTTTTTGGAGTCATAGGAGAAATAGCCCTGCGCATACATATCGGTATTGTCGCCGATAATCTTAATGGAGTTCTTGTTCGCACCGACCGTTCCGTCAGATCCCAAACCCCAGAATTTGCAGGAGTGCGTGCCCTCCGGGGTGGTGTTCGGGTTCTCCTTGACCGGCAGGGAGAGATGCGTAACATCGTCCTCAATGGCGAGGGTGAAGCGATGCTTGGGCTCGGCCTGCTCCATGTTGCGGTAAACGGAGATGATGTGGCCGGGGTTCGTATCCTTGGAGCCGAGGCCGTAACGGCCGCCGTACACCGGGACATTCTCGAACTTGGAGCCCTTGAGTGCGGCGACCACATCCAGGTACAGCGGCTCGCCCAGGGAGCCGGGCTCCTTGGTGCGGTCGAGCACGGAGATCTTTTTGACCGTATCCGGGATCACGCTGAGCAGGTGCTTGACAGAGAACGGACGGTACAGGTGCACCTTGACAAGGCCGACCTTGCCGCCGTTCGCGTTGAGGTAATCAATTGTCTCCTCAATCGTATCGCACACGGAGCCCATGGCCACGATGATATTCTCGGCATCCGGGGCGCCATAGTAGTTGAACAGTTTATAGTCCGTACCGATGCGGCGGTTGACTTCATTCATGTACGCTTCCGTAATGCCGACAATCTCGTCGTAATACGGGTTGCAGGCTTCGCGCGCCTGGAAGAAGATATCGGGGTTCTGAGCGGAACCGCGCAGCACCGGGTGTTCCGGGTTGAGGGCATGGCGGCGGAAGCGTTTGACTGCATCCCAGTCGAGCATCTCGCCGAGTTCATCATAATCCCAAATCTTGATCTTCTGGACCTCGTGAGAGGTGCGGAAGCCGTCAAAGAAGTGCAGGAACGGAACGCGGCCCTTAATGGTGGACAGGTGCGCCACCGCGCCGAGATCCATAACCTCCTGCGGGTTGTTGGAGCAGAGCATTGCATAACCCGTCTGGCGGCACGCATAGATATCGGAGTGATCGCCGAAGATGTTCAGTGCGTGGGTGGAGACACAGCGCGCAGATACGTTGATCACGCTTGGCAGCAATTCGCCCGCGATCTTATACATGTTCGGGATCATGAGCAACAGGCCCTGAGAAGCCGTGTAGGTGGTGGTCAGGGCACCTGCGGAAAGGGAGCCGTGCACAGCACCTGCCGCGCCCGCCTCGGACTGCATCTCCGC
>ENA-ORRT01000728-ORRT01000728.1-human-gut-metagenome-genome-assembly--contig:-NODE-728-length-13798-cov-3.58794_pt1 | contig 13798 bp, 10 predicted proteins | sample MGYA00242181_ERZ509146 | MGnify/ENA primary metagenome ERZ509146 (study PRJEB26280, sample SAMEA2338624) | human gut metagenome | biome: human gut; feature: human-associated habitat; material: faeces...
TGCCCGCCGCTGCCTGGAGACGCTGGGGCAGATCCAAGCTCTGGGGCATGAGTTGGGCCTACATTTTGATGAGAAGGCTTATCCTGAGGCTGGGATAGAGGAAACTGCAGCGCATATCCTGCGGGAACGGGACATGCTATCCGCCCTTTTGGAAACACCGGTAACCAGCGTTTCCATGCACCGTCCGTCTCAGGCCACGCTGGATGCGGACCTGCAGATCCCCGGTATGATCAATTCCTATGGGCAGACGTTTTTCCATGATTTCAAATACCTCTCTGACAGCCGCCGGAGATGGCGGGAGCCGGTGGAGGAAATCGTGGCTTCGGGCAGGTATGACCGCCTGCACATCCTGACCCACGCTTTCTGGTATCACCAGCAGGAAGAGCCCATTGAAGTCACGGTGCGGCGGTTCATTTCCTCCGCCAATCAGGAACGCTACCGGCAGATGGAGGAAAATATCACAGACCTTGCCAGCATCATGGGGGGAGGTGCGGCCCTGTGAAGATCCAGGAGATCCTGGAATTTTTAGATGGGATGGAGCTTGCGTATACCTTTCAGGGCGATCCCCTGGCCCAGGTCGAGCGATTTTCCTCCCTGTCCCACTACTGTCCCGGCTCGTTCACCTGGGTCAAAGCGTTGAAAAATGTGCCGGAGCACTTTGATCTCTCCGCGCTGACGCTGGTGTTCACCGGCCCCGATATGGAGCTGGAGGGTGCGGCCAACGTGATCCGCACAGCAGAGAGCAAGCGGGCGTTTTTCAGTACCATCGAGCATTTTTACGGAGAGGATGAGACCCGGCCCGCCATCGGGCAGGGCACGTATATCGGCCCCCGGGTCAAGCTGGGAAACAATGTCCGCATCGGCCACAACTGCACGCTGGATGGAGAGATCACCATTGGGGATGATACGGTCATCTGGAACAACGTGGTAATGGTGAACCGGGTGACGGTAGGAAGTCGTTGCACCATTTGCTCTGGCACCGTCATCGGCCATGATGGGTTCGGCTTTACCGAGGATGCAGCTCACCGAAAGACGATGGTCCGGCACTTTGGCGGCGTCCATATCGGCGATGACGTTACCATTCTGGAAAATTGCAGCATCAGCCGGGGAGTCATTGACGACACCATCATCAGCTCCGGCGTTAAGATCGATGCACAGGTCCGCGTGGGGCATAACAGCGAGTTGGGCGAAAACTCCGCATTTGTGTGCGGTACCAGCATCTACGGATCCTGCCGCTTCGGAGCACGCAGCTATGTGGCCACCAGTATTATCCGCAATCAGGTACAGGTGGAGGAAGGCAGCTTTGTAGGCATGGGTTCCGTGGTGGTGCGGGATGTTCCGGCCTACACGACTGTGGCAGGCAACCCCGCAAAACCGTTTGATAAAAAGAAAGAAGGATAATATGCAATTTATTGATTTGAAAGCCCAGTATCATGCCCTGAAAGCGGGGATCGATGCCAATATCCAGGCGGTGGTAGACAGTGCGGTTTTCATCGGCGGTCCCTATGTCAAAGAGCTGGAGGAGAAGCTGGCATCCTTCACCGGCCGCAAGCACTGCATCACGTGTGCCAACGGCACCGACGCCCTGCAGATCGCCTATATGGTGGCGGGCGTGGGCGCGGGAGACGCGGTATTCTGCTCTGACATGACCTTCATCTCCTCCACGGAGCCTGCCAAGATGTTCGGCGCAGTCTCCGTGTTTTGCGACATCACGCCCGACACCTACTGCCTGAGTCCGGAAAGCCTGGAGCGGCAGATCCAGGCAGTGCTGGCGGAGGGGAAGCTGACTCCCAAGGCCGTGGTGGCTGCGGATATCCTGGGCAATCCCTGCGATTATGACGTCATCGTTCCCATCTGTGAAAAGTACAGCCTGTTCCTTATTGAGGACGCCGCCCAGAGCTTCGGCGCTTCCTATCACGGGAAGAAGGCCTGTTCTTTCGGCCAAATTGCCACCACTTCCTTCTTCCCGGCCAAGCCTTTGGGCTGCTATGGCGACGGCGGCGCCATCTTCACCGACGATGACCACACGGCGGACCTGATCCGCTCCCTCTGTGTACACGGTAAGGGTCCCGGCGGCAAGTACGACAACGTCCGGGTGGGCATGAACTCCCGGCTGGACGCCATGCAGGCCGCCGTACTGCTGCCCAAGCTCAAGGCCCTGGGGGACTATGAGATCGACGCCCGCCAGCAGGTGGTAGAGCGGTATGGCCGGGCCTTTGCTGGAAAGCTCACTACGCCCTTCGTGGCAGAGGGCTGCGTCAGCGCCTGGGCCCAGTATGCACTGCTGGCGGCAGATACCGCGCAGCGGGACAAGATCGTGGCCCATTTGAAAGAGGCCGGCATTCCCAATATGATCTATTATCCCACACCCCAGCATGCCCTGCCGGTGTTCCGGGATGAGCCCCATTACGGGGAGACCTTCCGCAATGCAGATGATTACTGTGCCCGGACCTTCTCCCTGCCTATGCACCCGTATCTGGAGCAGGCGGAGCAGCGGCAGATCATCGACGCGGTATTGGAGGCGCTGTGATGGCAGAGAAAGCGTATTTTGTCCATCCCTCCAGCTATGTGGATGAAGGCTGCGACATCGGCGCGGGAACGAAGATCTGGCATTTTTCCCACATCATGAGCGGCTGTACCATCGGAGAGCGCTGCAACATCGGGCAAAACGTGGTCATCTCTCCGGGCGTCAGGCTGGGGGACGGCTGCAAGATCCAGAACAATGTCTCCGTCTATACCGGTGTGGAGTGTGAGGACGGCGTGTTCCTTGGCCCCTCCTGTGTTTTTACCAACGTCATCAATCCCCGGGCTTTTATCGAGCGCAAGAGCGAATACCGTCGGACGGTGGTGAAAAAAGGCGCCAGCATCGGCGCCAATGCAACCATCGTCTGCGGACATGACATCGGCCGGTATGCCTTCGTGGGGGCCGGATCGGTGGTGACGAAAAACGTCCCGGACTACGCTATGGTCTATGGATCTCCCGCCAAGGTGCAGGGGTATGTGTGCCAGTGTGGGGAAAAGCTGCATTTCGCAGAGGGCAAGGCTTGCTGTACCGCTTGCGGCAAACAGTATCACATGAATGATAAATCCGCAGTAGAGGAGCTCGAGAAAATATGACGATGAAGGAAGAACTGATCGAAAAAATCAAAAACAGGACCCTGACCATGGGGGTGTGTGGCCTGGGCTATGTGGGACTGCCGCTGGCTGTGGATAAGGCCAAGCACGGCTTCCACACCATTGGCTTTGACGTGCAGCAGGAAAAGGTGGACATGGTCAACGCCGGAAAGAATTATATCGGCGATGTGGTCAACTCCGATCTGGAGGAACTAGTGTCCAGCGGAATGCTCAGCGCCACCACAGATTTTTCCAGGGTGTGCGATGTGGATTTCATTGCCATCTGCGTGCCCACTCCGCTGGACAAGCACCAGCAGCCTGACATCAGTTATGTCCGGGATTCCACGATTGCCATTGCCAAGCATCTGACCCGGGGCTCCATCGTGGTGCTGGAGTCCACCACTTATCCCGGCACCACTGAGGAACTGCTCAAGCCCCTTCTGGAGGAGGGCAGCGGCCTCAAGTGCGGGACGGACTTCTATCTGGGCTTCTCTCCCGAGCGCATCGATCCGGGCAATCTCATCTACAAGACCAGCAATACCCCCAAGGTTGTGGGCGCCATCGGCGCCGACGCCGTGGAGGTCATCGCCATGGTGTACCGCTCCATCCTGGAGGGAGATGTGACCACCGTATCCTCTCCCGCCGTGGCGGAGATGGAGAAGATCCTGGAGAATACCTACCGCAACATCAACATCGGCCTGGTAAATGAGCTGGCCATTTTGTGCAACAAAATGAACATCGACATCTGGGAGGTCATCGACGCCGCCAAGACCAAGCCCTACGGCTTCCAGGCGTTCTATCCCGGTCCGGGCCTGGGCGGGCACTGCATCCCCCTGGATCCCTACTACTTGAGCTGGAAGGCCCGGGAATACGGCTTCCACACGTCCATGATCGAGGCGTCCATGATGGTCAACGACCGGATGCCGGAGTATACGGTGGAGCGCGCCGGTAAGATCCTCAACCGCCACAAGAAGGCGCTCAACGGCGCCAAGGTCCTGATGCTGGGCATGGCCTACAAGCAGGATATCGACGACTACCGGGAAAGCCCTGCCATCCGGGTGATGGAGGAATTCCACAAGACCGGCGCCCAGACCGACTTTTATGATCCTTTCATCCCCAAGCTTCGCCATAACGGACAGTGGTATACCGGTGTGGAAACGCTGAACGCCGAGGTGGTGAAGGGGTACGACCTGGTCATCATCACCACCGCCCACAGCAATGTGGACTATCAGATGGTAGCCAACTGCGGTGTGCCGGTGTTTGACTGCAAAAACGTGATGAAAAACATCTCCAACCGGGAGAATATCGAGGTGCTGTAAGTGAAGAAGATCTGTTCCGTTGTGGGGGCGCGCCCACAGTTCATCAAGTTAGCCGTGGTGTCCCGGGTCCTGCGGAAGGAGTTTCAGGAAGTGCTCATCCACACGGGACAGCACTATGACCACAATATGTCCGATGTCTTTTTTGAAGAGATGGATATTCCCAAGCCGGATTATAATCTGGGGATCTCCGGCGGAAGCCACGGCAAGATGACCGGGGAGATGCTGGAAAAACTGGAGGAAGTCTTCATGAAGGAAGCGCCGGACATGGTGCTGGTCTTCGGCGACACCAATTCCACCATGGCTGCGGCACTGGCGGCCGTAAAGCTCCATATCCCCATCTGCCATGTGGAAGCGGGTAACCGCCTGGGAACGTTGGAAAGCCCTGAGGAAGTCAACCGCATCGTGACGGATCATGTTTCCAGCCTGCACTTGGTATGTACCCCCTCCGGCGTGGAGTTTCTCCGTCGGGAAGGCTTCCAGGATTCTGTGGTACTGGTGGGAGACCCGATGTATGACGCCTTCTGCTACTACACCCGGCAGCTGGACGGCAGTGAACTGGCGGGCATCGTGGATTTCCAAGGCACTCCGCTGGAGGTCCCGGCCAAATTCTACTATCTCACCTGCCACCGTCAGGAGAATACGGATACGGACGAAAATCTCCGGGGTATTTTTGATGCTATGGAGGCACTGGATGCCCCGGTGATCTACCCGGTGCATCCCAGGAATCACGCCAGGGCAGAGCGGCTTTGCAGCCAGCGAGCCTACCGGAACCTGCTCTTGACGCAGCCTATGGGCTATCAGACGTCCATCTCCCTGGTGAACCGGGCTGAAAAAATCGTGACAGACTCCGGCGGTGTCCAGCGGGAGGCATTCTTCGCCAAAAAGCCCTGCGTGACGGTGCTGGACTATGTGGGCTGGCCGGAGACCATGGTCAACGGCTACAATCAGCTGGCCAGGCCGGAAAAGGCGGACATCCTGGAAAAGCTGTCCCGGCCCGTGACGTTCGACCCCGCCTACCAGCCCTTCGGAGACGGCCATTCCGCGGAGAAGATCGTCTCTGAGATCCGAAAATTCCTGCAATGATACACGTCTGCCATATGACCAGCGCCCACGCATCCGACGACACCAGGATCTTTTATAAGGAATGCGTCTCTCTGGCAAAGGCGGGATACGAGGTATCTCTGGTGGCCCGGGGCCCGGCCCGTGAGGAGGCCGGCGTCCGGGTCGTGGGCGTGGGCGTGCCCTCAGGCGGCCGTCTTTTCCGGATGCTGTTCTTTGCCCGCAGGATATACCGGCAGGCGCTGGCACTGGACGCCGAGGTCTACCATCTCCATGACCCGGAGCTGCTGCCATATGGACTGCGGCTCAAGCGCCGCGGGAAGGGGGGCATATTCGACAGCCATGAGTTTACTGCTCAGGCCATCCTGGAAAAGCACTGGCTCCCAAAGCCCCTGCGCCGGATCGTGTACCGTCTGTATCAGGCGTATGAGGCCTCCGTCTGCCGGCGGCTGGATGCAGTCATCAGCGTCTCGCCTCATATTGTGGATTATTTTTCCAAGATCAATCCCCGGACCGTGCAGGTGACGAATTATCCCATCTTTCGGGAGGCTCCCATGCCCGATGACGGCGGGGACGCGCGGATCATATTCGCCGGCGGCATCCCCCCCCAATGGATGCACGAGACGGTCCTCAAGGCCCTGGAGAGGGTGCCGGAGTGCCGCTATACCCTCTGCGGCCCGGTGGGGGAGGCCTACCTTTCCCGCCTGGAGGCACTGCCTGGCTGGGCGCAGACAGATTACCTGGGCCGGATCCCCCATGGAGAAGTGGCGAAGCAGATGGCGCACTGCCGGGCGGGAGTCGCGCTGCTGCGCCCGGGAAAGAATACCAACGGGCACAGCGGCACCATGGGCAACACCAAGATCTTTGAAGAGATGATGGCGGGTCTGCCGGTGATCTGCACGGATTTTTCCCTGTGGCGGGAATTCGTGGAGCGGTATCACTGCGGCGTGTGCGTAGACCCGGAAGATGTGGACCAGGTGGTCCTGGCCCTGCGCCGCCTGCTGGAACATCCGGAGGAAGCCCGTCAGATGGGCGAGAACGGCCGCAGAGCCGTCCGGGAGGCATTCAACTGGAGCGTGGAGGAACAGACGCTGCTGGGGCTCTATCGAGACTTGGGCGGATCTTGTGACAAGGGCCGATGAGCCGGATCTGTCCGGCGCGTGGTCCGGTAGGGGAGGCGAAACACAGAGATGATGGAGACCATCGTCAAACACGGCGGCGCGGGCATGCACGGCACGGGTTTTTTTGCATACCGGGATCTTTCCTGCGGGGAGGCCTCCGCCCGGGCGTTCCTCGCTCAGTATCAGTCCACGGGCGTGCTGGACTTCGCGGATTGTCTCGGCGTCTACCGGGCCCGGATCGACCGGGAGGACGGAACGGCCGTCTGGTTTGCCGACAACTACGGCGGGTCGTCCTTTTTCATCAACTGGCAGACGGGGACCATCTCCCCGTCCCTGTATGAAAGCGCAGCACCGGAGGAAAGAAAGCCAAATCCCGTCGCCATTGCGGAATTTCTCTATTTTGGCTGTACGTACTCCTATGACACGATCTTTTCCGGCGTGACCAGGAGTGACCCCGACTGTTACTATGTCGTGCGGGATACCGGCATCGAGACGCGCTCCAAGGAGCTCCCCCCGCTGGAGCAATTGGAGCCTGGCCAGGAGGCCATGGCGTCGCTGATGGCGCGGGTCTGCCGGGCAGCGCAGGGACTTTCCATGGGCTGTGCGGTCACAGGCGGCGTCGACAGCCGCTCTGTCCTGGCGCATCTTCTGGCCAACGGGGTCCGGCCTGCCCTGACGGTGACCGGTCCTCCCGATCATCCGGACGTGTGCCTGGCCGGGAAGATCGCTGATGTTTTGGGGCAGGAGCTGACGGCCTTTTCCGATGCGCCGGAGGGAGATGCCTGGCTGCAAGAGGCCATCCGCCAGGCGGACGGCATGGCGGGCGTGTGCGGCGCCTATCGCCTGGCAAAGCAGTCCGGCGGCCTTGCCGCCCGTGGCATTGCCCTGAAATTCGGAGGCGGCGCCGGGGAGCTGTACAAAAACAGCTTCCTCAACCAGGACTTTCCCTTTTACGGCGGCAAACCTGACTGGAAGCGCTTTTTGAGATTCAAGGTCATCACCTACGACTTTCCCGACGGCATCTGCGGAGGGCAGACGGAGGAGGCTATCCGGCAGACGCCGGAGCGGCTGTACCGCAAATTCAGCCGGTATAGCCGGCCCACCAAGGCCGAGTCCTATCTCTGCGCCGGCTATGCCATCATGCAGATGCGCCTGGCGGGCATCAGCAATATGGAGAACCGCTTTTACGCGGCCTATACGCCCCTGATGGAACGGTCCGTGGCTGCGTCGGTCCTGGGGCAGCCGCCCCGCCGGCTGGAGATGCAGGCCTGGCAGCGCCGTCAGGTCACCCAACACGCACCTGTCCTCAAGGACATCCCGACGGACCGCGGCCTCACCTGCGACAGCGCCCGGGCAGGGACGGAGAGGGCGAGAAGCATGTGGTTCCTTGCGAAAGTGGCGGCCGGGCGCGTCTTCCGGCGCAGCCGGGTCCCCGCCCGCATCGACCGCTGCTTTGCCCAGGGGCTGTCCTCTCCGGCGTATCACGCCGCTGTGGAGCGGTGCAGAGAACTGGGTATCCTTTCGGAGCATGTACAGGCTGAGCAGATCCCCCGGATGATCGCGGACCGGGTCTTTGCAGTAGGCATGATGTTTTCCTCTCCGCAGGAGCGGACCGGGAACTGATACTATCAAACAGAGAAGAGGAATGTTGTTATGAAATATGCGCTCATCGGCTGTGGCCGCATCGCCACCAATCACATCAAAGCCGTTCTGAACAACCATCTGGAGCTTTCCGCCGTCTGCGACGTCAAGCCCGAGGCCATGGAAGCGCTGCTGGCCAAGCACGGCCTGGAGCAGGATACCTCCATTCGCCGCTATACCGATTATAAAGAGATGGTGGAGACGGAAAAGCCCACCCTGGTGGGCATCGCCACCGAAAGTGGCATCCACGCCGAGATCGCGCTTTACTGTATCGCCCACGGCGTCAACGTCATCATCGAAAAGCCCATGGCCATGTCCATGGCTGACGCCGACGCCATCGTGGAAGCCGCGCAGCGGAACCATGTCAAGGTGTGCGCCTGCCATCAAAACCGCTTCAACCCGGCGGTGCAGGCTACCCGGAAGGCACTGGAGGAGGGCCGCTTCGGCAAGCTCTCCCACGGGTCTATCCATGTGCGCTGGAACCGGAACAAGGGCTATTACGACCAGGCTCCCTGGCGCGGCACCTGGGCCCAGGACGGCGGGTGCATGATGAACCAGTGCATCCACGGTGTGGATCTGCTGCGCTGGATGATGGGAGACGAGGTGGAGGAGGTCTATGCGCAGACCGCCCAGCAGTTCCACCACTATCTGGAGTGCGAGGATGTGGGCATGGCCGTGGTGAAGTTCAAAAACGGGGCCATCGGTACCATTGAGGGTACCACCAATGTTTACCCCAAGAATCTGGAGGAAACGCTCTATCTGTTCGGAGAGACAGGCACGGTGAAGATCGGCGGCACGTCCACCAACAACATCGACGTGTGGGACTTTGCCGACCAGCGCCCGGAGGACGCGGACCTCAAGGGGCTGCAGGAAGCCACCAGCAATGTCTACGGCAATGGCCACACCCTGGTCTACGCGGACATGATGGACGCCATCGCCCAGGACCGGCCGCCTTATATCGATGCGAAGGCCGGCCGCCGAGCCCTGGAGATGATCCTGGCCATGTATCAGTCCGCGGCCACGGGACTGCCGGTGAAGCTGCCGCTGAAGGATGTGGCCTCCACGGACTTTACCGGGCGCTTCTCCCGCTGACAGGTCTCAACGTCCCACAGGGAATAGAGGCTCCTGTTCCGGTGTAGGCGCGCTCTTCCGCTGAAAGAGAGGAGATCGTGTATGTGTGGGATCAGTGGTTATCTGGATCTGGACCGGGGCGTGGATACGGACACGCTGCGCCGCATGACGGATGTGATCCGCCATCGGGGCCCGGATGATGAAGGCTATGCGCTGATCGGCAAAGGGGGCGCGGCCTTTTACCGGGGAGAGGACACGCTGCCCCAGCTCTCTCTGCCCCCTCTGGAGCAGGGAGGCAGCGGAACCTTTCTGGGACTGGGGCACCGGCGGCTGAGCATTTTGGATCTCAGTGCCGCCGGCCACCAGCCCATGGCCCTGCCAGAGCGGGAGCTCACGCTCACCTACAATGGGGAGCTCTATAACTATCTGGAGCTGCGGGCGCAGCTGGAGGCGTTGGGGCATCGCTTTCGAACGAACTGCGATACCGAGGTCCTGCTCCATGCCTACTGCCAGTGGGGCGAGGACTGCCTGGACCATTTCAATGGCATGTGGGGCTTTGCCCTCTGGGACGGCAAAGAGAACAAGCTGTTTTGCGCCCGGGACCGGCTGGGAAGCCCCTTCACTACTACCACAACGCCAACAAGCTGCTGCTGGGCTCCGAATTAAAACAGCTCTGTCAGGACCCCACCATCCGGCGGACCTTCAACAGGCCGTACCTGGCGGCGAATCTGATGTACCGCCTGGGCGACTACGACGATGAAACGCTCATCGAGGGAATGCGGGCGCTCCCCCCGGGGCACAAGCTGGTGGTGCAGGTGGCCCCGGAAGGGGACCGCATCGTCTCCGTGACGGTCACCCCTTACTGGACGCTGCATGTCCGCTACGATGACAGCTATACCCAGGCCCAGTGGGAGGAGCAGGTGGCCGAGGAGTTCTCCCGGGCATGCCGCTGGCGGCTGCGCAGCGATGCGCCGGTGGCCGCCCTGCTCTCCGGCGGGCTGGATTCCTCCTGTATGGTCACGGAATTGTGCGGGCAGATGTCCGACCCGGCCCAGCTGCACACCTTTACCACCAGCTATCCGGGAGATGCCTCCTGTGATGAATGGTACTTTGCAGATCTGGTGAACCGGGCCTGCGGCTGCACGGGCAACCAGATCCTGCCGGCCCCCACAGACATCGAGGGCCAGTTTGAAAACGTGGTCTGGCATACGGAGGGCCTGTGCGGATTGTCGCTGCTGGGAGTCAAGGCACTTTTGGAGCAGGTGCGCTCCCAGGGCTATAAGGTGGTACTCAACGGACAATGCGGCGACGAGCTGATGCTGGGGTATGAGCGGTATTACGCCTTTTATTTCTCCTGGCTGCTGAAGACCGGGCGGATCCGGCGGCTCCTGCGGGAATTCCCCCAGGCAGGCCGTCACTCGCGGCTGCATCTGCACAGCTTGGCCGCTTATGTGCTTTATTTCGATCTCCCCATAGTACGGGATACCCGCCAGCTGCACCGCGCGGAGCGGTTTGTGAAGCGGGACCTTCTGGAGATGCGGAAAAAAGCGCAGCTGCACGAGCTGCTCTATCCGCGTTCCCTGGAGCAGCTTCAATATCTGGAGCTGACGGCCACGCAGCTGCCCAACATCGTGCGGATGGATGACCGGCTGTTCATGTCCGCTTCTCTGGAGAGCCGCATCCCGTTCATGGATTACCAGTTCGTGGAGCTGGCATGCCGCATCCCGCCGGAATATAAGATCCGGGAGGGATACACGAAATACCTGATGCGGTGTGTTTTCGATGCCCGGATGCCCCGGGAAGTCACTTGGCGCACCAACAAGCTGGGCTTCGGCGCACCGGTGGATGCGTGGGCCAGACAAGTCTCGCTGGAGTATCTTCTCTCCCTTATCCGAAATGCCAGGACCGCGCCGTATTTCTGGCAGGACGCGTTGGAGGCTCTGGCGCTAAGATCGCCTGTGCATCCTGCTGTTTTTGAATTTTTGACGATGGAATCATTCGCACGCCAGTTCGATGTGTCCGTGTGAATGGGGGGATCACCGTATTTTTTCGACACGGCATTGCAAACTCGGACGAGATGATAGTATAAAAAATGGCTTAGAGATTTCCTTGCTCCTGCCTTTGGGCTCGTGCAGGGGTGTCTGGTTGGAGGTTAACATTCCATGTTTCATTCATTCAAAGTTCTCTGGGACCACAGGAAGATGCTGTGGGCTACGACGCTGGCGGACATTCAGTCCCGATATGCCGGATCCGTATTGGGGATGTTCTGGCTGGTGATCTATCCCATCCTGATGCTGACGGCCTATTCCGTCGTCTATGTATTCATCTTCCAGGTTCGGTTGGAACAGATCACCACGCCGCAGTATGTGATGCTGATCTTTTCCGGCTTGATCCCGTTTCTGGGCTTCAGCGAGGGGTTGGGGAACTCTGTGATCTCCGTTACATCCAATGCCTCCCTGGTGAAAAACACGCTCTATCCCATCGAGCTCATCCCGGTAAAAGCAGTTCTCTTTAGCCAGTGTACGGAAGTAGTGGGCCTGATCTTGCTGACGGTTGCGGTAGCGGTAACGGGCCTTTTGTCCCCGTGGCTGCTGCTGGCTCTGCCGCTGTGGAGCTTTCAGGTAATCTTCGGCATCGGCGTAGGCTGGCTGATCTCTTCCATCAACGTGGTGCTGCGGGATATGCAGAGCCTCATCAACATCATCAGTCTGATGCTGATGATGATCAGCCCCATCGCCTACACGCCGGATATGATCCCGGCAGGCCTGCGGCCATTTCTCCGCCTGAACCCCCTCTACTATTTTATCACTGCGTATCAGCACTGTTTCATTTATGGTGAGATGCCTCCGCGAGACATCCTGGTGGCGGTGGTACTGATCTCCCTGGGCACGTTCCTGGTGGGATTCTGGGTTTTTGAGAAGATGAAGCAGCTCTTTGACGACAACATTTAAAGGAAGAGAATGTACCATGGAAAATGCCGTTGAGATTGTAAATCTTGGGAAAATGTACCGGCTGTTTGATAAGCAGTCCGACCGTATTCAGGATATTTTTGGGCTGGACAAGCTTCGCTTCTGGGACCGGGAGCCGCGGTACCGCGAGTTCTGGGCGCTGCGCAACATCAATTTGACGGTCCCCAAGGGAGAGCGGATCGGCATCATTGGCCGCAATGGCGCCGGCAAGAGCACCTTGCTCAAGCTGATCGTGGGGAACCTCAGGCCCACGGAAGGGTCCATCCATGTAAATGGAAAGATCCAGGCACTGCTGCAGATCGGCACCGGCTTCCATCCCGAATTTACAGGCATCGAGAACATCCGCACAGCCCTGGCCTATGCCGGGATGGACTCCAAGAAGATCAAATCGTGTATGGATGAGATCATCGAGTTCAGCGAACTGGAAGACTATATCCACCAGCCGGTCAAATACTATTCCGCGGGCATGTATTCCCGCCTGGCCTTTGCGGTGTCCACCTCTTTGGAGCCGGACATCCTGATTATCGACGAGGTGCTGGGCGCGGGAGACGCTGCGTTTACCTCCAAGTGCGCCGAACGCATGAAGCATCTCACACAGGATACCGGGGCCACGGTGCTGTTCGTATCCCACAGTATGGAGAGCGTGCTGGAGATCTGCAACCGCGCCATCCTTCTGGAGCGGGGAGAGATCACCCACCAAGGCACTGCGCTGGAGGTCTCCAAGATCTATAACAAAAAGATCCGCTATGAAGAGGAGCTGCGGGCCCGGGCCAAGGAATTCCGCATCAGCCGAAAGAGCATGCTGAACATCGCCCAGGCGGACGAAGCCACACAAGTCCTGGTCATGCGTTTGGTATGTGACACGCCGCACCCGCATTACAAGCACCTGATCTATGGGTGTGAGCTGTCGGCTGATGGAGAGCCCGTTTCCCAGCTGCACTTCGGCGCGCCCATGGATGATGACCCCGCTCAGTTCACCCGTGTCATTGCAGACAAGGGCGGTATGGACTGGAGCGACGCCAAAAAGGACCGGGGGAATTTTTACCGGGCCTACTGTGACCAGGGCGGTTCCAACTGCCACGCGCCTTTCCAGATGGAGATCCCCCTGCATCTGAGCGGAAAAACGCTCTCCGTGTGCATCCATGCCCGGCCGGACAGCCGGGAAAAGATCTACCTGGAGTACTTTGACGGCCATGCATACCGGCGGCTGGGCCAGGTGGAAAACGGAAATACCAGCTTCTCTTTCCGTCTGGCCACAGAGGAGGACCTGCCCATCGTGTCTGCCTCCGAACCTGCCGCGGAGGCAGAGCAGCCCCAAGCGTTGGAGACAGAGCCCCTCTCCGCTCCCGACGCCCGGAGCGCGGAACCGGTCCAGGAAAAAGAGGAGCCCTTGGCTGGGGACCGGGATGCTACGGACTTCCAGCAGATGCAACAGACCAACTCGGTCTACGGCTCCCAGGAGCTGCGCATCGAAGCCCAGGACATCCTGGACGGGACGGGGAAG
>ENA-ORRT01000730-ORRT01000730.1-human-gut-metagenome-genome-assembly--contig:-NODE-730-length-13733-cov-2.3241_pt1 | contig 13733 bp, 18 predicted proteins | sample MGYA00242181_ERZ509146 | MGnify/ENA primary metagenome ERZ509146 (study PRJEB26280, sample SAMEA2338624) | human gut metagenome | biome: human gut; feature: human-associated habitat; material: faeces...
CCGCCGTGTCCAGCTTGACGTCTACGGCCCGACCGCCGCCGACCGTGCCCAGACGCTCGCAACGCTCCTACGCGACGGCGTCGGGTGCCGCTTCCTCCGGACCTACGGGATCGCCCCCCTGTACGTCGAAGACCCGCAGGATATGACGCAGGCGGAAGGTGACGAGCAGTACAATCCCCGCTTCATGCTCAACGTATTAGTTCAGGCAAACCGCGTTGAACACGTTGAGATGGATACTTTTACCGACGCGGAACTTTCCGTACATCCGCTGGCATAGCAAAAGGAGGGCGCAATGAGCGTCAATGCCGACAAACTGGTTCAAATCATCCCCCGCATTATCGAGGGCGGCACGCCGGGCCTGACCTTCGCCGGGCTCCTGCTTTCGCAGTCCGAGCTTTTGCCCGCAGGCAGAGTCGTGCAGTTCGCCAGCGCGCAGGCCGTGGCCAATTATTTCGGCTCGCTTTCGGAAGAGGCAAGCATGGCTTCCATGTACTTCTCCGGCTACGTGAACACGACGAGCCTCCCGGACAAGATTTTCTTTGCCCGGTACAACGGCGAGGCCGTGGGCGCATGGCTGCGCGGCGCGAAGTATACGGGCAATCTCGCCGTGTTGCAGGCCGTCACCAACGGTGCGATGGTCATTTCCATCGACAACACGTCGCACACGCTTTCCTCCGTGGACTTGTCCGCTGCAACCAGCTTCTCGCAGGTTGCGGAGGCGATCCAGACAGCGCTCACGACGGCGGGCGCTACCGGAGCGAGGGTCACGTACTCCAGCCAGACCGGGGCGTTCCAGATCGACAGCCCGACGACCGGGGCAAGTTCCGCCGTGGCCTTTCCGACGCCGCCGGAAGCCGGGACCGACCTCGGCGCGCTTTTGCTGCTCACCGAACAGTCCGGGGCCGTCCAATCCGTCGGCATGGCTGGCCAGACGCTCCCCGACTGCATGACCAACGTGCTCATGTATGCCCGCGATTGGGTGACGTTCTCCACGGTATGGGAGCCCGAGCTTGACGACAAGATTGCGCTCGCCCAGTGGTGTGCCGGATATGACACCCGTTTCGCCTATGTGCTGTGGGATACCGACAACGCTGCGCAGGTCGCGGGTTCCACGGCCTCGGCGGGGTATCAGATCGCCAAGGTGCTCGAACTCGACGGTACGGTTCCCGTGTTCAACACGCCTGAGCTCGCCGCGTGGGTCATGGGCACGGCGGCCTCCATCAACTTTGAAGAGACGAACGGACGGCTCACATTCGCCTTCAAGCAAGGCGAAGGGCTTGCCGTAACCTGCGACAACGACGAGAACTATGATGCGCTGATCGCCAATGGCTACAACTGCTATGCGGACTTCGCCACGGCCTCCAGCCAGTTCAAGTTTTTCCAGAATGGGCAGGTTTCCGGCAAATGGGGCTGGCTCGACACCTACCTTGACGCCATCGCCATCAAAGACGGCCTCCAGCTTAACCTCCTTGATCTGTTCAAGGCCGTAAAGTGCATCCCCTACAACGAGAGCGGCTACGGCATGATCCGCACGGCATGTCTCGACACCATCACGCGGTTTCTCGACTTCGGGGCTATCCGCACGGGCGTGACCCTCTCGAACACCCAAAAGGTGCAGCTCCTCGCGGAAATCGGGCTGGACGTTTCCCAGACGCTTGAAACGCAGGGCTGGTATATGCAGGTCAAGGACCCCGGCGCGACCGTACGCGGACAACGCCAGTCCCCCGAATGCAAATTTTACTACATGGACGGCGGCAGCGTGCAGCAAATCGTCATGCCCGCCACGGCCATTCAGTGATGAGGTAAAACATGGCTGACAACTTCGGCAACATGACGATTACAGCGGCAAATTGCACGCTTTTCCTGACGGTTCCCGGGCTCTACGACAGTCCCGTGCAGATCGAGGGGTTCAGCACCGACGCGATGGTCAGCGTCGCCACGAATACCCCAGTCGTCGCGGAAAAGGGCGTTGACGGGCATACCTCTTTTGGTTGGGTCCCGACCAACAAAGAAGTTACGATTACCCTCGCTGCGGACTCGCCCAGCCGCCAGATCATGGAAGATTGGGCCACGTATCAGGAAACCGCCCGGGAAGTGATGCTCTGCAATGCCGAGTTCGCCATGCCGAGCATCAACCGGAAGATCACCGGGAAACGGGGCGGCCTCACCTCCGTACAGTCCAGCCCCAACGCCGCTCAGACCTTGCAGGCGAGCGCCTTCGTCATCACCTTTGACCAGTGGACCGCGAGTCCGCTTTAAACCGTGGAGGCCGTCATGCTCAACGAAAAGATCATTGCCATCGACAAGGGCCGCGACGCCGGGAAAACCTTCAAGGTCAAGGAAATGCCCGTCACCAAGCTGGAAAAATGGGCCGCCCGTGCGCTGCTCGCCGTCTTCGGTTCCGAGATGCCCGCCGACATCCGGACGCTTTCAGCGTCTTCGAACACCGCCGCGCTGCTTTCCGCCGGGCTCCGGGGGCTCTCAGGGCTCCGGTGGGAACAGGCAGAGCCGCTCTATGACGAGCTTCTCGGGCAGATCTATCGCGTCCCGAACCCCCACAAGCCCGATGATGCCATCAGGCTTACTCCGCAAAACCTCGACGCCCATGTCGAAGACGTGGGCACGATCTATCGTTTGCGTTGGGAGGCCATCGCCGTCTGTCTGGATTTTTTGCAGGGCGGCGAGGGCTTGACCTCCCGCCTGTCGCAGATCCTCACCCCCTCGGGCTCCGGGACTACGCAAACCTCCCCGGATGCGTCGGCATCCCGGTAAGCCGGAACCTCGCAACGCTGCACGAGATGCAGACAGTGTACGGCCTGTCCGATGCCTACGAGATGCTAGAAATCATCGCCGTGGACGGCCATAACCAACGCCTCTGGAGCAAATTCCATGAACGCAGGTGAACTCGTCGTCAGCCTCTTGCTGAAAGCAGGGGATTTTAAAGCGCAGGTGCAGTCCGCACAGGAGCGGCTGGGGGGACGGCGGGCAGGCCGCAGCCGTTGACGTGGGGCGCGCGACATATGACGCAGGCGTCAAGGGGGCCCAAGGGCTTGGTCAATCTGCCGATGCCGCCTCTTCGTTGCAAGCCGCTTTTGATGAAGCCGTGCAAAAAGGCCGCGAAATCAGCGAGGTCACGAAAGAGTATCAGCGGATGCGCGAGGAGCTTATCCGCACCGGAGCGACAAAAGAACGTCTTGAGGCCCTTGATGATGCAGCGAAAAAACTGGGCGTTTCGCTGGAAGACGCGGCGGACAAAGGCGCGTTTGGCTTTGAACGGCTCAAGAGCGTGGCAGCGCAGGCCCTCGCCGTCATCGGCGGCGTTTCCATCCTGAAAAGCTCCATAGCGCAGTATTACGAGCAGGCTCAGGCTATTGAGAAGACTTCGGACGCGCTCGGCATGAGCATTGAAGACTGGCAGGCATGGCAAAGCCTCCGCCGGGGTTGACGCCGAGGAGCTTTCGACCCGGTTCATGGATCTGGGCGACTGGATGCAGGATCTCATCTTGCACGACTCGGGGCCGCTCAAAGACGCGACCAAAGACTTGGGGGTGAGCTTCACGGATGCGAAAGGGAAGGCCGTTTCCTTTGAAGAAGGACTCCTTCGTCTCTCCGACGCCACGTCAAAAATCGACCGCCAGAAGGCGACCTCGATCCTCACGCAGATCGGCTTCGACGAAAAAACCATCCCGCTCATCCTCAAGGGCCGCAAAGGGATTGAGGAGCTTCTGAAAGTCCAGAAGGCTCAAGCCATCTACAGCAAGCAGGACATCGAAAACGCGAAGAAGCAACGGGAGGCGCAGCAGCGGCTCAATGACGCATGGGAGGCCATCTCAGCCCTTTTCGCCAGCACCGTCTCCCCTGCGATCACGTTTTTGACGAACCTGCTCGGCGATCTCCTCGGGTGGGTGAAAGAAAACAAGCAGTTCGTGATAGTCTTCTTTACGGCGTTAGCCGGGGTCATTACGACGCTCATGCTCCCGGCGTTGAGCGCGATGGCGACGGCGGCATGGGCTGCGATTGCGCCGTTTACGCCGTTGATTGCGGGCATCGGCGCGATCGCGCTGGTTGTCGACGATCTCATTACCTACATCAAAGGCGGAGAATCTGCACTTTCCGGGCTCTGGTCGATGTTCGGAACTGGCGATGAAATCGGGGCTCGTTTCAAGGCTATTTGGGAAGGCATCAAAAGTATTCTCGGGGGCGTCTGGGATGCCCTTTCGGGGGTCGCCAAGCTCTTCAACTCCGTTCTTACTCTGGACGGAAAAGGCGTTATCGAAGCCCTCAAAACGATCTGGGGAGGCATCTCCAAAATCAATGATGTGCTTGTCGAAATGCTGAACTGGGTAGCCCAGAAGCTCTACAATTTGCTTCCCGACTGGATCAAGGATTGGATCGGCGGCGATGAGTCTTCGCGCCCGGAAGAAACGAAGGCCGAGGCTAAGCCCGGCGGGGTCGCCGATTCAATGCGAGTTGGTGATGTCCGCCCGTCTATTCTGCCGCCGCAGGTGCGCGCCGGGGATGCGCGTCCGGGAAGCGTGAGCAACGTCAATAATTCGCGTCAGATGACGTCAACCACCAATGTGGGTGAGGTCAAGGTCTATACGCAGGCTACGGATGCGGAAGGGATGGCCCAAGGAGTGGTTCCGGCACTTCGTAATCAAACCGCGCAGGTAGACAGCGCATTCGGGTACTGACATGGCATTCGGCGCGCTTCCTCCGGGACAGCCCGGAAACTGGTCGATTTTCGATAAAGACGGCGCCAAGGCCCTCGACTTCGACACATTCTTTTCCTGCTCGATCAAGTCCGAGAACAAAATCAGCTCCAACCCCGTCGAGAAAGGGAGTTTCGCGGATTACAACAAGGTCGCTTCTCCCACGGCGGTGTCGGTCGTGATGGGCCGCACGGGGAAGAGCGACGAGCTTGCGGCTTTTCTGGAGGCGCTGGACAAGCTGGCGGAAAGTACCGATCTCGTGAGCATCGTCACCCCTGAGAAGACATTTCTCGACTACAACCTTGTCTCCTACGACTACGACCGCAAGGCCGAAAACGGTGTGGACAGGCTGCTTGTAGGGCTCATGCTGCAAGAGATCCGGCAGGTCGAGCCGCAGTACAGCAACGAAACGATAAAGCCAATCAGTAAAGCGCAGGCAAAGAATCCGACCGACGCAAGCACCACGGATGCCGGGAAACAACAGGGGCAGACGACGCAAAAAAGCACACTGAAAAAGCTGGGCGAGGGGATTTTCGGATGATGACTGTACCGCTCCGACAGGAGCCGAACCAGAGCCTCCAGATTGTGCTTGGGGAACAGAACTGCACCCTCCGGTTTATCTCCCGAGGCGTGAACCTGTACTGCGACCTTGCCATTGACCAGACGGTCATCTGGTCTGGGTTCATCTGCCGCAACCTCGTCGGCTTGAAGCTGTACGACTATCTCGCCTTCCGGGGGCAGCTCTACTTTGTCGATATGCAAGGCGAAGAGGATCCTCACTGGTCGGGCCTCGGCGACCGATTCCAGCTCGTTTATGTCGAAGAAGGGGAAACGCTGTGAATACGAGCTTCACCAAAAAGCTGCTTGAAGCGCACATCACGCTCGCCGAGGGCGGCTTCAACACGGTTACCGGGCAAGGTGCGAACACCAAGATCATCAGGCTCGGCATGGATGTAGACATTCAGAAACCCGGTGGGAAAGAGAAGAACAAGGCCAAGGTCAAGATTTTCAACATGCCATTGGCGGACATGGAGACGCTGACGACGCTGGCGTTCAAGCCGTTGCAGGCGTCGAAAAACCGCATTGCCGTGTACGCGGGCGATGAAGAGCACGGGATGTCGCTAGCATTCTCCGGCGATATCGTGAGCGCCGTCCCGAACTTCAATTCCGCCCCTGATCCCTCTTTCGATATTGAGTGCATCACGGGATACGTCGCCAGCATCACGCCCGTGCCGCCGTTGACGGCGCAGGGCTCGCAGGACGTTGCCACGCTCATGCAGGGGCTTGCGAAGCAAATGGGGCTCGCTTTCGTCAACAGAGGCGTGTCCGTTTCCCTTCGCAATGTCGCTATCGTCGGGGGCCCGATGGAACAGGCGCAGCAGCTTGCCCACGATGCCCGTATTGACCTCATCGTGGACGATGGCGAGATGGTCATCTCCCCACTTGCGACGCTTCGAAGCGATGACGGCGGCTCGACGCCCGTCTGGTCCGCGAAAAGTGGCATGATTGGCTATCCGAGCTTCGATAACGAGGGCGTGACGGTGAAAGGCATCTACGAGCCGAAGCTCCAGCTTGGCGGTCCGGTGCGCATCGAGAGCATCGTCCCTCGCGCATCAGGCCTCTGGCAGGTCGTGAGCCTGAGCCACAAATTGCAGGCAGGCTATCCCGGCGCAACGCAGTGGGTGAGTCAGGTCAAGGCAAGCTATCCCGGCGCGAAGCCGAAGAAGGACAAGAAATAATGCAGGGACAACGCGGCCTCTCGACAAATTCCAGCGAGTACAACGCGCAGGACTTCATGATCAGCCAGATGCTCGGACGCATCGCAACGGCGGAACCCGTTCGCGTGGTCGCCGTCTCCGGCTCGGGCGTCTCCCCGGTGGGCTTCGTCGACGTGCAACCCCTCATCAACTTGGTGACGGGCGAACAGAAGGCGCAGGAGCAGAGCGTGCTCTTCAAGCTTCCCTACCTGCGCATTCAGGGCGGAAAAAACGCCCTCGTCATCGACCCGCAGCCGGGTGACATCGGCCTCGCCGTCTACGCCATGCGCGACACGGAATCGCTCAAGGAAAGCCGGGGGAAGGATGGAAACGTCAATCCGGGTTCCGCCCGTGCCATGAACAAAGGCGACGGCTTCTATCTCGGAGGCTTCTTGAACGCCGCGCCGGAACGCTATGTGCTGGTCGACGACGAGGGCGTCACCATCGAAGGAGTGGCCAAACTGACGATGCACGGGGAAACTTCCGTCCTGACGGCGGAAAACGGCCTCACCATCAACGCCGATGTGCGCATCAACGGATCCTTGACGTGGACGGGCACGGCACAGGGCGACGGCGGTCCGGCCCGGTTCTCCGGCGGCCTCACGAACGCGGGAGGGACGGTTGAGAGCAACGGCAAGGTGTTGGAAACCCATGTTCATACCGGGGTCGAGCCCGGTTCCGGCATATCCGGACAACCGCAGTGAGGTAAGCTTTATGCCTGATTTTCAGTACCAGCCCCCGACAGGCCCGCTTTCCGGAAGCGAATTCGAGCGACAAACCACACGGTTCTTTCAGCAAGTGCAGGGAGCCGCAGACGCAGCACAGTCTACCGCAATAGCTGCACAGATCACTGCAAACGAGGCGATCGAGCGTGCTCAGGCGTCGAACCTTGTCGACGGGAAGACCACGCAGGCCGCTGCGGACGGCGCGATCACCGTGAAAGACGTGGCGATTGGGGGGAACCTTGAGGATCTTGCGAGTGCGCGGGGGCAGATTGGTGACTATCGCACCAAGCTTCCTGCAGGGACCGATCTGAACGATATTATCTCATCCGGCACATACATTGTTTACTCCGGAAACTGTACCAATGTGCCGATGAATGGGATGGACGAATATTATGTCCTTCGTGTGTTCGGCGATGCTACAAACCCCAATGCGGCGGTTCAGAAAATCTACTCGCGTATGGGTACGGCGGGGCCTGAATGGTCGCGCCGACGCATAAGCAACGGCACATGGCAGCCGTGGCAACAACTCGTTCAGACAAACTACATTGGGGACGGCGTCAGGGTGTCACGTTCTAAAGCCCTTCCTGATGGTACCGGTGGTCTATGTATTCTTTCCGTGCCTGAGTACGAGGGCGCGACGGCATCAGCTGCCGGAACCAGCGGCCTTGTTCCGCCCGCAGCCGCCGGGCAAGCCACCTACGTGCTCTGTGACGATGGAGAATGGCGGGACATAGCGACGCTTGTCGCCGCTGCGCAGGATCGGTTTGCTGAATCTGTAAAAGCGGAAGAAGGGGCTTCATGAATTTCCGAGCGGTTCTGAATATCCGCGCACTGTCTAATATTCGTGATGAAGTGCAATCATCTGCCGAAGTGGTAGATTCGGGGCTCCTGTCATTACGTCTTGATGAACAGTGGGATTTGACGCTCTCCGTGGGAGGCAATCTTGCTTCGGCAGGGGGGACTATGCGCATCGTGCAGGATGTCGCATCGTATGTACGCACATTCCAAGGAGAACCGTACTACGCGCAGCAAGATGGCATTCCATATTTCATGCGTGAGCTTGGGGCCCTCCCTCCCGCCGAGCTCGTGCGGGCGCGCTCGAATGCCCGCGCGCTTGAGGTCCCCGGCGTAGCGCAGGCGAATACGCAGCTTTCCCGGCTTGACCGCCGCGTTTTGACCGGAACAATCCGCATCACCACGGAAACGGGGGAAACCGCAGATGTCACAGTCTAGCATCAATTTTACCGAAAACGGCCCGGTCGTACCCGATACCGCAACCGTCCGGGATGCTGTGGAACAGGACTGGCAGGCAGCCTTTGACAATCGGCTGAACCCGGATCCGGCCACGCCGCAGGGACAGCTCATTGCCTCAGAAACGGCTATCGTGCAGGACAAGAACAGCCAACTTTTGTTCCTCGCGAATATGTTCAACCCCGAGACTGCGGAAGGCATCTATCAAGACGCGCTCGCCAAAATTTACTTTCTGACCCGTCAGCCCGCCCGTTCCACGGTCGTCCCCTGTACTTGTACGGGGCTTCCCGGCACCGTCATCCCCGGCATCGGCAGCGAAGCCCCGGCGCTTGCAAAAGATGCGGACGGGAACATTTTGGTTTGTCAGACGGGAGGGACGATCCCCCAATCCGGCAGGATCATCCTTGATTTTGCCTGTCAGGTTCCGGGGCCTATTGAAATCCGGCAGGGAACCGTGACCACGATCGTGCGGACTATCCCCGGATGGGACACGATCACCAATGAAGCCGGGATTACTGGACAAAACGTCGAGAGCCGGGCCGCGTTCGAGTCCCGGCGCTACGCCAGCGTCGCGAAGAACGCCCGGAGCGTTGCCGCCGCAGTCTATGCCAACGTCGGCGATCTGGATGGCGTGCTTGATGTCTGTGTGCGCGAGAACAAAACCAGCGCGCCGCTTGAAGTGCAGGGCGTCACGCTCAAGCCGCACTCAATCTATGTTGCGGTCGTCGGCAGCGCGACGGATAATAATATTGCTGAGTCCATTTACGCCCGTTGTTCCGCCGGATGTGATTACAACGGCAACACCAGCGTCACTGTGACGGATCCGGTAACCGGAGCGGTCGAGACGGTACTCTTTGAGCGCCCGGAATCGCTCCCGGTGGGCATTCAGGTGACTATCCGCAAGAACGCTTCAATGCCGAGCAACGTCGAAGAACTCATCAAGGCCGCCGTTGTCGCCGAGTTCTACGGAGAAACCGCCGACGCCTGCGGGAATACGGGCCAGCGCGTTCATATCGGGGATACGGTGTATGCCAGCCGCTTTTATTCCGCCGTGCTCGGAACGGGCGTTACCGACTTGGTGAGTATCGAAATCGCGGCGCCCGTCGGTGAAGGTTCGCCAACGTGGGGCGACTACATCACCATTAATATAGATGAAGCCCCCACGCTCGTCTCCGATAACGTCACTGTAACCATCATTGAAGCGAGGTCGGGCCGTGGATAACTGGCGCGAAACGCTCCTTTCGCAATACGACAACTCTGAACGGCTGCTGGCGCTCATCGAATCGATGAATGCCGTCATTGAGCCCACGGCGGATATTGCGGCGTTCTATGAGTCCGTCTTTGACCCAGAAACGGCATTCGGATGGGGGCTTGATGTGTGGGGACGCATCATCGCCATTCCGCGTACGCTTGAAGTAGAGGCGACGGACATCAAGCCGTTCGGTTTCTCCGGTTCAAACCTCAGCAACTTTGGGCACGGTCCTTTTGCATATGAGAGCAAATCGAACACGTTCATACTTCAAGATAACGCATACCATCTTTTGATCTGGATGAAAGCAGCTTCGAACATCACCGACGGCAGCCTTCTCGACCTGAACAAAATCGTCCACTGGCTTTTTTCGGCGCGTGGCCACATCGCCGTCGTGCATGTCGGTACCATGAAAATTCGTTACGTCATCGGCTTCAAGCTCCAGCCATACGAGCGTGCTCTTCTCCTGCGCGATGACGTTCCCCCAAAGCCTGCGGGCGTCGGCTATGACGTCTATCAAGTCATCCCGAAACATACCTTCGGTTTCGCCGGATCCGGCGGTCAGAATTTCAACAACGGCGTTTTTCAGCCGTATGGAGGCCCTGTAGATGCCTATTCCCTCAACGCCTAGCATCATGCCCAACGTCTTGGGATATGCAGCGGATACCGTGCAGATCCCTGAAACGACCCCTACGGGTCAAGGCATTCCTTCTTTCCGGGATCTCTTTCCGTTCATCACGCAGGTCGACCCCGACGCAGGCGGCGTCATGGTTGAAAGAGCGTGGATGAACGCGCTTTTCAACCTGCTTGGTCAACACACCTTTTTCCAACAATCCGGATGCGTCTACCCATGGCAAGCTACGCTAAACTATATTTCGGGCTCTCATGTAAAAGGTAGTGATGATGTCGAGTACATCGCGTTGCAACCTTCCGGGCCAGATGTGTCGGGAACTGGAGTAAAAGATCCTACCCAAGAAAATAATCGTGCATACTGGATATCTCTCTCGTCTTTCGTCAATTTAAAAAGTGTGCCGCAAACACGGACAGTCACGACACTCTCCCCGTTATTTGGCGGCGGGGATCTATCTGAAGACCGGGTTTTTTCAATAGCTAAGGCGACGTTGTCTGAAATGGGGGCCATTCAGCTTGCATCGCAGCAAGAAGCCAAAGAGGGAATCGACGAGTTTAAAGCTATCACGCCGCTGACATTGAAAGCAGCTTTCACGCAATCACTGCTCGATCAAGGAGGATGGCAACAGCTACCTAGCGGATTGATCTTTCAGTGGGGGAAAGTAGCATGTGCAGATCGTGCAAACACCAATGTACTCTTCCCTGTTTCTTTTCCAACGGGGTGCCTACACCTCGTCGGAACAGGAATGAATGTAGCAGGAAATACACAAGCATATGTCACAGTTAATAGCTATGACAAATCAGGGGGAATTTTTAACTGTTTTTATGCCGTTTCTGGTCAGGTTCCCGTATTAGCAGCGAAGGATAATGTACAAGTATGGTATATCGCCATTGGTATTTAACAAAAAGTAGGTAATTTTATGTATTACTACTATAATAAAAGATTTTTACACGATTCGCTTGAAATTATTCCGGACAGAGCTATACCGCTGACCGATAAAGAACATAGCGAACTTTTCGCTGCTTTTGCCCGAGGTTATGAGCTTTCGGAAGATGAGAATGGACGTCCCGTCGCCGTACCTCCACAGCTAACTTTGGATAAAGTAAAAGCTTCAAAAAAGACACAAATCGACGTGGAAACGTCCGCCGCCATCCTTGCCGGATTCGACTATGCCGTAAACGGGGTGACCTATCATTTCAGCTATGATGCCTTTGACCAGCAGAATTTTGCGGATACGGCGAACGTCTGCATCATGAAACAGGCGGGGATGCCGGGCCTGCCCGACTCAGTGATGTGGAATGCCTACACGGTGCCGGACAATGAGCTGGAGCGCCTGACGTTCGACGCATCGGGCTTCCTCGCGCTCTACGCGGGCGGGGCCATGAAGCACAAGAACGAGACGATGCAGCGCGGCGGGGAACGCAAGGCGGCTGTGGAGGCCGCGACCACGCCGGAAGAGGTTGAAGCCGCATGACCTACGGAAAGCGAACCCTGATTGCCGTCGACCAGCTCCTCAATACGCTTCTTGGTGGCTGGCCGGACGAAACCCTGTCCTCGCGCTGTTACCGTTGGGCGCGGGACGGGGTGAGAGCGTGGCCCCGCAAGCTCGTGGACGGGCTGTTCTTCTGGCAGAGGGAACACTGCAAGAGCAGTTATGAGAGCGAGAGGGAGGGGAGGCAGTCTCCGCCGGAATTGAGGACACATGTCCGACCTAAAAACAGCACACCACCAGAGAATTCCTGACAACTAGGCATCAGGAAAGTGGTCACCGTTAGGTATATTGCTTTTCTACGCTATTCCTGAGCGTCGGGGAAAAGAACAATCAGCAACATTTTAAAGCGCTCAAGTGCGTAAACGGCGTGGGGAATTTTGGCGGGCATAACGATACAATCCCCAGCATGAAGGATATGCTCCGTATCCCCAATAGTGATACGGCCAGTTCCGTCGAGGACTGTGACCATGGCATCGCCGGAAGAATCATGTGCGCTGATTTCTTCGTTCTTGTCAAAGGCGAACAGCGTTACGTTGTGGTGCTTGTTCTGCGCTAACGTTTTGCTGACGATCTGCCCGGGTTGGTATGTCACCTGTTCAGCCAAGGGGAGTACTGTGGAATGTTCGATATTTTTGATAGGATGCGACATAATAGTTCCTCCATAGCACTCTGTAGATGTTATAAATAAATCTGTATGTTGGGGTAGTCTTTCGGAGACTGTTTGTAAACCTCATTAGAAGAGTGGGCCAGAAGCCATGTGCTCACCCGCCGGAATCGCGACAAACATAGCATTTTCAGAAGAAGCGGGGGAGTTACGGTCTCCCCCGCCGGCCCGGCGAGGACACGCCAGGCCACGGTCCCGCACGAAGGGACGCATCGTGCAGGGTTTCCGCCGATGGCTGTGCTCATGGCGAGCGCACGATATATAACAGGCAGAGAGCCGGGGTGCAATATGTGATTTGTTCAATAAAGGAAGCATATTGCACGATAATGCAGATCGGGCGCTTAAGCTGATGTATCGGCAATATCGGCATGTCCTTTTTTGAAGTAGCCATGGCGCAAACGCCTGCGGTTAAAAGTGCAGCCATACCCGAAACCCGAGACATAAGTGCAAGAGGCCCAATTGTAGATCTCAATATGTCCCAAATCGTGCACCGCGTTAGTCGTGGAAACCGGCATTCGCAACGCGAAAGCTGAAGGTATAAAAACTTCCCCGCCCTTGTAATTTTATTGTAAAATCTGCAATTCGGTTTTTGTCGAAGTTATCACGCCACTGGAGGCAGGGTTATCGCACCGCGCATCAGGATGATGGGAGCGCCGGAAGGCTGGACAGACCCGGCAGCGTGAAGCTACTTCCCCGTGAGCTGGTACCGATCTGGACGCAACGCCTCAAGGCCCTCGGTAACGGTATCGTACCGCAACAGTCATATGCGATCGCCGCTTGCATTCTGGAAGCTGAGGAGTTATCCGTGCCTTCCATTTTCCTTACCCCCTGAGAGCCTAGAGTTCCGGTGCAGAGGGCCACGAGCCCCGCGAAGAGCTTTTTTAAGGATAAAGGGACAAGCTACACAAGATGGGGCAACTTTAGGGGCAATAAAAAAATGAAAAAATTTTTATCCAAGATAATTCACTATACTATGGAGTATTTTTAACGGTCCCCCTCTCCGCCATAAATTTCAAGGGCTTGTTGAATTTCAACAAGCCCCTTTTTTCGTATACCAAATTCACTAGAATGTACGAGTAATCTGTACGATTTCAACGGAGCGCGCGGATTCGGTGTAACGTGCTTATCTCCGGTGCAGGGCACATCCCGCCGCCGCCGGCGGAGCGCGTGCTCGAAAAGATGGAAGCCTTTTTCCGGTGGTACGGTGCGGCGCGGGGTTACGCTGCATCCTGTGGAATTTGGGGCCCGCGTC
>ENA-ORRT01000734-ORRT01000734.1-human-gut-metagenome-genome-assembly--contig:-NODE-734-length-13598-cov-2.55342_pt1 | contig 13598 bp, 8 predicted proteins | sample MGYA00242181_ERZ509146 | MGnify/ENA primary metagenome ERZ509146 (study PRJEB26280, sample SAMEA2338624) | human gut metagenome | biome: human gut; feature: human-associated habitat; material: faeces...
GGAAGCCGCCGTCAAGTCCATCATGGGTACCGCCCGCAGCATGGGCATCGAGATCAAGTAAGGATCTCCACCGCGTCAGTCGTACTGCCCTTCCTTGCATCAAGGATTCGGCAGGAGATGTTGGAAGACCAGCTTTTGAAAGGATAGAGCAATGCCCTTCGGGAAAAAATATCGTAAGGCGGTAGAAGGCCTCGACCTCTCCCAGCGCTTCTCTGTAGAAGAAGCCGTGGAGAAGTCCCTCGGTGCCTCTTTCGCCAAGTTTGACGAAACTGTGGACGTGGCCATCGGCCTCGGCGTTGACCCCAAATATTCCGACCAGATGGTCCGTGGCGCCGTCTCCCTGCCTCATGGCCTGGGCAAGACCGTTCGCGTGGCCGTGTTCTGTAAGGGCGAAAAGGAAGCCGAAGCTCGCGCTGCCGGCGCCGACATCGCCGGTGCGGAAGAGCTCGTCGCGAAGATCAAGGAAGGCTGGCTGGAATTCGACGCCGCCGTCGCCACTCCCGATGTCATGGCCCTCGTCGGCCAGGTCGGTCGTGTGCTCGGCCCCCGCGGTCTGATGCCCAATGCCAAGACCGGCACTGTGACCTTCGACGTCGCCACTGCCGTTAAGGAACTCAAGGCCGGGCGTGTCGACTTCAAGGTCGACAAGGCTGGCGTGCTCCACGCCCCCCTCGGCAAGGTTTCCTTCGGTCCCGAAAAGATCCTTGATAACCTCAAGGCTCTCGTCGAGACCGTGAACCGCCTGAAGCCTTCCGCGGCCAAGGGCACCTATATGAAGAACATGGCTGTCTCCACCACGATGGGCCCCGGCTTTAAGGTGGACATGACCTTGATCAAAAAGTTCATCGAAGGCTAACCCCTTTGAGAACAAAAACGGTCCGCTAGGACCGTTTTTGGCAATGGATTGGGAATTCGAGTCGAAGACGGCAGGCGGGGAAACCCTCAATCATGCCTGCTCAGACGCTTTCTTTGGCTCGGCTTTCCACTGCGAAGATTTTGAACGAATCTTCGAGCAACCCCTAACGTGAAGGAGATTCACGTGAATAGATCTGAAAAAGCTGCCCTGATTGCGCAGATTAAGGCGAAAGCCGACGCTGCCTCTTTTGTGGTAGTGACAGATTTCAAGGGGATGACGGTGGAAGAGCTGACGCGGCTCCGTGCGAAACTCTATGAGTGCGGCGGCGAGTATCTCGTCGTCAAGAACACGTTGGCCCGCATCGCCCTCACCGATGGTATGCATGATTCCGTTAAGGACATGTTCAAGGAAAACTGCGGCATCGCCCTGACCTCTCAGGATCCGGTGGCGGTCGCCAAGGCGGTTTCCGAATTTGCCAAGACCAGCAAGCTGTTTACTGTTCGCCACGCCAGCCTCGAAGGCAAGATGCTCTCCGCCGCCCAGGTGGACGCTCTCGCCAAGCTGCCCGGAAAGCAGGAACTCCTTGGTCAGGTCCTCGGCACCATGAACGCCGTGCCTACCAATTTCGTCTCCCTGTTCGCCAACATGGTTCGTCCTCTTATGTACGCCCTCAAGGCGATCGAAGAGAAAAAGGCTGCCTAGGCAACCCGTTAAACACCCAAGCCAAAGTCTCAAAGGAGCAATCCCATGGCCGTTACCAAAGAAGAAGTTGTTGAATTTATCGCTAACATGACCGTGCTCGAACTCTCCGAATTCATCAAGGAACTCGAAGAAAAGTTCGGCGTGTCCGCTGCCGCTCCCGCCGCTGCCATGATGGTGGCCGCTCCCGCTGAAGAAAAGACCGAATTCGACGTCATCCTGAAGTCCGCCGGCGCCAACAAGATCGGCGTCATCAAGGTTGTCCGCGCCCTGACCGGCCTCGGCCTGAAGGAAGCCAAGGACAAGGTTGACGGCGCTCCCTCCACCCTGAAGGAAGCCGTGTCCAAGGAAGAAGCCGAAGAAGCCAAGAAGCAGCTGGTTGAAGCCGGCGCTGAAGTTGAAGTGAAGTAAGTTCACTTTATACGCGCTTTCAAAGGCGGTGCGGGTTTTCCCCGCGCCGCCTTTTTTTTATTGCACGAATTGGAAGGAGAACCTTTCAGAAGAGAGGCTTCACCCTCACCCTCCAATTCTCCATTCTTTCTAGACTTTCGCCCCATCAAATCCCTGTCCGCAACGTTTCCGGCTCCCAAAGGAGGGCATCGGTGATTCCGGAGCGCATCAGAAAGAGAACTTGCCTAGAGTCATTGGAGAAAAGCGGGATATCCAGCCGATAACCGACGCCCGGCCTCCCCTCCTGCCGGAAAGGGAAAAGAAGGGAATCCGGGACGCGCACGCCTCAAAGGGATATGGGAGAAAGGCCGGGAAAACAAAGGCGAAAGGCGGGCCTCAGCGTTACCGTCAATCCTGCCCCGGCGGCTCATCATCCTTCCCCATAGAACGCGCTACCAGCCAGCACGCGCCGCCGAAACAGATGAGAGCACCGGCCATAAGCATCAGTACCAGCCACAAGATGATTTCATTGTGGGGAAAACTGTCCACGAACAGCAACAGAACGAAGAGGCAGGCAAGCCCGATTTTCAGGATGGCCAGGCCAAACAGCCTCCCGGGCCTCCCTCTGAGCCCGGCACCGATACAGGCCCCAAAAGCGATGATGGCCAACGCCCCAAAAAAGATGCCGAAAAAACTGTCCACGCGTACCTCCCGGTGAAAGATGAAGCGAGGAGCCTCGTTCTTCCTTTACGGAGTGGGACCGCCGTACCGCAAGAGAGTGGAGGCGAACTCAGGGAAACAGGGCAAGGGGACAATGGCTGTCCAGACACAGCCATTCCGGAAAAGGGAGTACAAGAAAACACACATCAAAGCTCATGGGGAGAGTTGCAGAGGTAGGGAAAACAAAGAGCAACCTGCGGGCTGTTCAGCGTTGCCGCCAGTCCCACGGCGTTTTTTCCACTCCCTGCCTCTTCCGGCGCGCCGCCAGCCAGCACGCACCGCCAAAACAGAAAACGCCCCCGGCCATCAGTATCTGCAGCACCCAAGCGAACAGCCCGTAGCCGTCACGGTATGTCGTGAAGGTCAAAGCGCCGTAGAGCAGACCGGCAAGCCCGAGCGCAAGAGTGACGAGCCCCAATCCCCTGCCGAAACGCCCTCTGAATGCGGCGCCGATACAGGCTCCGAAAACAAGCGGCACGCCCAGGGCAAGAAAAAAAACGATAAACTGACCGTCCATGCGCACCTCTCTGGTCGTTCCAGAACATTCGAGGAAAAAAGGAAAGAAAGCTTCCTGTCCGGTATCTCCCGTTCACATCTTGGCGCCCCACGCCAAGCGCCCCCGCACATATACCAAGGTTCTCTTTCCTTCTATGGCGAAAGTCCTCTCTTGGCAAAGCTGAGGGGAGGTGCGGTATGCCGCTTTTAGGGACTCAGCCGTCGGACGGAAGCGGCCCGTCGTCCGTTTCAAAGTCCTTACAGGATGAACGGAGAAGCCTTGAAGAAAGGGAGGGACGGACTCCCGGCAAGGAATCCCCCTTCTCCCTTTCCCCGGGCTCACAGCCTTTCCACTATTCAAAAACCATGCCCCAAATGAAGATTTTTCGCTTTGTGAGGAAAAAAAGCTTGCCTTTATGACGATTCCTTCTTATCTTTTCGAATTCACGCGACACGAACCAGAGGTGGTATCTGTTCCAATTTTTTGAACTAACACGGGTATCATCAGTCGACAACAGCCCTCCGGATCTTCTGGAGGGTAACTATGTTGTCGACCTTGTTGCGTTTTTTATACATGATTGATTCCGAGAGCGCGCAACCCGAGCACGTTCCGGCTTTTGCCGACCAACCTTCTCAGAGGTGAAATGATGGGTCAGCTTACCAAACAATTTGGCAAGATCAAGGTTGAGGTGGAGATTCCCCACCTGCTCAACCTGCAGGTGGACTCCTACCGGAAGTTCATGCAGGAGGGACGTACGGAACGTCTCCCTGATGAAGGTCTGGAAGGGGTCTTCCGTTCTGTCTTCCCAATCGAAGACTTCAACCGTACCGCCAGCCTCGAATTCGTCAGCTACGAAGTCGGCGAGCCCAAGTACGATCAGGCGGAATGCATCTCCAAGGGTCTTACCTACGAATCCCCGGTACGCATCAAGGTCCGCCTTGTCGTCTATGATGTCGACGACGAGACCGAGGCGCGTACTGTCCGCGATATCAAGGAACAGGACATCTATTTCGGCACCCTGCCCCTGATGACCGAAAAGGGAACCTTCATCATCAACGGGACCGAGCGCGTCATCGTCAACCAGTTGCAACGTTCCCCCGGCATCATCTTCGAGCACGACGGCGGCAAGACGCATACCAGCCGCAAGGTGCTCTACTCCTGCCGCGTCATCCCCATGCGCGGTTCGTGGCTCGACTTTGACTTCGACCACAAGGACATCCTCTACGTGCGCATCGACCGCCGCCATCCTGCTCAAAGCCATGGGCATGAGCAAGACCGAAATCCTGGACTGCTTCTACAAGAAAGAAATCTACGAGCTTGAGGACGACGGCCGCGTCTCCTGGCACTTCAATCCCGAGCTGCACCGCAAGGAAGCCGCCTTTGCCGACATCGTCGACAAGGAAGGCAACGTGCTGGTGAAGGCCGGCAAGCCCATCACCAAGCGCGCGTGGCGCCAGATGGAAGCCGCCGGCGTCGAAAAGATCGAAGTGGCCCCCGAAACGCCCCTCGGCCTGTTCCTTGCCGAAGATCTGGTCGACAACGCCACCGGTGAAATCCTCGCCGAAGACGCCGACGAAATCACCGCCGGCCTCTTCGACGCGGGCCGCGAAGCCGGGATCACGACCATTTCAGCGCTGCATACCCGCGGTACCGATACCTCTTCCTCCATCCGCGACACCCTGGTGCAGGACAAGACGCCCACCATGGAAAAGGCGCAGGAAGAAATCTATCGCCGTCTGCGCCCGAGCTCCCCGCCGACCCCGGAAATCGCCGCGTCGTTCTTCGACAACCTGTTCCGCAACGGCGACTACTACGACCTGTCGCCCGTGGGCCGCTACAAGCTCAACCAGCGCCTGAACAAGACCGATCACGCCGATCTGCGCACCCTTGCCGACGACGACATCCTCGACGCCATCAAGGTGCTTGTCCAGCTGAAGGACAGCCACGGCCCCGCCGACGACATCGACCATCTCGGCAACCGCCGCGTGCGCCTCGTGGGCGAACTGGTGGAAAACCAGTACCGCATCGGCCTCGTGCGCATGGAACGCGCCATCAAGGAGCGGATGAGCATTCAGGAAGTGGCGACGCTCATGCCCCACGACCTGATCAATCCGAAGCCCGTGGCCGCCGTGCTCAAGGAATTCTTCGGCACCTCGCAGCTGTCGCAGTTCATGGACCAGACCAACTCCCTCTCGGAAGTCACGCACAAGCGCCGTCTTTCCGCTCTGGGCCCCGGCGGTCTGACCCGCGAACGCGCCGGGTTCGAAGTCCGGGACGTCCATGTGTCGCACTATGGCCGTATCTGCCCCATCGAAACGCCTGAAGGCCCGAACATCGGTCTGATCGTTTCCCTGACGACCTACGCCAAGGTGAACGACTACGGCTTCATCGAGACGCCGTACCGCGTCATCCGCGACGGCTACATGACCGACGAGTTCGTGCACCTCGACGCTTCCCGCGAAACGGGCCACGTCATCGCGCAGGCCAACGCCGCCGTCGACGCCGACCGCCGTCTCGTGGACGACTACGTCACCGCCCGTGTGGGCGACGACGTGCTCATGGCCGCCCGTGAGGAAATCACCCTCATGGACATTTCCCCGAGCCAGATGGTGTCCATCTCCGCGGCGCTGATCCCGTTCCTCGAACACGACGACGCCAACCGCGCGCTCATGGGTTCGAACATGCAGCGTCAGGCCGTGCCCCTGCTCCGTTCCGAGCGCCCCCTTGTGGGCACCGGCATGGAAGTGGATGTGGCCCGCGACTCCGGCGCGTGCATCCTCGCGGAAAGCTCCGGCGTGGTCCACTATGCCGACGCCAACCGCATCATCGTGGCCTACGACGATCCCGCGCTGTACCCCAACATGGGCGGCGTGCGCGCCTACGATCTGCTGAAGTTCCACAAGTCCAACCAGAACTCCTGCTTCGGCCAGGTGCCTTCCTGCGTGCCCGGCCAGATCGTGAAGAAGGGCGACGTGCTCGCCGAAGGCCCCGCCATCCATGACGGCGGCCTCGCGCTCGGCAAGAACATGCTCATCGCCTTCATGCCCTGGTGCGGTTACAACTACGAAGACTCCGTGCTCATCTCCGAACGCGTGGTGAAGGAAGACATCTACACCTCCGTCCACATCGAAGAGTTCGAAGTCGTGGCCCGCGACACCAAGCTCGGACCGGAAGAAATCACCCGCGATATTCCCAACGTGGGCGAAGAAATGCTGCGCAACCTCGACGAGAGCGGCATCATCCGCATCGGCGCGCCCGTGAAGCCCGAGGACATCCTCGTCGGCAAGATCACGCCCAAGGGCGAAACGCAGCTCACCCCGGAAGAAAAGCTCCTGCGCGCCATCTTCGGCGACAAGGCCCGCGACGTGAAGAACACGTCCCTCAAGGTCCCGCCGGGAGTTGAAGGCACGGTCATCGATGTGAAGGTGTTCAACCGTCGCTCCGGCGAAAAGGACGAGCGCACCAGGAACATCGAGGACTACGAAATCAGCCGCCTCGACGCCAAGGAACAGGATCACATCCGCGCCATCACGCGCCGGATGCGTGAACGCCTGCTCCCCATCGTCGACGGCAAGCAGATCGCCACGACCCTGCTCGGCGACAAGAAGGGCGAAGTGCTGGCCGAAGCCGGTGCCGCCATGACCAAAGAGCTGCTCATGGCCCTGCCGGTCAAGAAGCTGGCCGATCTGTTCCAGAGCAAGGAAGTCAACGAAAACGTCGGCGAACTGCTTGTGCAGTACGATCACCAGATCGAGTACATCAAGTCGATCTACGACTCCAAGCGCGAAAAGGTCACGGAAGGGGACGATCTGCCCCCCGGCGTGATCAAGATGGTCAAGGTTCATATCGCCATCAAGCGTAAGCTGTCCGTGGGCGACAAGATGGCCGGCCGTCACGGGAACAAGGGTGTCGTCTCCCGCATTCTGCCGGAAGAGGACATGCCCTTCTTCGCCGACGGCCGCCCCGTGGACATCGTGCTGAACCCCCTCGGCGTGCCTTCCCGTATGAACATCGGCCAGATCATGGAAGTGCACCTCGGCTGGGCCGCCCGCGAACTGGGCCGCCAGCTCGCGGAAATGGTCGACAAGGGCACCGCCCTCCAGTCCGTGCGCGACGAAGTGAAGGACATCTTCGCTTCGCCGGAAATCGCCGCCGAAGTGGACGGGATGGACGACGAGGAATTCCGCAAGTCCGTCCTGAAGCTGCGCAACGGCATCATCACGTACACCCCGGTGTTCGACGGTGCCGAAGAATCGGAAATCTGGAACTGGCTGTCCCGCGCCGGCCTCGACGACGACGGCAAGTCCGTCCTCTATGACGGGCGCACCGGTGAGAAGCTGGAGAACCGCGTGACCACCGGCGTCATGTACTATCTCAAGCTGCACCACCTCGTTGACGAAAAGATCCACGCCCGTTCCACCGGCCCCTACTCCCTCGTCACCCAGCAGCCGCTGGGCGGTAAGGCGCAGTTCGGCGGCCAGCGTCTCGGGGAAATGGAAGTGTGGGCCCTCGAAGCCTACGGCGCTTCCTACCTGTTGCAGGAATTCCTCACCGTCAAGTCGGACGACGTGACGGGACGCGTGAAGATGTACGAGAAGATCGTCAAGGGCGACAACTTCCTCGAAGCCGGGCTCCCCGAGTCCTTCAACGTTCTGGTCAAGGAACTCATGTCCCTCGGCCTCAACGTCACCCTCCATCAGGAGGAAGGCAAGAAGAGGCCCAAGCGCGTCGGCTTCGCCGAAGAGGAACACCAGCAGTACCTGCAACAGCAGCAGGACATGGCTGACGAATAGATACCATCGCGGGGAAGGGCCCTCTTCAAAAGAAGGCCCTTCCCCGCACCCCTCCCCTTTCCCTCCTGAGGCTTTGTGCCGGGCCAGCCCCGGAACGGAAGAAGGAAGAAAGCGGAGGCCCTCCCAGTTAAGAGACCCTTCATTACGTCCAACCCTCAAGACAGCGGTTTTGAGGGGATGGGGGTAGGGTTCGGAGACGGAGGTTCTTTACGGACCGTTGCCTCTCCGGCGCCTGACCCGCAAAAGGGAGTACATATATATGAGTCTTGACGATCTCTTCTCGGTTCGCAGCTCGGCCAACGCCAACGCGAGCCAAATCCGCAATCTGAAGGCGATTCAGATTTCCATCGCCTCGCCGGAGAACATCCGCGAATGGTCCTACGGCGAAGTCAAGAAGCCGGAGACCATCAACTACCGTACGTTCAAGCCCGAACGCGACGGCCTGTTCTGCGCGAAGATCTTCGGCCCGGTGAAGGACTACGAATGCAACTGCGGCAAGTACAAACGCATGAAGCACCGCGGCATCGTCTGCGAAAAGTGCGGCGTTGAAGTCATTGCCTCCAAGGTGCGCCGCGAACGCATGGGCCATATCGAACTGGCCGCGCCCGTCGCCCATATCTGGTTCCTCAAGACCCTGCCCTCCAAGATCGGCACCCTGCTCGACATGACCATGGCCGATCTGGAAAAGGTGCTCTATTTCGACTCGTACATCGTGCTCGATCCCGGCAGCACCAACCTCCAGAAGATGCAGGTCATCTCCGAGGACCAGTACCTCCAGATCATCGACCATTTCGGCGAGGACGCCCTTACCGTGGGCATGGGCGCGGAATCCATCCGCGGCCTGCTCGAAGAGCTGAACCTTGAGGAAATCAAGGTGCTCCTGCGCGAAGAGTCGCAAACCACCAAGTCCCAGACCAAAAAGAAGAAGCTCACCAAGCGCCTCAAGGTCGTGGAAGCGTTCCTCGAATCCGGCAACCGCCCCGAATGGATGATCCTCGAAGTCATCCCGGTCATTCCGCCGGAACTGCGCCCTCTCGTTCCGCTCGACGGCGGCCGTTTCGCCACCTCCGACCTGAACGACCTGTACCGCCGCGTGATCAACCGTAACAACCGCTTGAAACGCCTGATGGAACTCGGGGCTCCCGACATCATCATCCGTAACGAAAAGCGTATGTTGCAGGAAGCCGTGGACGCGCTGTTCGACAACGGCCGCCGCGGACGCGCCATCGCCGGCACCAACGGACGCCCCCTGAAGTCCTTGTCCGACATGATCAAGGGCAAGCAGGGCCGCTTCCGTCAGAACCTGCTCGGCAAGCGCGTCGACTACTCCGGCCGTTCCGTCATCGTCGTGGGCCCGTACCTGAAACTCCATCAGTGCGGCCTGCCCAAGAAGATGGCGCTCGAGCTTTTCAAGCCCTTCATCTATTCCGAACTTGAGAAGAGAGGCCATGCCTCCACCATCAAGAGCGCGAAAAAGATGGTGGAGCGCGAAGAGTTGGTCGTATGGGATATCCTGGCCGACGTGGTCAAGGAATACCCGGTTCTGCTGAACCGCGCCCCTACGCTGCACCGCCTCGGCATCCAGGCCTTCGAGCCGCTGCTCGTCGAAGGCAAGGCCATCCAGTTGCACCCGCTCGTCTGCTCCGCCTACAACGCGGACTTCGACGGCGACCAGATGGCCGTACACATCCCGCTCTCCGTGGAAGCGCAGATCGAATGCCGCGTGCTCATGATGAGCACCAACAACATCCTGTCGCCCGCCAACGGAACGCCCGTCATCGTGCCTTCCCAGGACATGGTCCTCGGCCTGTATTACATGACCGTGGAACGTTCCTTCGAAAAGGGCGAAGGCATGGTCTTCTGCGCCCCGTGGGAAGTGGAAGCCGCTCTTGACGCCGATCAGGTCAGTATGCACGCCCGTATCAAGGTACGCATGGAAGACGGCAAGCTCGCCAACACCACGCCCGGCCGTATCCTCGTGTGGCGCGGCCTGCCCGCCGGCATCAAGTTCGAGAACGTCAACAAAGAATTGACCAAAAAGAACATTGCCAAGCTGGTGGACAGCGCCTACCGCGACGCCGGGGTCAAGGCGTGCGTCATCCTCTGCGACCGCATCAAGGCCATCGGGTACGAATACGCGACCCGCTCCGGCATCAGTATCGGCGTGAAGGACATGCTGATCCCCGATTCCAAGAAGCGCATCATTGATGCCGCTTCCGCCGAAGTGGACAACATCGAAAGCCAGTACCGCGACGGTATCATCACCCGTACGGAAAAATACAACAAGGTCGTCGACGTTTGGACCAAGGCCACGCAGGACGTGTCCGCGGAAATGAACAAGGAAATCTCCACGGATATCCTGACCGACCCGAAGACCGGCAAGCAGGAGGCCAACCTCAGCTTCAACCCGATCTTCATGATGTCCAACTCGGGTGCCCGAGGCAACGCCGACCAGATGCGTCAGCTCGCCGGTATGCGCGGCCTGATGGCCAAGCCCTCCGGCGAAATCATCGAAACCCCGATCACCGCGAGCTTCCGTGAAGGCCTGACGGTGCTCCAGTACTTTACCTCCACGCACGGCGCTCGTAAGGGTCTCGCGGACACCGCCCTCAAGACGGCGAACTCCGGTTACATGACCCGCCGCCTCGTGGACGTGGTGCAGTACGTCATCGTCTCCGAACACGACTGCGGCACCGTCGACGGCATCGAAATCCGCGCCATCAAGGACGGCGGCGAGGTCAAGCAGAAGCTGTCCGAGCGCGCGCTCGGCCGCGTGCTGCTCTACCCGGTGTATGATCCCGCAACGGGCGACCTGCTCTACCCCGAAAACACTTTGATCGACGAACCCGTCGCCAAGACGTTGGACGACAAGGGCATCAACTCCGTGATGATCCGCTCCGCGCTGACCTGCCAGTCCGAGCGCGGCATCTGCTCGCTGTGCTACGGGCGCGACCTTGCCCGCCGCCACCTCGTCAACATCGGCGAGACGGTCGGCATCATCGCGGCACAGTCCATCGGCGAACCCGGCACGCAGCTCACCATGCGTACCTTCCACATCGGCGGTACGGCGTCCAAGGAAATCGAACGTTCGAACTTCGAGGCGCAGCATGACGGCCGCGTGGTCCTCACCCGCGTGAAGGAAATCAGGAACCGCGAAGGTGTGGCTCAGGTGCTCGGCAAGAGCGGGCAGGTCGCCGTCATCGACGAGCAGGGCCGCGAAGTGGAGCGCTACACGCTCCCCAACGGCGCGCGCCTGCACGTTACGGATGGGCAGTCCGTCAGCAACGGCCAGCTCCTTGCCGAATGGGACCCGTTCAACGAACCCTTCGTCTCGGAAGTGGACGGCTTCATCAAGTTCACGGACCTCGTGGACGGCAAGACCTATCAGGAAAAGCTGGACGAAGCCACGCACCAGGCGTCCATGACCATCATCGAATACCGCACGACGAGCTTCCGCCCGTCCGTCTCCGTCTGCGATGAAAACGGCGATCCCAAGCTGCGCGGCGCGGGCCAGCTCCCCGCGGTCTACAGCCTCCCCGTCGGCGCGATCATCATGGTCAAGGACGGCGAGCAGGTGCTCGCGGGCGACATCATCGCCCGTAAGCCTCGTGAAACCTCCAAGACCCGCGACATCGTGGGTGGTCTTCCGCGAGTCGCCGAGCTGTTCGAAGTCCGCAAGCCCAAGGATATGGCCGTGGTTTCCGAAATCGCGGGCACCGTTTCCTTCGCGGGCGAAGCCAAGGGCAAGCGCAAGCTCATCGTCACGCCGGAAGTGGGCGAATCCAAGGAATACCTGGTGCCCAAGGGCAAGCACATCACCGTGTCCGACGGCGACTTCGTCGAGTGCGGCGACCTGCTGACCGAAGGCAACCCCGAGCTGCACGACATCCTGCGCACCAAGGGCGAGAAGTACCTCGCCGCCTACCTGGTGGACGAAATCCAGGAAGTGTACCGCTTCCAGGGCGTGGGCATCGACGACAAGCACATCGAAGTCATCGTGCGCCAGATGCTCCGCAAGGTGACCGTCACCGAGCCGGGCGGAACGAGCTTCCTCGTGGGCGAACAGGTCGACAAGGCTGAGTTCAAGGCCGAAAACCAGAAGGCCATGGCCGAGGGACGTTCCCCCGCCACCGCCGAACCGCTGGTCCTCGGCATCACGCAGGCGTCCCTGACCACCTCGTCCTTCATCTCGGCGGCCTCCTTCCAGGAAACCACCAAGGTGCTCACCGAGGCGGCCCTCAAGGGCAAGATGGACTACCTGCGCGGCCTTAAGGAAAACGTCATCGTCGGCCGCCTTATCCCCGCCGGGACGGGCTACCGCGAATACGTGGATCAGGACATCACGGTCCCGGATCAGAAGGAACGCCCCGACCGCTTCCTTGACGAGCTCAGCGGCAATCCGATCATCGCCGATCTGGACTGACAAAGCCAAAACATTTGGCCCCTCGGGGGGAACACTCTCTCCGAGAGGCCAAATGGCTCAAACAAAAATTCCGCAATCGGCACAGTCGATTGCGGAATTTTTGTTTGCTCTGCCCGTAACGGATTTCTCTCTTTCCACTCGGGGAAATCCCCAAAGGAGAAAAGGGCCCGGCGGGAATGTATCTTCACGTTTCTGATAAGGCATTCGGCTTACAAAGCCCTTTCTCCCTTTCCTTCACATACGGGGTACGGTTGAAGATCGCGCACATCCCGGATGTAGCCCTTTTCAACTGCCTTCATAGCCTGTAAACTGGTGAAATGAACACACCCGGAACCTTTCAGATACACGCCACGGACGGCGCGGCCCGTACCGGCGTTCTCCAGACGGCCCACGGCCCGGTAAACACGCCCATCTTCATGCCCGTCGGCACGGTTGGCAGCGTGAAGGCCATCGCTCCCGACGATCTCAACGCCATAGGCGCGGAAATCATCCTCGGCAACACCTATCACCTGTACCTGCGGCCCGGCGACGAACTCGTGGCGCGGCGCGGCGGCCTGCACGGCTTCAACGCGTGGGACAAGCCCATCCTCACGGACAGCGGCGGCTTTCAGGTCTTCAGCCTTTCCACCCTGCGGACCATCAAGGAGGAAGGGGTCACCTTCCGTTCCCACCTCGACGGCTCGAAGCACCTGTTCACGCCGGAAAAGGTGGTGAGCATCCAGCGCAACCTGAATTCGGACATTATGATGGTGCTTGACGAGTGCGTGCCCGCCGGGGCGGATCACACCTACACCGCCCGATCGCTGACCATGACCACCCGCTGGGCCAAACGCTGCCGTGACGCCTATCCCAAGGGGACGGCGGGAAACCTGCTGTTCGGCATCGTGCAGGGCGGCATGTTCAAGGATCTGCGTTCGGAGTCGGCGCGCCAGCTCATCGATCTCGACTTCGAGGGCTATGCCATCGGCGGGCTTTCCGTAGGCGAAAGCAAGGACGTCATGATGGAGATGCTGTACCATACGGCTCCCATACTGCCTTCCGAAAAGCCCCGCTATCTCATGGGCGTGGGCACGCCGCTGGACATCATCAAAGGCATCGACGCGGGCGTGGACATGTTCGACTGCGTCCTGCCCACGCGCAACGCCCGCAACGGCACGCTGTACACCTCGCTCGGCAAGCTCAACATCAAGCGCCGCGAATTTGCCGAGGACGACGGCCCGC
>ENA-ORRT01000739-ORRT01000739.1-human-gut-metagenome-genome-assembly--contig:-NODE-739-length-13531-cov-6.68559_pt1 | contig 13531 bp, 9 predicted proteins | sample MGYA00242181_ERZ509146 | MGnify/ENA primary metagenome ERZ509146 (study PRJEB26280, sample SAMEA2338624) | human gut metagenome | biome: human gut; feature: human-associated habitat; material: faeces...
TATACTGGGGCATCTTCATATGCCATTGTATTTTATAGGGACATTTACTGAATATTCCAAAATAGCTCACGGGGGACGGGGTGTTGGTTTATCCCCTGTCTCCTGTGTTACGCTAGATTGTTACCGATTGGGCAGCCCGGATCGGATAGGTTGTCATTGTTATTATTTTTCCTCTTCATGAAAAGGAAAAACCTTCCGGGGAGTCCCTCTCCATGAATTTTTTAGCTAGGATGATTTTGTTTTAATTCAATTTGCGTGCTCCGTCACTGATGGTTACCGGATATACTTTCGGTTCTTTACCGAATTTTGTCTTAAAACGACTGATCGCTGTTTCGATGAATCGGTCGTAATAAGCGTCTTTTACCAGGTTAATCGTACATCCACCGAAACCACCTCCCATGATCCGTGAACCGGTTACCCCACATTCTTTGGCGACATCGTTCAGGAAATCCAATTCTTCGGTACTGACTTCATAAAGTTTGCTCATGCCATGATGGGTAGCGTATATGTTTTTTCCTACGGTTTCGTAATCACCTCGTTTTAAAGCTTCGCAAGTATCGGCAAGCCGGCTGTTTTCCTGGATGGCATAGGTTGCCCGCATGTAATCTTCTTCACTGATTTTATCTTTAACTTCTTCCAGCATTTCCAGGGTTGCATCTCCGAGCAGTTTTACTTCCGGATGATTACCGGCGATAGCTGCTGCTGCCCTTTCGCAGGATTGGCGGCGTTTGTTATAGGGTGAATCGACCAGTTCGTGTTTGGTGACAGAATCGATCAATACTAATTTATAGCCTTGTGGATCGAAAGGGATATATTCATATTCCATCGTACTGCAATCCAGACGGATCAGGTTGCCTGCTTTACCGAAAACCGATGCAAATTGATCCATGATACCACAATTTACCCCGCAATAATGGTGTTCTGTTTTCTGTCCGGTCAGTACCAATTCTTTTTTATCGAATCCGGCCTTGTAAATCTCATTCAGAGCAAAAGCAAAAGTACTCTCGAGGGCTGCCGATGATGAAAGACCGGCTCCAAGAGGTACATCACCTGAAAAAACGGTATCGAAACCTTTGATTTGTGCCCCCCGTTTCAGCATTTCGCGGCATACTCCGAAGATGTAATGTGCCCAGGAAGCTTCGGGTTTATCTTCTTCGTTCAGGCCGAATTCGGCATAAGCTTGCAGGTCTGCCGAATAGGCCCGGACTTTGTCTGTCCCATTGGGTTTGATTTCTGCTAAGATGCCTTTATCGATGGCACCTGGAAGAACACATCCTCCATTGTAATCTGTATGTTCGCCGATGAGGTTAATACGACCGGGAGAGAAATACAACATTCCTTCGGTTCCGAATTTTTCTTTGAATAGATTTCTTACGATACGAGTATCCATGATTTCTTTATTGTTATAAATTTATTAATGGTGTGTCTTAATCTGTTGCCTGTTGCTTTCGAAAAAAGTTATCGTTTGCGTCAGGCTTCTTGCTTTATCATAAAGGAGCGCAATTTATGTAAAAAAAGCAGATTTTACAAATGTTCATCGGGATCTGAATTTATCGTACTTTTAATAATAAGGAGTACGACGATGGCGTCGGTGATATCCGGGTTTTTATTTAAAAATAGTCTAAATTACTTTTGGTAATCAGTAGATATACAGTGATTTATTGAAAATATTTCAAAGAAAGTTGTAAAAAATGTTTTTAAAGTGTTTTGTATACACTATATTTGAAGTGTTTTTTAAACACTTATATGGGCGTTTCAAAAGTGAATAGTCCTGAAAATTTGAACATACTAAAATGAAATCTAAATCATAAATTATAGCAAAGATTATGAAAACGTTTGTATTGGGTTTGGTGGTTGTTGCAGGAATCATGAGTTCTTGTTCCCCAAAAGCAAAGGAAGAGACAACTCTTTCCGGACTGAATCCGAAGAAGTTTCAGGCAGAGATCGATGGGAAACAGGCCGGTCTCTATACTTTGAAGAATTCGGCCGGAATGGAAGTTTGTATCACTAATTTCGGTGGCCGTATCGTGTCTGTTTTGGTTCCGGATAAACATGGAAATAGGAAAGATGTGGTATTGGGTTTCGATAGTTTGGCAGATTATCGGAATATACCCAGCGATTTTGGAGCCTCTATCGGTCGGTATGCTAACCGGATTGCACAGGGGAGAATCGAAATCGATGGCGAAACTATTCAATTGCCGCAGAATAACTATGGACATTGTTTACACGGTGGGCCGGAAGGTTGGCAATATCAGATGTATGAAGCTAATCAGATCGATGGTACGACTCTCGAACTGACCCGTTTTTCTCCGGATGGCGATCAGAATTTCCCTGGGAATGTACGGGCGAAAGTGCGCTTTCATCTTACAGATGATAATGCTATCGATATTCAGTACGAGGCTGTGACAGATAAGAAAACGGTGATCAATATGACGAATCACTCTTATTTCAATTTGTCGGGTAATCCGGCTGTTGCCGCTACGGATCATTTGTTGTATGTGAATGCGGATGGGTATACTCCGGTCGACAGTACCTTTATGACAACGGGTGAGATCGTTCCGGTGGCCGGAACGCCTATGGACTTCACTCAACCGAAAGAAATCGGACGGGAGATAGACCGTTATGATTTTGTTCAGTTGAAAAATGGAAACGGTTACGACCATAATTTTGTATTGAACACTAAAGGAGATCTTTCTACTGTCGCTGCCCGTTTGTCTTCGCCTGAGTCCGGTATAGTACTCGAGGTATATACGGATGAGCCCGGTATTCAGGTGTATACCGGCAACTTCCTGGATGGAACTGTGAAAGGGAAAAAAGGGGTCGTTTATAACCAACGGGCTTCTGTTTGCCTGGAAACACAACATTTTCCCGATTCTCCGAACAAACCCCGATGGCCGTCTGTTTACCTGGAACCGGGGCAGACTTATTCCAGTCGTTGTATCTATAAATTTTCTGTAGAGAAATAAAGTGTATCGCTAAATATTCATTTTTAAATATCATTATTGTGGGAACATTAGATTATATCGTAATTGCCCTTTTTGCGATTGCCATGATTGGAATCGTTGTCTGGGTTTTCAAACAAAAACAGAAAAGTTCCGGCGACTTTTTTCTGGCCGGACGTGATGCAACCTGGTTGGCTATCGGGGCCTCGATTTTTGCCTCGAATATCGGTTCTGAGCACTTGATCGGTTTAGCCGGTGCCGGTGCTTCGAGTGGAATGGCTATGGCACATTGGGAAATTCAGGGCTGGATGATCCTGATTCTCGGTTGGGTGTTCGTGCCTTTTTATTCCAGAAGTATGGTGCTTACGATGCCCGAATTCCTTGAAAGACGTTATAATAAAGAATCCCGGACGATTTTATCGGTAATCTCTTTGGTCAGTTATGTCTTGACTAAAGTAGCCGTGACGGTATATGCCGGAGGTTTGGTTTTCAAAGAAGTGTTCGGTATTCAGGAACTATGGGGAATCGATTTCTTCTGGATCGCTGCGATCGGATTGGTGCTGTTGACTGCTTTGTATACGGTGATCGGTGGTATGAAATCGGTGCTTTATACTTCTGTGCTTCAAACTCCGATTTTGCTGATCGGTTCTTTGGTGATTCTGGTGTTGAGTTTGAAAGCTGTCGGTGGCTGGGATCAGGTGTTGGAAGCTTGTCGGGTGACTCCGGTAAATGAATATGGTGATTCGATGATCAATCTGATCCGGAGTAACCGGGATGCCAATTTCCCTTGGCTAGGGGTGTTCATCGGGTCTTCTGTTATCGGTTTCTGGTATTGGTGTACCGACCAGTTTATCGTACAGCGTGTATTGTCGGGTAAAGATGAAACTCAGGCTCGGCGGGGGGCTATATTCGGTGCTTATCTGAAACTGACGCCTGTCTTCTTATTCCTGATTCCGGGAATGGTTGCTTTTGCTATGCAAAAACACGGTATTACCGTGAATGGGGAAACATTTACGATGAGTTCCGCCGATGCTGCATTCCCGACTTTGGTAGCTAAATTATTGCCTGCCGGTTTTAAGGGGTTGGTCGTATGCGGTATTTTGGCAGCCTTGATGAGTTCGCTGGCTTCTTTATTCAACTCTTCCGCTATGTTATTTACAATCGATTTCTATAAAAAATACAGACCGAAGGCTTCCGAAAAGACTTTGCTTTATGTCGGACGTGTCGCTACGGTAGTGGTAGTCGTGTTAGGTATTCTTTGGATTCCGGTAATGAAAAGTGTAGGATCGGTGTTGTATAACTATTTGCAGGATGTACAATCTGTACTGGCACCGGGTATTGCAGCGGCTTTCTTATTGGGTATTTGCTCGAAAAAAGCAACTCCGAAAGGCGGTATGTGGGGCTTGATCGCCGGATTTATTATCGGTATCACCCGTTTGGGGGCTAAAGTGTATTATACCTCGGGAGCGACTTTCAGCGATTCCTGGTTTAAATATCTGTTTTACGATACGAACTGGTTGTTCTTTTGTGGAGGTATGTTATTGTTCTGTATGCTGGTGATTGTGGTTGTTAGCCGTTTCACAACACCGGCACCTGCGGAACAGATCGTCGGCCTGACATTCGGTTCGACGACAGACGAACAAAAGGCGGTTACCCGTGCTAGCTGGAACAAATGGGATGTCATCCATTCCGCTATCATTATACTGATTACCGTTGTGTTCTATTGGTATTTCTGGTAATAAATTATAATAGTAGTTATGTTAGAAGCATTGAAAAAAGAGGTTTGTGAGGCGAATCTGGAATTGGTGAAGCATGGCCTGGTTATTTTTACCTGGGGGAATGTCAGTGCTATCGACCGGACATCGGGCCTGGTGGTGATCAAACCTTCCGGTGTAGCTTATGAACAGATGAAACCGGAAGATATGGTAGTAGTGGATTTAGACGGGCATATCGTAGAAGGGAGTTTGAAACCTTCTTCGGATACTCCGACCCATCTGGTGTTGTACAAGGCTTTCCCGGCGATCGGAGGAGTGGTACATACCCATTCTACGTATGCTACGTCATGGGCTCAGGCCGGTATCGATCTACCGAATATCGGCACCACACATGCGGATTATTTCAGTGGGCCGATTCCTTGTACCCGGGATATGTCCCAGGCGGAAGTCGAAGGAGCCTACGAGGAGGAAACCGGGAATGTGATTGTGGAACGTTTCCGGAAGTTGAACCCGGAATATATCCCCGGAGTACTGGTCAAAAACCATGGTCCTTTTTCCTGGGGAAAAGATGCTCACGAAGCGGTACACCATGCTGTGGTGATGGAACAAGTGGCTAAGATGGCTTTTGTGGCATTTACGGTTAACCCCCGTTTATCTATGAATCCTTATCTGATTCAGAAGCATTTCTTCCGTAAACACGGTCCGAATGCTTATTACGGACAATAAATTGAATTGACAATGCACAGTTGACCTTTACTGTCGGGTGCATTGCCGGAATATAATAGGTAAAATAAGTAATAATTCAGATTGACTGTTGAAAATGGATAGCATTATCAATTGTCGATTATCAATTTAAAATAATTATGGCTTTCGAAAATTTTGAAGTATGGTTTGTGACAGGAGCTCAGCTGCTGTACGGAGGAGATGCTGTTGTGGCTGTAGATGCTCACTCCAATGAGATGGTAAAAGGATTGAATGAATCCGGAAATTTGCCGGTGAAAGTAGTATATAAAGGTACGGTGAATTCGGCGAAAGAAATCACGGAAGCATTCAAGGCTGCTAATCATGATGCTAAATGTATCGGGGTAATTACCTGGATGCATACTTTTTCTCCGGCTAAGATGTGGATTCATGGATTGCAGGAACTGAAGAAACCGTTGTTGCATTTCCATACTCAGTTTAATAAAGAAATCCCCTGGGATACCATAGATATGGATTTTATGAACCTGAATCAGAGTGCTCACGGTGACCGGGAGTTCGGGCACATCGTGACCCGTATGCGTAAACCCCGTAAGGTGGTGGTGGGGCACTGGCAGGATGAGGCCGCTCAGAAAAAAATTGCAGTTTGGATGCGTGTCGCTGCTGCCTGGGCCGATGCTCAGGATATGCTGATCCTTCGTTTCGGTGACCAGATGAATAATGTGGCTGTGACCGACGGGGATAAAGTGACTGCAGAACAGGTATTGGGGTATCATGTCGACTATTACCCGGTGAATGATCTGATGGTTTATTATCAGGCTGTCGAGGATAAGGAGGTACAGGCTTTAGTGGCTACTTATTTTAAAGAATACGAGCATGATGCTGCTCTGGAACAGACCGGTACGGAAGCTTATACCAAAGTCTGGAACTCTGCAAAAGCCGAGATCGCCTTGCGCCGTTTGTTGAAAGATACCGGAGCAAAAGGATTTACAACCAATTTCAACGATCTGGGATTATTCGATCAGATTCCGGGTTTGGCATCACAGCGTCTGATGGCTGAAGGATATGGCTTCGGGGCGGAAGGTGACTGGAAAACAGCGGCTCTTTACCGGACTACCTGGTTTATGAGTCAGGGATTACCTAAAGGATGTTCTTTCCTCGAAGATTATACCTTGCATTTCGATGGGGAAAAGAGTGCCATCTTACAGGCTCATATGCTGGAAGTATGCCCGTTGATTGCAGAGCAGAAACCACGGCTGGAAGTACACCGGCTGAGTATCGGTATCGACAGCGAAACCGCCCGTTTGGTTTTCACCAGCAAACAAGGAGAAGGAGTTGCTGCTACTGTCGTGGATTTGGGTAACCGTTTCCGTCTCATTGTCAATGTGGTGGATTGTATCAAGAGTAAAAAATTACCTAAACTTCCCGTTGCTTCGGCTTTGTGGATACCGCAACCGAATCTGGAAGTCGGTGCAGGTGCCTGGATTTTGGCAGGAGGTACGCATCATACCAGTTTTTCGTATGACCTGACTACCGAATATTGGGAAGATTATGCCGATATAGCAGGGATAGAAATGGTTGTGATCGACAAAAACACCACCATTCCGGAATTCAAGAAAGAACTCCGTATGAACGAAGTTTATTATATGCTGAATAAAGCACTCTGTTAATTGATAATTGACAATTATTTCTGTCAATTTTCAGTTTTCAATTAGAGAAGATATGGAAAAATACGTTATAGGTTTAGATTATGGTAGTGATTCGGCCCGGGCAATCGTTGTGAATGCGCTGACAGGGGAGACACTGGCTACTGCTGTGAAATATTATCCCCGCTGGAAAGAGGGGAAATACTGTAATCCGGCGATCAATCAATATCGTCAGCATCCGCAGGATTATATCGATGTGTTGGAAGCTTCGGTGAAAGAGGCTTTGGCGGCTTGTCCTGCCGGTACGGCGGAAAAAGTGGTGGGGATCGCTTTCGATACAACCGGGAGTACCCCTGCTTTTACCGATGCCACGGGGACTCCTTTGGCGCTCTTGCCGGAATTCGCTGAGAATCCGAACGCGATGTTTGTACTTTGGAAAGATCACACGGCAATCCGGGAAGCTGCCGAGATCAATAGACTTTGCGGAGAATGGAATATCGATTATTCGGCTTATGAAGGAGGAATCTATTCGTCGGAATGGTTTTGGGCAAAAGCTTTACATGTACTTCGTGAAGATGAGCATGTCAGGGCGAAAGCATATTCGATCGTAGAATATTGTGAATGGTTGCCGGCTTTGATCACCGGAGTGACCAAGAGTGACGATATCGTCCGCAGCCGTTGTGCCTGTGGCCATAAAGCGATGTGGCACGAACAATGGGGAGGATTACCCAGTGAGGAGTTTCTGACCACTTTAGATCCTTTGTTGGCCGGTTTTCGTTCACGCTTGTTTGAAAAGACGGAGACTGCCGATAAACCGGTAGGTAAGTTATCACCGGAATGGGCTGAACGCCTGGGGTTGACTACAGAAGTCGTGGTTGCAGGAGGTGCTTTCGATTGCCATATGGGAGCTGTCGGAGCCGGGGTCACTCCGCATACTTTTGTGCGGGTGATCGGTACATCGACTTGTGATGTCATGGTGGCTACTTATGAGGAGATCGGACATAAACTGATCAAAGGCATTTGCGGGCAGGTAGATGGGTCGGTTATTCCCGGTATGGTCGGTTTGGAAGCCGGACAATCGGGATTCGGGGATATTTATGCCTGGTTTAAACGGGTGTTGGAATTCCCGTTGAAAGAGATAGTCGGAAAGAGCGATTTGCTGGATGAGGAGATGAAAGAGCGGCTTGTGGCAGAAGCTTGCAACCGGATTATTCCTGCTTTGACGGCCGAGGCTGAAAAGATACCGGCGGAAGAAAGTACGGTTATTGCTACCGATTGGATGAACGGACGGCGCACCCCGGATGCCAATCAGTTGTTGAAGGGAACGATTACCGGATTGACTTTGGGAAGTACCGCTCCCCGTATTTTCCGGGCTTTGGTAGAGGCTACCGCTTTCGGTTCGAAGGCGATCGTCGATCGTTTCCGGAATGAGGGGGTTCAGATCGATAGCGTGATCGGAATCGGAGGAATTGCTTTGAAATCTCCGTTTGTTATGCAGACGCTGAGTGATGTTTTGAATATGCCGATCAAAGTCTGTAAGACTGATCAGGCCTGTGCCCTGGGAGCTGCTATGTTTGCGGCTACCGCGGCCGGGGTATATAACCGTGTTGAAGATGCTCAGAAGGCCATGAGCTCCGGGTTTGCTATGGAATATACTCCCAATGCTGCCAATGCGAAGCTGTATGAGGAAATCTATCGGAAATACCTGAAAGTCGGGGAGTTTACGGAAAAGGCATTGTTTTGCTGATTCTGGATGACGAAGTTAGGAAATGCCCTTTGAAAGTTTTGAACGGCTTTCAGAGGGCAATTTTCTTTTAGGGGATGTCTTTGTCGTTACATGCCCGGAGCGTCTGCTGTGATGCAGATGGTGACCCGGTTTTCTTCCGGAGTGGCGAATGGCTGGACGGTATCGCCTTGGGAGTCGGCGGTGATGCGGTCGGCGGCAATGCCTTTTGCCGTGAGTGCATCGGCTACGGCCTGTGCACGTCTGGCGGAAAGCGTCTTGTTGAGACGGTGATTGCCGGTCTGCACATCGGCATATCCTGTCAGGGTAACTTGCGCTGCCGGATTTTTTTGCAGATAAGCGGCAAGTTCATCCACTTTGCCGGCTTCCTCCGGGCGGATCACAGCCGAATTGATTTTGAAGAACACATTTACCTGTATCGGCTGAAGTTTTTCTGTCTTTTTTTCAGGCACGACAACCGGTTTCGGGTCCTCTTTCGGCTCTTCCTTCGGTACGTTCCGGGGTGGGATAGAAGTCGGGGCAGCCTTTTGTGTTTTCCTGGTATATCCCTTGCCGAAGCGGATGCTCACGCCGGCAAGAATGTTGAATTGCCAGTCGGCATTTCCTGCTTTCTTCGAGTTGAAATGGTCGGATAGGGTATTGGCATTCCCTTCGAGGTTAAACGCTACGGCATCACAAATTCTGAAATCCATCCCTACTCCCAGACGGCCTGCCACGAAAGCCTTGGTGTCGTCCCATAGATATTGCAGTTTGTTTCCAGCCTCATTGAGGGCAACAGCGTCGTCGTTGTTGAAAGCCATGTTGACCCCGATACCTGCAAACAGATAAGGGTTGAAGAAACGCTTGTGATTGAATCCTCCGAGGCAGTTGGCGATGTCGAAAGTGGCCTCTGCGTTCAGCTGTGCATAATTGAACTTATACTCCTGTCGGGGATTCACCCAACAGCCTTTCCCCTGCCATCCGCTGAATCCTCCGCGCAATCCCCACACGGGCGTAAAACGGTAGCCTGCCGACAGGGCTGCTGCCGGCGACACCAGGTCGGAAAACTTACCTTCTCCGATCGTATGACCGATACCTCCCTGAACCTGCATATACCAATGCGGGCGGAACTCAATTTTCTCTGTCTCCTTTTGGGCGAAAAGAGAAGTAGTGCTTGCTAAAAGCAAGGCGGCTAAAATTGTTTGTTTCATAATAGAATTTTATGAGGATAAACAGAGGCGGTGAGCTTCCTCACCGCCTCATTCATTTTACTACTTAAAAGTTAACAGAATTTCGTAGGGAATAATCAGTTACCTTGAGTAGCTAATACATCTACTACGATATATTCGATTACTTCACCCCATTTATATACGACTTTGACAGGAACATTTAGTTTAAAGGCTCCTACGGCAGCTCCATTATTCTTCAGGGTCAGAGTACCGTAATTGGCCAGATCTGCCTCACTGGTTGGAACAGCAACTGGTATTCCTTCGCTAGCTGTCAGAACTAGTTTTTTTGTAACACTACCCAGCTCAACTTTGTCTTCCAGTTTGTTACCGTTCAAAGTGGTATAGATCGGATACTTTACGTCAGCATGGTCACCGGCTAAAGCTACGATTTGTTCAACTTTGTAGTAGTCATAGAAGTTTACAGGTGTAAATTGGAATGCCTCTTCTCTCCAGTCTTTCAGTTCGATCAGATCCATTAAATTGATCGTAGATCCGTTGGTCTGTGCATCTCTTAAGGTGGCTGCTTTTTCTTGTTTCAACACATCTACCGGACGCAGGAAGTAAGCTTTGAATTCACCATTGGATAACGGATATTCGAGACCACAACCATTGATCGCTTTTACATTCATCCAGGCGTAGAAAGTCGCCCCTTCGCCTAATTCCAGGTGTCCTGCCTTGTTCAGTAAGTTTTTAGCCACCTCGTTATTTTCATAGGTTACAACAGAAGCTGTTGCCATGGCATTGCTAGCATCGCTCAGAGAAGCGATTTTAGTATTATTGGCATACAGGGATTTTCCATTGTCTTGTACATTCAGGTTGTATTTGGTTCCATCCAGACCGGTTACTTCCCGGTTTACGTTTTTATCAGAGAAAATAAATGAATAATTCAAAGTAGTGAACTCGGTGAATGTGTTATCTTTTCCGTTCAATTCCAATTTGTTACCATTGAAAGTACTCAACAAGTCTGCGATGAAATCGCACTTATTATTGGCGTCTACTACTTCTACATTCAGGCGGACATAAGTCATGGCTGCATCCCAGTATTCTTTGATCCCTTCACCTACAGTAGCAGCTTTTGGATGCTCGACGGTGGCTTTCAAAGTAATGACTACGTCCTGACGTCCTTTGGCACTATAAACAACCTTGTGTGTAAATTCTTTACCGTTTGTAGCAGCTTTGAGTTCTGCGTCGGAAATTGTCCATTCGATCACATAAGTTTCATCCTGAATATCATCCGGTTTTTCTGCAATCGTTCCGTCACCTTCGGATTCTATGGTATTCAGTTTATAGATGGCGTGGAAATCATCTTTACTCAGGCCTAAGGCATTGTAAATTTGGGTATTCATAAATTCGACATCTACTTGCTTGATGACGGCTGAGCAGCCCCACTTGATTGTGCTGAAATCTTTAGTTTTTTCGATGCCTGGAGTATTGTCCCTGATAATCAATAATTTGATCCATCCCACATTGACTACATTGTTAGTCAGGGTGTCGAACAGTTCTACGCGTACCAGCGGCATACGTCCGATGGCTGCTGTTCCTGATGTCTGATATACCTTTACCGTAATTTCACCGGTTGTCGGATCTACACTGAAGAATTCATTCTGCGGAGTTTGGTTATTTCCGGTAACGTAATTAGAAGCGGCAAAACGGAAATCCAGACCTAATGCCTTCAGACCGGCTCTGGAAAGCGATTCCTTCGGATCGCAGTTTACCAGAATATTCCCTTGGTAATCCTTTTCAGTATAATGAGAAACTACATAGTTTTCTAGTTTCACTTTCTCAGAGTTGTCGTATACCACTGTAATGACTTCCGGTACCACAGCTGTCGGATCGGAAGCGTTGATAGCGTCTTCGGCTTTACCGCTTACGGTTCCATAGAGGTGACCGTCGCTATCCATTCCGGCATATTGGGTTATATCTTTCGATGCCAGACGGAAATCGGTAATGGTCGTATTATATACAGCTGCGTAATCGGAGGTGATGATCTGAGCGGTGGGAACGGTTTCCCCTTCTTCTGCTACTTCCTGTACACTGGCCTGAACAGCAATAGTAGACAGTGCATCGGCATCGAAAGCTGCAATTTTTTCTACATCTACCGTGAAAATTACCTGTAACATAGGACTGTCGCTCTCTTCTCCTTTCACGATTTTGTAAGAAATCAGTTTTGCATTCAGGTCGTTTGCTGCTGTCCGGGTAACGATTTTTTCTCTGTTTTTCGTAATGAAAGTGAGGCCTTTGATCGTTGCAGGATCTACAGTGCTTGGATTTACATGATAATAAGCAACTACTTTAGCTCCTATTTTCACCGTTTTGGTTGTATTTTCTTTCCAAATTTCACCGGTTGTAGTCGGGGTTTTGTCAGAAGTGACAATTTCCCATAAGTCAGTAAGAATACCACGGGCTTTCATGGCTTCTACACCATTCAGATAAGCCTGGGGTTCGAATACCAGACTCTTCAGTACGTCTCCGGCCGATAAGGTAAAACTGACTGTTTTGTCACCAAGTACAATAGTTACGGTGTTTCCGGTTTTTTGTATAGAATTTTCTGTCGGTACAGCAATTTCAACATTTGTTTTTTTCTCGTTATAATAAATACAATATTTCCCGTTTTCCGTTTTTACTGTCAGTTTGGTCTCATCGAATCCTGCCGGAGCGTCTGGTATAGCGATTTCCAGTTTATCTCCTGATTGTTGACCATCTTTCTCCAGCCAGCATGAGGCTCCGCTTACTTTCAGTTCATACGTCGGAAGAGATTGACCGATAGCGTAAGTCTTGCTATCACCGTTTACCGGTGTTACGGTTAGTTTTCCTGTGGCTGCATCGTAAGTAACCTCCTTAATCAGGCCCTTTACTGTCTCTTTTAAAGTCGTCAGGTCTGTGATTACCCCATCGATCCGATTGTTTAACTTATCGATATCATCATCATAGTCTTTACAACTTTGAAATGACATCGACAATCCCAATACCATACACATCAAAATGCGTAAAAATTTAGTTGTTTGTCTCATCTGAAATAAATTTAAAAGTGATTAGTTTCTAAAAGTTAATTGTTTGTCTATTTAATTTTTTATTAGCTATGTACAATCAGTTTTTTATTGGTTTGTATAAATATAAGATTAACATATCAATGACATAAAATAGGAAAATTCCCATGTAAATCAGATCTGATTTCTATATTGAAAACTTTATAGATATCCAACAAAAGCGAACGTTTTTTATTGGATGATTTTTATAAAAAAATAAATTATGATGAATTATGTGTTAGTGTTTGAGAATCAAAAAATTACCTTATATGCAAATAAAAAAACCACCCCTTCCCGGGATGGTTATATGATTACACAAATTAAACGTTCGTTTTCTTTATTTGCAACTATTTCATTTTTTTGCAGTTTGCTTCAGAATTCATAGAGCAAAGTAAATACTTTTTTTGGGAGATACAAAATAATTTTATATTTTTTTCAGGATCGGTGCACAAAAATTATTTAGGGACATTCAGTAAATACTATAAAATTAGCCAAATAATTCATACATAAAATATTGCGAATTAGTTGGCTTTTTTGTATCTTTAGGTATT
>ENA-ORRT01000752-ORRT01000752.1-human-gut-metagenome-genome-assembly--contig:-NODE-752-length-13368-cov-2.22617_pt1 | contig 13368 bp, 13 predicted proteins | sample MGYA00242181_ERZ509146 | MGnify/ENA primary metagenome ERZ509146 (study PRJEB26280, sample SAMEA2338624) | human gut metagenome | biome: human gut; feature: human-associated habitat; material: faeces...
TTGCTTCCGAGTGTGGTGGACGGTCAGCACGCAGATACAGTGCTTATCTGCAAACTGCTTGAGCTTGCCCACGATCTCGTAGTCGCTGGCGTAGCTGTACGCTTCGCCGCCCACTTCCCGGATTTTCTGCATGGTATCAATGATAATGAGCTTGGTGTCAGGATGCTCCCGCATGAAATTCTCCAACTGCTCGTCCAAACCGTTCCCGATTTTTCCGGCAGCGGTGGCGAAGTGCAAATTGGGCGTGTCGTTCACGCCATACATCATAAACATCCGGTTCTGGATGCGCTGGAAGTCATCCTCCAACGCAAGGTAGAGGACGGTTCCTTGATGGACTTTGCACCCCCACAAGTCCTGCCCGGTGCTGACGTGGTAGGCAATCTGCGCAACCAGGAACGACTTGCCGATCTTGGGCGCGCCAGCGAGAAGGTACGCCCCTGAATGGAGCAAGTTTTCAATAATGGGCGGGCGACTTTTGTAGGCGGTCTGAAACAGTTCCGTCATGGTGAGCGTGTGCAGGTAGCGCGGGTCAGCCATACGCTGCATCTTACGGTACATTTCCTCCAAATTTTCCATTTCCCCATTGCCTTTTGCCTCCGAAGCGGGTATACTATTGCCAGAATCTTTTTGAATGGACTGCCCGGCATCTGCGCCAACAGATGCGTTGTGGGCGGTCTTTTCTTTTGCGTCAATTCCCATAGGCAGCTTCCTCCTGCATTCCGCTCATAATAGTTGCGATCATCTGGATCGTGTCCAGCAGCTCATCGTTCACGCCCTGTCCAGCCTCAATGCGCCGCAACTCGTCCAACACAGCGGCCAGTTCGTCCCGGAGGGCCTTATAGACCCTAGGGTTGCCCTGAACCACCACATCCCGTTCCAGCAGTCGCCGGGTGATGTAGTCCTGCTTTGTCAGGCCGGACAACTTGACGAAGATTTCCAGCTGCTCGTCCTCCTCCGGGGAGACCCGGAAGGCCACTGTTTTGTTCCGCCAGCGATTGTGGCGGTCAAGATTTTTCATAGACATTGTTTTAAGCTCCTTTCTCGGTTTTCAGCGAGTCCAACTTGTCAGCCATTTCTACTTGACGGGTGGGGAACAGATGAGCATAGCGGTAGGTGATGTCGATACTCTCATGCCCTACCCGTTCTGCGATTGCCAAAGCGGTAAATCCCATGTCAATCAGCAGGCTGATATGGCTATGTCTCAAATCGTGTATGCGAATGCGTTTTACCCCGGTTTCTTTACAGCCCCGATCCATCTCACGGTGGAGATAGTTTTTACTGACAGGGAAAATGCGGCTGTCCGGTTCCACACCGTAGAGTTGCTTGAGGTAGTCCTGTATCTCATCGCACAGAAATTGGGGCATCTGGATAACACGGTTACTCTTGGGCGTTTTAGGTGTGGTGATGACATCCTGTTTGTTGAGCCGCTGATAAGATTTGTTGATGGTAACGGTATGCTTCTCAAAGTCAAAGTCCGCTGGTGTCAGTGCCAACAGTTCGCCCTCCCGGATTCCGCACCAGTAAAGCATCTCAAAGGCATAAAAAGAAATGGGCTTATCCATCATCGCCTCGGAAAACCTGGTGTACTCCTCCCGCGTCCAAAACAGCATTTCCCGCCTTTCTTCTGTTCCCATATTTCCTGCCCTCTGTGCCGGATTGACTTGCAGGCCATAGTATCGGATTGCATGATTGAAAATTGCGCTTAACTGGTTATGAACCGTTTTCAGGTAGGTCTTGGATAGGGGTTTTCCGTGACAATCTGTAAGATTACGAATTTCATTCTGCCAGTCAATGATGTCCTTGGCCGTAATCTCCGACAGCTTCCGCTTGGCAAAGTAGGGCAGAATCTTCTTCTTGATGATGCTCTCTTTGGTGAGCCAGGTGTTGAGTTTCAGCTTGGGTTTGATGTCCTTCTCATATAGAGAAACAAAACTCTCAAAGGTCATATTTACATCGGCCTGTTTCTCCATCAGGAACTCCCGTTCCCAGGCCAAAGCCTCCTTTTTGGTTGCGAAACCGCGTTTAAGTTTCTGCTGACGCTCACCCCTCCAGTCCGTGTATCGGAACTGAACATACCAAGTTCCGTTGTCCTTATTTTTGAATGCGGCCATATTTAGCTCTCCTTTCTTTTCGTCTCAGTCCTCGTACCGTAGAACTTTTCATGAAAGAATTTCCGGTCAATCCGGCCAGCGATCGTGATGCAGCCAGTCTGTGCCAGCTCCTCATTCATTCGTTTAATGAGTTTATAAGCGTAGGGTTTAGATACTCCCAATTCCTCGGCTACTTCGTCCACACGCATAAAAATCTGTCCTGCCATACGCAAAAATACCTTCCTTTCCTTGTCGTAATCGTTTCTCGTTTGCCGTTTCACCCTTCAGACTCTGGCAGGCAACCCTTCCCGGCGCTGTGCCGTTTATTTTTCTCCTTGACACGCTCATATCGTCGCCTGTTTCCCCAGAGAAAGTATCTGTCGGACGGTCATTCAGTTTTGCTTCGTCTGAAATTCCCCCTCTCACTTTACAACGGACATTTTTTTGCCGTTTTGAGGGTATCCAATTTGTAAAATTTCTGTGACTTAAACTTATTTGCTTGTTCCATCCTCATTATACTAAGCATATTAGTTAAAGTCAAGTGGTTTGCAGAAAAACATTAAATAAATTTGTTTAGATTTCTCTTGACTATCCTAAGCATTTCTGCTATGCTAAATTTATCAAGTTCCAGATAGGAGTTGGCTGTTATGGCGATTGGAGAGCGGATTCAGTTCTTTCGTAAATTGCGTGGTATGACCCAAAAATATCTTGGCACACAAGTTGGTTTCCCGGAGAAGTCGGCTGATGTTCGCCTTGCTCAATATGAAACCGGAACAAGGACGCCAAAGGCCGATATGACCGCTGCACTGGCCAATATTCTGGATGTCTCGCCTCTGGCGCTGTCTGTACCGGACATAGATTCCTACCTTGGTCTGATGCACACCCTCTTTACTCTGGAAGATCGCTACGGCCTTAAAGTCTGCGAGTGTGATGGAGAAGTCCATCTCCGTGTAGATGTGTTTCAAGGCAAAGAGGCTGCTGAACTGAACCGCTCCCTGCTTGCCTGGCGTGAACAAGCCGCCAAATTGGAAGCGGGAGAGATCACCAGAGAGGAATACGACCGCTGGCGTTACCGCTACCCCGAATTTGATACAACCCGCATCTGGGCCAAGGTCATCCCGCAGGGCCTCAGCGATATGCTGGTAGATGAACTGAATAAGGACAAGGAGGATTGAAAATGTCCAATCAACTAATTAATGAGAATCAAGTAAAAGCGGCTATTGGCATAACAGATTGGCGGCATCTTTCAAAGGACAAACTGATGAATTTTATATCTATCCTGCCAGATGTTGATAATGAGGTTGCTATCAAAATAATCGAACAATTCCCGGAATTTTCCAAGAATTCGGTGGAAATGGTCAACATTATGCGAGATGTATGTAGTACAGCTTTGGAAGATGACAAACTAAGTACCGCACAAAGCGTAGAAGCATATAAGCAGGTGTTGGATGAATTAAGTTCTCTCCTCAAGAGAGAAGACATTTCCATCGAAGATCGAAAATACTTCGCCAACAAGATGATTGAAGTTGCAGATAAAATTGGTCTAAAAGATACAGAGGGCAAGACCTTTAAGGGAAAATTGCTCAATACCGTAGGTGGGGTTGTTCTTGGTGCATTACTGATTGGTGCAAGTGTTTTAGGCGTAAAGTACCTTGATACCAAAAACAACAATTTACTTAGACATTGAATATAAAAAAGGTCTAACCGACTTGCAAAAATCGGTTAGACCTTTTCTCTTGGATAAGTTTTTAATCTGCACCTGCAAACCACCCGTTACCTGCCAGAAAATCAGCAAGTATGGATTTGACGAGTGCTATCAATCTGCTATCAAATGGGGATTTCGAAAATCAAAAACTCAGTGTTTATGCGGATTTGCGGGCCCTCATATCCACTTTTTACTTATTCGAATTCAATCGTACCGCTCGGCTTCGGCGTGAGATCATACAGCACGCGGTTGACACCGGGGACCTCGCTGGTGATACGGCGAGTGATATGCTGGAGGAGTTCAAACGGCACATCCTCCACGGTGGCGGTCATGGCGTCCTTGGTATTGACAGCGCGGATGATAACCGGATACGCATAGGTACGCGCGCCATCCGTAACGCCGACGGACTTGAAGTCCGGCACCACAGTGAAGTACTGCCACACCTTGCCCGCCAGACCATTCTTATCGAACTCCTCACGCAGGATCGCGTCGGACTCGCGGACACACTCCAGGCGGTCGCGGGTGATCGCGCCCAGGCAGCGCACGCCCAGACCGGGGCCGGGGAACGGCTGACGGTAGACCATGCCGTCCGGCAGGCCGAGCGCCTTACCGACAACGCGGACCTCATCCTTAAAGAGGAGTTTGAGCGGCTCGACGAGTTCAAACTGAAGATCCTCCGGCAGACCGCCGACATTGTGGTGCGCCTTGACACCGTCACTCTCCAAGATATCGGGATAGATGGTGCCCTGCGCGAGGAACTTGATGCCCTCAAGTTTGCGGGCCTCCTCCTCGAAGACGCGGATAAACTCCGCACCGATGATCTTGCGCTTCTGCTCCGGATCCGCCACACCGGCGAGTTTGTCCAGGAAGCGGTCGACGGCGTCAACATAGATCAGGTTGGCGTCCATCTGATTGCGGAACACCTCGATCACCTGCTCCGGCTCTCCCTTGCGCAGCAGACCGTGGTTGACGTGGACGCACACCAGCTGCTTGCCGATCGCTTTGATCAACAGGGCGGCGACGACCGATGAATCCACACCGCCGGACAGTGCCAGCAGCACCTTCTTATCGCCCACCTGCTTCTGGATGGCTGCCACCTGCTCAGTGATAAATGCGTCCGCCAAAGCCGGCGTCGTGATACGCTCCATCGTATCGGGACGTTTGCACATCTCCATCATATTCCCTCCATTTTATATCTTGAATACAATAAAAACTCTTACAGCAGTTTGCGGCGCAGTGCTTCCCCATCCTCCGGATGAAGATAGGCCGGCGGGATATCAAAGAGCGTCTTGCAACCGGATACGCCCTCCTGATTCAGGCGGAAGGCGGCGCGGGCGCAGGCAACAAGCACACCAGTGGTAAACTCCGGATTGGAGTCCAGCTTCAGGCGGTACTCGATCACGTGCTTATGCTTGCCGTTCTCCCCAGTTGTCCCGGTGCGGAAAACCACGCCGCCATGGGGAATACCTGCATGGTTTTGATTCAGCTCTTCCTGGCTGATAAAGTGTACCGTCGTATCGTAGTCGGCAAAGTAGTTGGGCATAGTCTTGATCGCGTTTTCGATCGCAGCCAGATCAGCGCCCTCCTCAGCGACGACATAGCACTCACGCGTGTGCTTCTCACGGGTGGTGAGTACCGGCTGTTCACCGCTGCGGACACGCTCAAGCGCCGCCTCCACCGGGATGGTATACTGACGCGCGTCCAGTACGCCGGGGATCCGGCGGATCGCGTCGGAGTGGCCCTGGCTCACGCCCGGCCCCCAGAACGTATAATCAGACCCATTGGGCAGGATGGCCTGCCCATACAGGCGGTTGAGGGAGAACATACCGGGATCCCAGCCGGCGGAGATGATCGCAACTTTGCCGCTCTCCCGGCTTGAGGCATCGACCGCCGCAAAGTGCTCCGGAATCTTGGCATGGGTGTCGAAGCTGTCGACCACGTTAAAGTTCTTGGCAAACTGCACCGTCTGCGTGGGCAGATCATTGGCGCTGCCGCCGCACAGGATCATAACGTCGAACTTGTCGCGCATATTGGCAGCCTGATCGATGGCATAGACCGGCACATCCGTGCGTACCTTCAGGCTCTTCGGATCGCGCCGGGTGAAAACGCCGCAGAGGACCAAGTCCTCCGTATTCTCGATCGCGTATTCCACACCGCGGCCCAGATTGCCATATCCGATGATTCCAATTCTGATTTTTTCCATAGTAAACTATCCCCCGGGATCATTTCAAATTTTTATTTACAGCCACTCGACCGTCGCAGGCGGTTTGGTGGTGATGTCATAGACGACGCGATTGATATGCTTGACCTCATTGGTAATCCGCTTGGACGCCTTCTCCAGCACCTCATACGGGATCTTTGCCCACTCGGCAGTCATAAAGTCGTCTGTGACGACGCCGCGCAGGGCGAGGGTATACTCATAGGTACGTGCATCGCCCATCACGCCCACACTGCGCACGTTGGTCAACACGGCGAAATACTGGCTGACACTGCGATCCAACCCGGCGTTGGCGATCTCCTGCCGGAAGATCGCATCCGCATCGCGCAGGATGTCGAGCTTTTCCCGTGTGATATCGTCCATCACACGGATGGCCAGGCCCGGGCCCGGGAACGGCTGCCTCCAGACGAGAAAGTCCGGAATGCCGAGCTCCGTGCCCACCTTGCGCACCTCGTCCTTGAACAGGTCACGCAGCGGCTCGATAATCTCCTTAAAGTCCACACAGTCCGGCAGGCCGCCGACATTGTGGTGGCTCTTGATGACTGCGGAAGCGCCCAGCCCGCTTTCAATCACGTCCGGGTAAATCGTCCCCTGTACCAGATAGTCCACAGAGCCGATTTTTTTGGCCCCGTCCTCAAAGACGCGGATGAACTCCTCGCCAATAATCTTACGCTTCTGCTCCGGATCGACCACACCGGCGAGCTTACTCAAAAAGCGCTCCTCCGCATTGACCCGGATCAAATTCATATCAAACTGCTTTTTAAAGACGGATTCGACCTCGTCCCCCTCATTCTTTCGCATGAGGCCGTGATCGACAAAAATGCACGTGAGATTCTTACCGATGGCTTTGTGCAGCAGCACGGCGGCCACGGAGGAATCCACTCCGCCGCTCATGGCGCACAGGACCTTGCGGTCGCCGATCTTTTCCCGATATTCCGCAATAGACCGTGCGACAAAGTCGCTCATGATCCAGTCTCCTTTGCAGCCGCAGACCCGGAACAGGAAATTGCGCAGGATCTGCTTGCCATATTCGGTATGTGTAACCTCCGGATGAAACTGCACCGCATAGATACCGTGCGTCCGGTCCTCCATCGCGGCACACGGGCAGTCCGCCGTGTGTGCCGTGACGGTATACCCCACCGGCGGCTTGCTGATATAGTCGGTATGGCTCATATAACAGCTGCTGTGGGACGGAATGTCCTCAAAAAGGACGCTCTGCTCCACATGCAGTTCCACGGGGCCGTACTCGCTCACCGGGGCGGATTCGATCACACCGCCCGCCATATAGGTGATCAGCTGCGCGCCGTAGCAGATGCCCAGCACAGGCACGCCCAACTTCAAAATGGCTGGATCATAGTGCGGGGACTCCTCCTTGTACACACTGTTGGGTCCTCCGGTAAAGATGATGCCTTTATAGCCCGTTTCGCGAATCTTTTCCAGTGGTGTGGTGTACGGCAGCACTTCCGCATACACATTGTTGTCGCGCACGCGGCGTGCAATCAGCTGGTTATACTGCCCGCCAAAGTCGAGCACCAGAATTTTCTCATACATAGCACGAACCTCCGCGGCTTATTTGTTCCGGAAGATCATATCCTCACGGCGCGGTCCGTTGGAGACCATCGTAATCGGAACACCGATCTCCTGCTCAATGAACTTTACATACTCCTGTGCAGCCTTGGGGAGTTGATCAAACTCCTTAATGCCGCTGATATCCTGCTTAAATCCGGGCAGTACCTTGAGGACCGGTTTTGCCTTTTTGAGCAAGTGGGTTACGGGGAAGTCCTTTGTCACCTTTCCGTCGATCTCGTAGCCGACACAGACGGGGATTTCATCCAGATAGGAGAGGCAGTCAAGTGCCGTCAGAACAGCCTGGGTCGCCCCCTGCACCATCATCCCGTAGCGGGTGGCCACGCAGTCAAACCAGCCCATGCGGCGCGGACGGTGCGTGGTGGCGCCATACTCGCCGGCGTCGCCGCCGTGGGTACGCATCTTATCCGCCGCCTCACCAAAGATTTCACTGACGAACTCACCTGCACCGACCGCGGAGGAATACGCCTTGGTGACCACAACGATATCCTTGATCTCGTAAGCCGGGATCCCTGCGCCGACGGCGCCATACCCCGCGAGCGTGGAGGAGGAGGTGACCATCGGATAGATGCCGAAGTCCGGATCCTTCAGGGAACCGAGCTGGCCCTCGAGCAGGATGTTCTTGCCCGCCTTGAGCGCGTTATGGATGTAAGTCGTCGTATCGCCTACATAGGGGGCGATCAGCTCGCGCTGACGCATCAGCTCGTCGAAAATTTCGTCCACTTTGAGCAGCGGCTTATGATAGATGTGCTCGAGCATCAGGTTTTTGACCTCCAGCACATGCTCCAGCTTATCACGCAGGCCCTCCTCGTCAAACAGCTCGTTGATCTGGAAGCCGATCTTTGCATATTTATCGGAATAGAACGGCGCAATGCCGGACTTGGTGGAGCCGAACTGCCGGTCCGCCAGACGCTCCTCCTCGTATGTGTCAAGCAGGACATGATACGGCATCATGATCTGCGTCCGCTCGGACACCATGATATGCGGTGCGGGCACGCCGGCATCCGTGACAGTCTTGATCTCCTCAATAAACTTGGGGATATTCAGCGCCACGCCGTTGCCGATGATATTCATCGTGTGGGAATAGCACACACCGGACGGGAGCTGGTGCAATGCGAACTTGCCATACTCGTTAATAATAGTGTGGCCCGCGTTGGCTCCGCCCTGGAACCGGATGACAATATCCGCCTCATTGGCAAACATGTCCGTAATTTTACCTTTACCCTCGTCGCCCCAGTTTGCGCCTACAATTGCTTTTACCAAGAAGACCGCCTCCGTTTTCATTCATAAAATTGGCTGTGATCCGAATAAACAAAAATCGCGGTGTCACCCTAAACACCGCAACTTATTATACAATACACCGCTCCCCGCTGTCAATTATAAGCCGGCCGAAAAATCAACAAGATTCGTTTGTTTTTCCGGGCATTTTTCATGGCAGAGCGTGGCTGTAGGCGAATTGCCCTTGACATCCGCGTACGATTTGTGTATGCTTATGGGGCAAAGTAAAAATTTTTTGCCGCCGGGTAAACGAAGCGTTGAATTTTGTATCGACAGGCCTTTGAAGATACAAAAAGCTCAGCGCTTTTTTCTGTCTATGAAAGGAAGGCATGTCTCTGATGAAAAAAGCGACGCCATTGCATGAATTTATCAAGTACTCGACCCTGAGCGTGCTCGGGATGATCGCCATCTCGTGCTATATCCTCGCCGATACCTTCTTTGTCGCGCAGGGATTGGGCACCAACGGGCTGGCCGCGCTGAACCTGGCGATCCCGGCCTATAACTTTATCCACGGCACCGGGCTGATGCTGGGTATGGGCGGCGCGACCAAGTTCTCGATCTACAAGAGCCAGAACGATCACAAAAGCGCCGACGTCCTCTACACCAACACACTCTATCTCGGCGCGATATGCTCCGTGCTTTTTATGGCTGTCGGGCTGTTCCTGTCCGGCCAGCTGGCCACACTGCTGGGGGCGGACAGCGCGGTGTTCGACATGACAAACACCTATCTGAAAGTGCTGCTCCTGTTCTCGCCCGCATTTATCTTAAACGATATTCTGCTCTGCTTTGTTCGCAACGACGGCGGCCCGCGGCTGTCCATGATCGCCACCGTGGCCGGAAGTCTGACCAACATCGTGCTGGACTATGTTTTTATCTTTCCCTTCGGGATGGGCATCTTTGGCGCGGTGCTGGCCACCGGCGTCTCTCCGGCGCTTGGCGTCCTGATGATGCTCCCGCACGCGCTGAAAAAATCGGCGGGCTTTCATCCGGTCAAAACGGGGCTCCGGGCGGAGCACATGAAGACGGATTTTTCTCTGGGATTCCCCTCCCTGCTCGGGCAGGTGTCCTCCGGCATCGTGATGATCGTGTTCAACACCATTATCCTGCGGCTGACCGGGAATACCGGCGTGGCCGCATACGGTGTGGTGGCCAACATCTCGCTGGTGGTCACGTCCGTCTATACAGGTATTGCGCAGGGCATGCAGCCGCTGGTCAGCCGGGCATACGGCGAACAAAAGCCCAAAGATGCACACCGGTTCTTACGGTATTCCATGATCTTGATGCTGATCCTTTCCGCCGTCATCTACCTGGTCATTCTCATCTGGGCGAATCCGATTGCCCGGATCTTCAACAGTGAAAATGATACGGCACTTCAGCAGATCGCCGTGGACGGATTAAAGCTGTATTTCACCTCCGTGGCCTTTGTGGGCTTCAATATCGTTCTCTCGATGTATTTTACCTCCGTGGAGCGGGCGCTTCCGGCACACATTCTCTCCCTGCTGCGAGGATTTATCCTCATCATTCCACTCGCCTTCCTCCTGGCAGCGCTCTGGGAGATGACCGGCGTCTGGCTGGCCTTCCCGCTGACGGAACTGCTGGTCGCCCTGCTGGGTGCAGGACTCTATGTGTTCTATCAGAGGCGGCAAAAAGAAAGCTCTATTAAAAACGCTAACGCCTTATAAGAAAAGAAAACAATACTGTGAATCAGAAAATCCTATAAATTAAGGTTAAACGACGCCCGGAATATCCCTTGCCGCCGTCAAATTTAGTTCTCCCCGTCATCAGACCAACCTGAAATAAAATGCAAATCGCCTGTTTTTACATCCAATGCCATATTATCACTTATACGCATTAGCATATCGCCATCCGAGCCGATTGCCATATTGTCGGAAATGCTCTGTGCAAAATCGCCGTCTTCATAATCAAAAAAGCTCTTACTCATAAATACGATCTCCTATCCCCTGATTTTCGGGTGTGCACTTTGTATTGAAACGTCACATTCTTAACGCACAGCGTGATCCTCATTATTAAATTTTGGCAATTGGCGGATCAAAGATTTTATTTCATCATCCTTTACTTTATCCTTTACTTTCGTATCGACAAAAATAACAACCCCGTAGTAATCTTTATTACCAATACTTTTCAATCTGCCAAGCTCGTTGCAAATATAACAATCGTTAAGATCCATCTCGCTGGTGATTTCCCGATTATAGTTCATTCCGAATTTTAATATGTCTATCGCTCTCTTCCGATATTTATCCAAGTGATTCAATGCGTATCTTAAACAGTTATTGATTATCGGGTTGATGGAAAGATAGGTAACAGAATCAACCTGTTGTTTTTTTCTTTCAATAGACCCCAGCTTGCGCTCATAGGGTTTCACTTCAAGCATTGAATGGAATAAGCTGTCACTATCCAGTATTATTTCCAGATATTCACCTTGACAAAAAATACAATTTTCTGTAGCATAGTGACCGTTTGTAAAAAACATATGGTATGAGTCATAAATATCATTGAACAGTTCTGTATCGCCCATGCTTGCAACAAGGCGGGCAAATTCAATGCAGTTTTCAGAATGAACCCACGTGATATCTCCATCTTTTTCAAGTTCAAATTGATTATGATACCATTTCAATTTTATCCCATATTCTTCATGAAGATATCTAACACCATTAACAGCTTGATACTCCACTATATAATCAAGGAAAGTTTTCTCGAATTCATCGGTTTGAGTAAGGATAGATTTTCCATCTTTTGCAAGCAATAAGTCAAATTCATCCCTGTATAATTTCGGATCATCCAAATATGCGTAGTATCTAAAGCCTTTATTGAACGGCACATTTTCTTTTTCAACAGGTAATTTGTACGCATCTTCATCTAATAACCGAGCCAATGAAACACCGAATATTTTTTCCAAAGGGATAATAAATTCGTATTTGAGCGGTCTCTCCCCTTTTAGCATTTTTGAAAAGTTCGATCGTTCTCCATTTGCAAATTCATATGCTCTTGATCCTTTCATTCTTAATTCATGAGCAATATCAACGAGCAAATGAGTATACATTTTAATTCCTTTTAACTTCATGTAATGGTCAATATTGTTTTTCAGATTTTCCATTTTTCTCGTACCTCCGTCTTTATTCTCCTATATTATAGCGCTTCTTCCTAATTTTTGTAGTCATTTAAGACAACTTTTGAGGTCTATTTTGACTTTCATAAAAATCCATGCAAATATGCATATGGTCAAATTTGACAACAAAATCGCAGCTGTTTTTCAAATAGCAAAGAAAAATTCATAAAAGTATTTTTTCTAATTCTGTTATAGACGGTCTTTCAAAGGTTAAGCGACTTTTGGACAGGATAGCTGAACTTTCTCATCTGGCATTTCAAAAGTAGTGCGCGCCCTTCTGCGGTATCCTACAAATTGATTCACATCAAAAAATATAGTACCATTGTGGTGGGTGAGGACAATGATTATCGAATACAATGAAGATTATCTGGAAGAGGTACGCGATCTGCTGGTCGAACTTGAGGAGTACATCGTCTCTCTGGACAAAGACCACTTGGATCGGATTCATGAGGATTATCGGAAAAAGGCGCCCCTTTTGGCTTTAAAAGAAGCACAAGAAAAGGACGGAAAGTGTTTTTTATGGGTAGAAGACGGCAAAGCAAAAGGAATGATTATCGGGTATATCCGGCCGTATGAAGCATCAGATTATCTGGATTATACGTGTCCTCGGATGGGCATTATCAGCGAGCTGATGGTCTCGGAGGGGATGCGGGGGCATGGCGCAGGAACAGCATTGATGCGGCAGATGAAGGATTATTTTATCAAACAGTGCTGTAAATACATCGAATTAGATGTATTTGCCTACAACCGGGCGGCAATATCCTTTTATCAAAAAGAAGGGTTCTATCCCAGAATGATGACCATGATCCGGGAACTTGATCTCCCAGAGGGAGGGCCGCCGTCCAAATAAAACAACCGCTATACTATAAAAGGCAGGGGGCTACGATCACAAGCCTCCTGCCATCTGCTATAAATGCCCGGCAATACTGGAAAACAGCCGAATCGCCCACTCCGCTGTACGTGGGAGCGCCGCCCGGATCGCCTGTTCGATCTCCAAACTGGTGCAGGCGTTCACCTCCAGCGCCGTTCCCCCCTTTTCTTACTCCCGTTATACCGGAACGTGAAGCAAAAAATCTACCAATTCCGGTAGGAAATCTGTCCCGTAAAGATAACATCACGGCAAGATCCCCTCTAATATGGACTTCCGGAGCGCGATCAATCCCGCTCCTGCGCCAATGGCTTACCAAACTGTGTAAGCCATCTTCTTTTTTCCGGCCGGCCGATCAGGTGATAGGTGACATCCGCCTCCGGGTCCGTGATGGGGATAACCGTCCTCCCGGGCGGGACGAGATTTTGCGGATTGGCAAGATCCGTCACAAACGACAGCAATGTGGAGGTCCGCACCAGTTCCTGAAACTCGAAT
>ENA-ORRT01000754-ORRT01000754.1-human-gut-metagenome-genome-assembly--contig:-NODE-754-length-13318-cov-3.00581_pt1 | contig 13318 bp, 13 predicted proteins | sample MGYA00242181_ERZ509146 | MGnify/ENA primary metagenome ERZ509146 (study PRJEB26280, sample SAMEA2338624) | human gut metagenome | biome: human gut; feature: human-associated habitat; material: faeces...
CGGCCCATTGTCCTTTGAAGCCGGCGGAACCCTGAAGCTCATTCAGAGCCGGGTGACCGGCGGCGGCTACGCCGCAAACGGCGCCAGTCTGCTGGACGAGGCAGACTTCACCGCCGACAATCTGAGCGATACCGGCAAGGGCGGCGGAGCCGGAGAAGTCATGATCCACGAACTGGTCCATCAGTGGTGGGGCCTTGGAAACATGTTTGATGCGTCGGATGAAAGCAGCCCCTGGTCGGCAGAGGGCCTGACGGTCTACACCACCTACCGTATTGTCAAGGAGCGATACGGCCCGTCCTACGCACAGGAGCACTATGTGGACCAGTGGCAGCAGGCGGTGGACAACTATTACCTGAACTTCTATGTCCGCAATCCGGACTATTTGGAGGCGCTGCCCGAAGAGGAGCGGCTGGAGATCTCCAACAGCCTCCGCTATGTGCGGCAGTACTGCGAAATGCCCCTGAAGATTTTGAAAGCGGAGCAACTGGTCGGCGGCGAGGAGGCCATGGACCGGATCCTCCGCGGCCTGTTCAACCGGGAGCTGGATCCCATGTATCCCTATCTGACCTACCAAGACTTTTTAAACGCCTGCGGGCTGACGGAGGAGGACCTGAACCTTGCGTAAAATTTTTCTCTATGAGTGCAAGCGCCTGCTGTGGAACAAATTTTTCGCCGGGCTTGTGCTGGTGCTCCTGTTCTACGGCTGGCAGGTGCTGCGGCGCGTGACCATCCTCGGGGTGTCCCACACCGCCCCCTTTTCCCCCTGGAGCTTCGGGGACTTTCTGAGCCGGATGCTCCCGCTGCTCTGGATCGGGGCGCTGTTTTTCCTGACCTTCTTCACCTCGGAAAAAGCCCGACGGGCAGCAGTGCTCACAGACGCGGCTCCCCTTCCGCCCCGCCGGAGCCCTATCGATACGCCCTGGCCCGGTGCGCCGCCGCTCTGACCGGCACCGCCCTGCTGGCGCTGGCCTGCATCTCAGAAGCCGCCTGCTTCTATGGGATCTATTTCGGCTGGTATGGCTGGAGCGGCCTGGTATTTCCCACGCTGGTCACACTGGTCCCTCCGCTGGTGTTCGCACTGGGCAGCGGCTGGCTGTTGGGAATGCTCCGGCCCTGGCTGCTCTATGTCTGGATGCTGGTTTCTCCCGTCTGTCTGGCGCTCCCCCTGCCGGAATCGCTGGGGCTGTGGAACGGGCGCCTCTTCGCCCAGTATCCCCTGACCCTGGGGACACTGGACCCGGCGTTTACGCTGCCGGCGGCCGTTCTTTTCGTCCAGTTCGTCCTGCTGGCGAGCGGCGTGGTCCTGCTGGCGGTTCGGCCCGAGGGCCAGCGGCAGCACTGAACAGGCCGCCTCCGTCCGCGCCGCATCGGAGAAGGGTGAATTTCCTGTAATGTAATTTTACTTTTCACCAATTAAAGCACAGTAATATTTTCGTTTTGATGGAAACAATTGTCCTCCTCTCCGAATCCGGCCTGTGGGATCAGGCGGCTCCGTATCCGGAAAGTGGAAAACCGTTCCAGGCAGGACGGCATGTGTGCAAAGAGCCCGGCACGCCGCAGTGTGCTCCCCTCTTTCCAAAAAGACAGGCATCCGGAGATTCCGGATGCCTGTCCTTCTGCTTTTGAATCAGCTGCGAGCGGTCACTTCACATCGGGCATGGCCCACTCTTTAACGCCCGCAAAGTACGGGCTCTGCTTACGGCGGCGGAAGTCGTCCGCGTCCTTCTGAGACCAGTCGTACAGGCCCTGCCCCGCCGCCTGCCCGGTCTTGCCGGTGGCCAGGCCGTCCAGCACCAGCTGCTGGAGCTCCCGGGTGCCGCACAGGTCCGGATAGACGTTCTTTGCAATGGCGCTCTCCAGTTCGTATCCCACGGCGTCGAAATACTCCAGCAGGCCGATGGATGCATAGCGCATTCCCACGGCGTACTTCACCGCCCGGTCAATGTCCGCCGCGGTGGTGACTCCCTGCTCAATGAGGTAGATGGACTCCCGGAACAGCGCCTGGGCAAAACGGTTCACCAGGAATCCAGGCACACTGCGGTTCAGCACCACTACCTGCCGGTGCAGTGTCTCCAGCAGCGCCAGCGTACGGGTCACTGTGTCCTCCGCCGTCTTTTCGTGGCGCACCACCTCCACCAGGGGCAGCATGTGCACCGGCTGGAACGGATGCGCGATCAGAAGGCGCTCCGGGTGGGAAACCAGCCCCGCCAGGATCTCTGCGTCGATGGAGGACGTGCAGGAGGCGATCACCACGTTGGGCGCAGCGTTCTGCTCGATGGTCTCATAGACGGCCCGCTTTTCCTCAGTGCCCTCCGCCACTGCCTCGAAGACGAAGGTGTGCTCCTGCAGAGCGGCAGGGTCGTTGGTGATGGTGACCAGGGCCATGGCGGCCTGCTTGTTGCCCTCCGTAGCCAGGCCCTCGGCGATCAGGTCATCCCAGTTCTGCTCGATGGACTTCCGGCACCGCTCCAGCCCCCGCTCCGAGTGTCCGATGACCGTGCAGGGCAGGCCGTTGCCGATGATGAGCGTGGCCTGGCAGGAACCGATGGTGCCCGCTCCATAAACCGCAATTCGTTCCATAGCTGCCTCCTTTTATGATTCCTATGATTCTATTACATCATGGCCCAGCCGTGGGTCAGCCGCAGGGACTGGCCCGTCAGAGCGCCCTGATCCTTGGACAGGAATACCAGCGTGTTGGCTACATCCTCCACCGTGGTGAACACCCCGTCCACGGTATCCCGCAGCATGATGTTCTTCACCACTTCCTCCTCCGTAATGCCCAGGGAAGCCGCCTGCTCGGGGATCTGCTTTTCCACCAGTGGCGTCTTGATGAAGCTGGGGCAGATGGTATAGGTGTAGATGCCGTACTCGGCGCCCTCCCGGGCGATGGCTTTTGCCAGTCCGGCCACGCCGTGCTTGGCGAAGTTGTAGGGCTCTTTCAGCTTGGAGCCCACGAAGGACTGTACGGAGCCGGTGAACACGATCCGGCCGCCCTTGCCGGAGGCCTTCATCCGGCGGTAAGCCGCCCGGGACACCAGGAAGGCGCCGTCGGCGTGAATGGCCATCATCTTCCGCCAGTCCGCGAAGGGATACTCCTCAAAGGGGTGGACGATCTGCACACCGGCATTGGACATGACCAGATCGCAGGAGCCGTAGGTCTCCATCATCTTGTCAAAACCAGCCTCCACCTCCTGCTCATCGGCCACATCCATGTGGACGGCGATGGCGGAGAGGCCCTCTGCTGCCAGTTTGGCAGCCAGTTCCTCCGCAGCGGGCAGATTCACATCCGCCACCACGACGCCGTACCCCTCCTGCGCCATGCGCTCGGCGCAGGCCTTGCCGATACCGGACGCAGCACCGGTAATCAATGCGGATTTCATAGTCATCATGATTTCCTCCTCAATCATTTATCTTGTATCTTGATCTCGTCCGAAGCGTCAGACGATGCCGATGGTACCCAGAATGATGGCAACGATATTGGCCAGGATGGGAATTGCGCCGGCCACTATGAACATATCGAAGTATCCGCGCTTGTGGGAGATCTTGCAGTAGGACAGATAGGTGACCACCGCGCCGTCATGGGGCATGGTGTTCAGTCCGCCGCAGGCGATGGAGCCAACCCGGTGGAACACCGCCAGAGGAATGCCGGAGGTCTGGGACATCTGAATAAAGTTATCCGCCAGAGCGTCCAGGGCGATCTGGAGACCGCCGGAGGCGGAGCCTGTGGCACCAGCCAGGACATTGATGGCAATGGATTCTGCGATCAGGGGACTGCCGCCGATTCCCAAAACCAGCTCGGACAGGAACGCAAAACCCGGGGTAATCTTCACAACGGAGCCGAAGCCTACCGCTGCCGCGGTGTTCATAATGGCGGACACTGCGCTCTGGCAGCCCTTGTTGCAGGTCTCACCTACATTGGTCAGATACACACTGCCCCGCACCTTTCCCATCAGGAACAGGAACACCAGGGAGAGCAGGATCCCCGCCAGCAGGCACACCACGATGTTCATCTTGAACACATTCAGCAGGATCACAATGACCACAAAGGGGATAAAGCAGCACCAGGCCGGGGGCAACTTATCGTCCGGCACCTCCTCCGGCATCTCATCCGGTTCGTCATACCCCTCGCCCGCGGCACGGAACTTCTTGGCCCGCCAGCTCAGCCACAGGACAGGACCCACGAACATGATGATGGTGCACACAATCCCGATCACAGGCGCCGCCGTGGCGGTGGTTCCGAAATACTCTGTGGGAATCAGGTTCTGGATCGTCGGCGTGCCGGGCATCGCGCTCATGGCAAAGGTAAAAGCGCCGGTCATAATCGTGGCCGGAATCAGGCGCCGGGTAATGTCAGCCTCCTTGAACAGCCCCAGCACAATGGGATACATGGAGAAAATGATGACGAAGCCTGAGATCCCGCCATAAGCCAGCACACCGCCGCACAGGACGGAGGCAAAGATCGCTTTGTCCCGCCCGACCAGCTTTACAACGGCTTTCGTCAAAGAGACCGCGCCGCCGGAATCCTGCATGATCTGGCCAAAAATCGCGCCCAGCATAAACGCCGGGAACCACTCCTTGACGAAGCCGACCATACCCTCCATGTAGTTCTGCGTATAGGCGGTAAACATGTCCAGCCCGCCGGTGAAGGCCACCAGCAGCGCGCAGACAGGAGCGGCCCAAAGCAGGGATTTTCCACGGAATGCCAAAAAGATCAGCAGCGCAAGGCCGACAATAATGCCAACCAAACTTAACATAAAGGCTTTCTTCCTCCCGCTATCAGAATGTAGATCTGGTCCAGGCTACAACTCTGGACGGATCCGGGGTTCACACAGAAAAGCCGCCGGCCGGCAGTGCTTCCAATGTTTATCATAGCGGAAGAGTATATAAATTTCAATAATTTAATTTATCAAAAATTATATAGAATTTTTATTGTAAAATTCCAATTCTATAATATTATTCAAAGAATATTATTATAGAAAATAATAGTTCACTTCAATACCCGTCTTAAAGGTCATCCGGCGGGAGATGGTGCTTGCAGTAATCCAGAAACAGCGCGCAGGCTTTCGGCATATACTTGTCCTTGTTCCAGGCCAGCACGATGTCCCAGTATTTCATGCTGTCGCTCATGGGCACGCAGCACACGTTGGGATCCGGATGCTTGTCCAGCACCGGCTTGGGCAGGATGGAAACCGCATGGTTTTTTGACACCAGCTCCACCATGAAATCCCACTGGGAGCTGAGCAGGGCGAATTTCGGCCGGAAACCGGCCGCATGGCAGGCGTCCACGATCTGTTCGTGGAGAATGAAGTCCTGATTGAAGATGGCGAAAGAGTCATCCCGGAGCTGGGAGACCGTGACGGAGGGCTCCTTCGCCAGCGGGTGGCTCTTGTGAAGCAGCGCCACGTTCCTCTGGGTGGAAAAATGACAGTAAGCAAAGGAGGACAGGCGTTTGGAATTGAGCGTGACGGCGATATCCACCTCGCCGCGCTCGATCCGCTGGTCGATGCGGTAGGCGCCGTCCTCAATCATCTTGATCTCAATATTGGGATACTCCATGGAGAAATTGGGGATCAAGTCACCGAAAAAGCAGGCGCCGAACAGCGGAGAGAGGCCCAGGGTGAATTTGCCGGAGCTGTTTTTGTTGGTGGTCTTCATATCGTCCAGCGTCTCCTGATACAGGTCCAGGATCTGCTTGGCCTTGGTCCACAGGCGCAGACCCTCGTCGGTCAGGTGCTGCTCCCGGTTGAAGGCGTAAAAGAGCTGAACACCCAGCTCCTCCTCCAGTTTTTTGACCGTGACGGACAGCGTGGGCTGCGACACTGCCAGACTCTCTGCTGCCTTGGAGTAGCTGCCCGCCTGTGCCAACGCCCTAAAATAATACAACTGTTTGATATCCATAGGAACGCCTTTCTGCCCTGTGCTGGTATCAGGGCCCATTTTGTTTCATCATAGCCCAATTTTCCCAAAATGGAAACCCCAAAATGCGGAGCCGCAGTCTTTTTCGGTAACATACCGGGGTGGATCATGACACCCTTCCGGTTTGAGAAACGGTCCCGGGCACCTACAAGGGCGGCCTTCTATGCTTGATTGGAGGCGGGCGCATGGGCCAGCGGGCCGCAGCGTCCGGGTGCTTCCAACCGGCCCTCCAGGATTTCAGCTCCCTTCCCGGCAGCTCCTGTCGGAAAGGCAGCATCCCCACAGTCTTCCGCCGCTTCCACCCAAGAAAAGCAGCCCCGCGCCGGTCCGGCGCAGGGCTGTCATTCAGACAGGAAACGGAACGCCGGGTCCGGCGGACCTCCTCCCTCACATTTGAAATCCCTGCAGCAGCTTGGCGGTAAACGACCGCGTCAGCTCCCGGACAGAAAGCCGGACATAGCCGACGCCCGCCAGCTCCATAGCCGTACGCTGTTGCTCCGTTACTGCGGTATAGGGGTAAATACCGAACATGAACGGGAAAAAAGCATAGAGGAATCCCTGCACGTCCTCATCCGTCATCCGGGGGAAAAACTTCTCCAGGCAGTGGGTCACGGCCAGCAGGGAGCCGCCATACGCCTTCTTGAACGCCACCAGATTTTCGATCCGGCTGTTGGCCTCCATATCATAGTGATTCATGGCCATCAGCTTCAGCAGCCGCTCCCGCCGCTCCAGTGTGCGGGCCAGCTCGTCGGAGAAAGCATCCACGGACAACTTCCGGTGTCCGCAGCGCAGGGCGTCCAGATCCTCGATCCATGCCTCGTACTCCCGCTGGAACAGAGCCAGAAAGATCTCCTCTTTTGTCTGGAAATAGTTATAGATCGACGTTCTGGTGAAAGAGGTCTTCTCCCCGATCTCCTTCAGTGTGATCTCCTTGAAGCTCCTGGTCTCATAGAGTACGGCACAGGCATTGACAATCTCCGCTTTCCGCGCGTTCGTCAGCTCTTCTGATCCTCTCGGCATGGCAGTTCCCTCTCTTGTTTCCATGGGTTTCCGGCACGCATTCCGCGCCTATGGTCCCAGTGCTGTTCAAACACATGATACCGGTTTCCCATCGCTGTGTCAAATAGAACACGGGGCGTCCGTCCACAGCTCTCACCCAGCCGGATGGGCCGGGTATTGGGAACGCCTGCTCAAGGCCGGTGTCCTGCGGCCCCGGCGCTTCAGCACCCCGAATTCAGCACGCTTTTGGTCCAGGCGGCCGCATCCATGTGGTTGAGCAGCTTGCCCTTCTTCCAGTTGGCCTGGGGACAGTGGGACTTCAGGCTCCGCTCCGCCTTCTCGATCCCGCTGCCGCCGGAGGTGGCGAAGGGAATCACCGTCTTGCCGGAAAAATCAGATCTCTCCAGGAACGTGTCCACGATACGGGGCTCCACATACCACCAGATGGGGAAGCCGACGAACACGGTGTCGTACTGGTCCAGATCCGCCGCCGGTGCCGCGATGGCGGGGCGGCAGGCTGGATCGTTCATCTCCAGCGTGCTGCGGCTCTTCTGGTCCATCCAGTTCAGGTCCGCAGCGGTATAGGGCTCTGCCGGACAAATCTCATACAGATCCGCTCCAGCGGCCTTTGCCATCTCCTTCGCCGTGCGGGCCGTGACGCCGCTGGCGGAAAAATAGGCGATCAATATCTTGCTCATTGCAGGTTGCTCCTTTCAATGCTTACAGTTCGGTCAGATCATACGTCCGGGAGCCGAAGCCCAATTCCGCTGCGGCCTCGATGGTGTGGATGCCGTTGCGGCTGTTCACCCGCTCCATGAAGTGTTCCCTGCCCGGATCATTGGATTGCATTACCAGGTCGATACAGGCCTGGTCGATGGCCACTGGGTCCAGAGAGGCCAGGATGCCGATGTCCTTCATGCAGGGATCCTCGGCCACGGCGCAGCAGTCGCAGTCCACGGACAGGTTCTTCATCACATTGATGAAGGCAATCTTGCCCCGAAAGTGCTCTATCACGCTGGAGGCAGCATCCGCCATGGCCTCTGGAAAGACCACGGAGCTGGCGTGCTGCTCCCAGGTCTTGAAGCGGTCATCGGTTTTCCCGGCGGAGTGGATCAGCGCCTTCCCCGCCCGGGAGGCGCAGCCGATGGCCAGTTGCTTCAGGGCACCGCCGTAGCCGCCCATGGGGTGGCCCTTGAAGTGGGCCAGCACCAGCATGGAGTCATAATGCAGGATGTGTTTGCCCACGTGGTTCTCCTTCAGGACCTTGCCATTGGGGATGGGCCACACCACGTCGGGGCCCTCGGCGTCCATCAGGTCCACGTCGAAGTACTTGGTCCAGCCATGCTCCTGCAGCAGCTTCCGGTGGGACTCCGTATGATCCCGGACACCGCCAGCCGCATCACCATAGGCGGTATTGCACTCCACGATGGTGCCGTGGACCTCCTCTACCATGGGACACCAGAATTCCGGACGCAGGAAATTCTGGTTGCCCTTCTCCCCGGAGTGGACCTTCACGGCCACCTTGCCGGGCAGCTCCACGCCCAGGGCACGATACAGCTCCACTACTTTTTCAGGCGTGATCTCCCTTGTGAAATAGACATTCGCTCTCATATTGCAGGTCTCCTTATTGACATAGTGTCAGTATCTGCATTATAGCCGTATTCTGACACGATGTCAATAGATTTTCAACAGAAATTCCGCTCTCCACCCAGGTGATTCCCAGGATAGCCTTTTGTGTGTCGTCCGTTTCTTGCATTTAAAAAATTTTTTAACAAAATGTTAACTTTTTTCTGTTTGAGGACAGAAAAATTAACCTGTGTTAATGCAATCTTCCCTGCAATTTTGTATAATTGCGGCGAAAGAAAGGAAGATGCGATGCATATTCAGGATTGTTTGGAGGAGATCCTCCACCTTGAGGATACAGATCTGGCCGCCAGTCTCGCAGATGCCTCAAGGCTTTTTTCCTGCAAAAAGAGGCAGCTTGTCGCCAAGCCGGACGCCTGCTCTGACTGGATCCCGTTTCTGGTCAGCGGAGTCATTCGGGGTTACCTGACGGATGAAAAAGGGCGGGATATCACGGATTGCTTCCTCTACCGGCCTGGAGAGGCCGTGCTGAGTCTCAGCATCTTGACAGCTTCCTTCCCGATCAACTTTGAGGCGGTGACGGACTGTGTGCTCTTGTCCATCCCTACCCAGCTCCTTGCGGAGCAGTTCCAGCAGTCCGCAGAGCTGCAGCAGCTGTATAGTTCTTACCTGCTGGAGAAACTGAAGCTGGAACGGGAGCTGAAGCTCCTTCTCGGCATCAGCTCCGCCATGGAGCGGTACCAGTGGTTTCTCCGCCGCTATCCCGAGCTGGCGGACGTGGTCAGCATCAAGCACATCGCATCCTTTTTATGTATGTCCCCAGTGTCTCTGAGCCGCCTGCGCGGGCAGCTGCGCAAGCGCGGCGAGGAGCCTCCGGTCAAGCAGAGCCGACTCTCAGAAAAGAGCGGGCTCTTTTGATGTCCGCCGCCAGAATATGGGCGGCCCAGCTTGTGGAAGATGTTCTCCCGCGCTCCCCGGCGGAACAGCGGGAGCTTCTTGAATACGGCCCTGCGGCCAACGGAAAGAAGGCGATCCCCGGAACTGAGTGACTTCCCCCTGCACCTGTGTGAAATTAGGAAAGACCAAGGAGAAAGCGAAATGAAAAAGAGATTTTTTGCACTGTTCCTGACCATGGCGCTGCTGCTGCCCGCCGTGCTGCTGTCCGGCTGCGCATCTGCCGACAGCGGCATCATGGACACCGCGAATCTGAACGCCACCGCTGCCGGCGGCGACAGCCGCCTGCCTGTCGTGACCTGGAAGATGGGTTCCGTTTGGGGCGCTGGTAACGTCCACTTCACCGTGGACCAGCGCTTCGCGGAGCTGGTGAGCCAGCTGACCGACGGCCGGTTCATCATTACCAATTACTCCGAGGGCGAACTGTGCTCCGCCAGCCAGCTGTTCGACTTTGTCAGCCAGGGCACCGTGGAGTGCGGCGGCGACTGGGGCGGCTACTGGTCCGGCAAGGACACGGCCTTTGAGCTGCTGTCCACTATCATGGACGACTTTACCGCCCTGGACTACTACACCTGGATCTACGAGGCCGGCGGAATGGACTGCTATAAGGAGATGTACGGCCAGTACAACATGGAGTACTTCCCGCTGGTTACCAACCCCTCCGAGTCCGGCATCCGCTCCGTGTCCCCCATCACCTCCATCGAGGATATGCAGCACATGAAGATCCGCCTGGGCGGCGTCATGGCCGGCAAGGCAGCGCAGAAGCTGGGTATCAACATCACCACTGTGGCCGCCTCCGAGCTGTATGAGTCCCTGCAGCGCGGCGTGATCGACGGCGGCGAGTTCTCCGGCCCCAAGGCCGATGACTCCCTGAAGCTGCAGGAGGTCGCCCCCTACTGGTGCGCCCCCGCCTGGTATCAGTCCGCCGGTGTCAACGGCGTCATGGTGAACAAACAGGCCTGGGAAAGCCTGCCTGAGGCCTATCAGGTGGCCTTTGAGAGCGCCGCCCGCCTCTGCTGCGGTGAGCAGCTCTCCCGTTACATCTACAATGATATGACCGTCACCAATCAGATGATCGAGGATCAGGGCGTCACGGTCACCAGCCTGTCCGACGAGGACATGCAGCTTATCCGCGAAACCTGCATCGAGACCTATAAGGAGGAGTGCGAGATCAACCCCAACTTCAAGATGGTCTATGAGTCCATGCAGGCCTACCGTGAGACTGCCAACAACTACCGCGACTGGACCGGCGACTACGGCTTCGGCTTCAACCGCGGCGAATGAACGCCTCTTCAACAACTGATGAGAGAGTTTATGAAAGAGGTGTGAATTTCTGATGAAAGCCATCAAAGCAATCTACAATGGCATCGACAAGTTCAACGACTTCCTGGGCCGGATCTTCTCCGTCCTGTCGCTGGCAATCCTTGCCGTCATCATGTGCGAGGTCATCCTGCGCCGTATTTTCAACCGGCCGCAGATCTGGACTCAGGACCTGATCGTGATGCTGTTCGCCTGCTATATCATTCTGATCAGCGCATACGGCCTTCAGAAAAAGGCCTTCGTGGCGGTGGACGTGGTCTACGCTATGTTCCCTGTCCGGGTCCAGCACATCCTGCATATCGTCACATACGCGATCTTCCTGGTCCCCTTCCTGATGGGTCTCGTTCCCGCCAGCTGGACCTTCTTCCTGAACGCGTATACCACCGGTGAGCAGACCTACTCCGTGTGGGCCGCGCCCACCTGGCCGGTGAAGCTCTGCCTGTTCGTGGGGCTGGTGCTGCTCGCCATCCAGGCCGTCTCTGAGATCCTCAAGCATGTAGAGGGACTCGTCACGGCTTCCGCGAACGGAAAGGAGGCGCAGGGATGACTGCGATTTTGGAACAACTGCAGGGGCTGGTCGCAGCCGCTGAGATCCCCGCCGGCACGCTTGGCGTGGCGCTGATCCTCGGCCTGTTCGGCCTGATGGTCGTGGGCCTTGTCCTGGGCCAGGAGCTGGCCTTCGTGCTGGGCGGCGCCGGCGTCATCGTCGGCTGGCTGGCCTGGGGTACCCCCGGCGTCACCATCGCCATGACAAAGATCTACGACCAGATGCAAAGCTACTCCATGGTGGCCATCCCCATGTTCGTGCTGATGGCCAACTTCCTGACCCACTCCAAGGTGGCGGACGGCCTGTTTGAGTCCATCCGTTACCTGCTGGGGCCCCTGAAGGGCGGACTGGGTCTGGCCGTGATCCTGGTTTCCACTGTATTCGCCGCCACCACCGGCATCGTGGGCGCCTCCGTTGTCACCATGGGCATGCTGTCTCTCCCCGTGCTGCTGCGCAGCGGCTACAAACCCTCCCTGGCCTGCGGCATGGTGTGCGCCGGCGGCTCCCTGGGCATTCTGATCCCGCCCTCCATCATGCTGGTCTCCATGGGCTCTTACGCAGAGGTCTCCGTCGGCAAGATCTTCTTCGCCGCCATCGTCCCCGGCCTGAGCCTGTCCCTGGGATACATCATCTACCTGATGGTGGTCTGCCACATCCATCCCGACTGGGGCCCGGCCATGAGTCCCGAGGAGCTGGCGGAGATGCCCCTGAAGAAGCGCATCACCGGCTCCCTAATCAACCTGATCCCGCCGCTGATTCTGATCTTCGGCGTGCTGGGCTCCATCTTCGGCGGCATCGCCACCCCCACGGAGGCCGCGGGCATCGGCGCCCTGTTCTCCCTGATCCTGGCGATCTTCTACAAGCAGTTCAGCTGGAAGATGCTCTATGAGTCTCTGATCGACACCGCCAAAACCACCGCCATGGTGTTCATCATCCTCTTCGGCGCAGCTGCCTTTACCGGCGTGTTCATGTCTCTGGATGGTGACCAGATCATCGCGGACTGGGTCCTGAGCATGGGTATCGGCAAGTGGGGCGCCTTCGCCATCATGATGGTCATCATGTTCCTTCTGGGCATGTTCATCGACTGGCTGGGCATCGTCATGATCGTGTTCCCCATCTTCTTGCCGATCATGGATACCTTCGGCTTCGACCGGCTGTGGCTGGTGGCCGTCAGCGCCACGCTGCTGCAGACCTGCTTCATGACGCCGCCCTTCGGCTTCGCCCTGTTCTATGTGAAGGGCATCCTGCCTCCGAGCATCAAAATCCAGGAGGTCTACAGGGGCGTTATACCGTTCATTATCATCATCTGTATCGTGACCGCGCTCTGCGCGGTGTTCCCGCCGCTGGTCACTTGGCTGCCCAGCATGCTGGCAAGCTGATCCCCATAAGCGAAGAGGTCCGAAGGACGTACGTCCTTCGGACCTCTTTTCTCTTTTGTCCATTTCCAGCGGACGGCCGGTCTGCCGGAGACGTTACGCCCGGGTCTGAAACACCCGGCTGCGGCGGACCAGCCGCTCCACAAAGGACGTGGCCGGGTGCGCTAGGAGGCGGCTGGGCGCGTCATACTGCTGGATCTGCCCGGCGTCCATCACCAGTGTGCGGGTCCCCAGTTTCAGGGCCTCCGCGATGTCGTGGGTCACAAACAGGACGGTGATGCCGCTCTCCCGGTGGATGCGCAGGAGCTCATCCTGCAGCTGGCCCCGGGTGATCTCGTCCACCGCGCCGAAAGGCTCGTCCATCAGCAGAAGCTCCGGACCGGCGGCCAGCGCCCTGGCGATACCCACCCGCTGGCGCTGTCCGCCGGAGAGGGCGCGGGGATACCGCCCCGCCAGCGCCGGGGCCAGCCCCACCTGCTTCAGCAGGGCAGCGACTTTTTCTCTGCACTGCTTCCCCTTCCATTCCTCCAGGCCGGAGATGGCGGGCACATAGGCAATGTTCTTCTCCACGGTCATGTGGGGAAACAGGCCCACGTTCTGGATGGCGTAGCCGATGCGGCGG
>ENA-ORRT01000757-ORRT01000757.1-human-gut-metagenome-genome-assembly--contig:-NODE-757-length-13297-cov-2.84368_pt1 | contig 13297 bp, 15 predicted proteins | sample MGYA00242181_ERZ509146 | MGnify/ENA primary metagenome ERZ509146 (study PRJEB26280, sample SAMEA2338624) | human gut metagenome | biome: human gut; feature: human-associated habitat; material: faeces...
TACCCTGCCGCAGGCCGGTCCCGCAACCGTCAACTCGGTTCAGAAATAAGAAAGCGCCATGCGGGAGTCCGCATGGCGCTTGTGTTCTTATTCATTTCTCAGGCGGGCGATGATCTTCCAAATGCTCTTCGGCGCCAGAAAGTAGGCTTCCGCCAGCTGGTCCACAGAGGTCCCCTCCCGATAGCGCCGATAGATCTCCTGATTTCGGGCCAGGGTCTCCGCCTTGCGGCCATTGGCCGCGCCCCAGGGGTTGCGGCTCCCGCCGGGGGATGTACAGATACTCCCCGTCGATATACGCCTGGACCTGGGCCAGCAGGTCCGGCGGCAGCACGTCGGCTGCTTTCATATAGCGCATGATGCTCCTCCAAAGCTCTTGTGATTTGGAATGAGCAGAGGCTATATGCCAAATCTCTTTGTTTGACGCGATAGCCTCTGCTATACGTCAAACGCCGAAACAAAGTTATTCAATCGCAAATATGTCCCTCATTTCCCCGGCCTCTCCAGCCAGCTCTTTTTCAGCGGCAGCAAATTCTTTCCTGCCGCTGTCACTATACCATAGATCTCCGGGGCAGTCAACATAAATCCGTTATAAACCCCACTTAATATGGCAACGTCATTAAAATAAGAACCAGTTTTATAGCAATATAGTAAACGAGAAAAAGCCGGTGCCCTGCTGGGCACCGGCTTCTGTCCGAGACAAACATTGCCTGGGACTGTTATGAAAAAGATATTTTACATAGCCATTAAAATGTTAGTCTCGCGTTCTTCATAATAATCTGATCAGACGATAGATTCGTGACCTTCACATAAAAATAAGCAGTATCTTCCAATGTAAACGAACACGATGTCATTTCATTTCCTCGAAAATCTTCAATAGTATTCCCGCTATCGTCAATGAAATCGATGGCTACATTTGCAGTTCGATTTAACGTCATCTCAAAATTAATCCGCGTACCGCTTACCGCATAAAAGTAATCGTTGTCCTCTGACTTTAGTTTTACTGAATCTCCGTTTCCTAATGTAATACTATGCCACGTAGCTCTTTCATTTGGGCCGGGCAAAATGCCTGTCTCTTTTACGTTTCCATCCTTATCATACACTGTATAATAAAAACGGTCGATAGTAGATCCTAAATCTTTCTGCTCCACGGCTCCCGCTGAAATGCAAATTGAGCAACACACCATAAGTGCCATAAGTAGCGCAAACATTCTCTTACACTTTTTCATTGTTTTTCTCCTTTCAATCTCTTTTTTTCATTCTGTTATGCCTAACACTACTGGAAGCTCTGAATCTCCACTTCTTTTAGGGTAATAGGATCTGATGAAGCACAAAGGATATATATGTAGTATTCCCCTGCTTCTGTAGCCGTTATTTGATAGGTCCCTGTTTCTTCCTCTTGAAACAGTTGAGGGGGATACATGACACCATCTGCAACATACCCGATTGCCATCGCCTGGTTATCTCCGTATTGTTCAGTCTCCTTTTCAAATATGCACTCCAGCCTCTCTCCCGCTTCCAGTTTCCATCCGCAGCTGTCTTGATCTGTAATAACAAACATGCTTCCATTGTCTCCAGAAAATTCTGGTGTTTTACCGTCGGTTGCTTTTACTTCTTCAATGGAGTCAGGCAATATGGAACTGTCTCCTAAATCGGTGACTATTCTATTGGGAGGAATTTTTGTATCCGCATTTTGCAATACAACTATACTCAGTAATCCTAAAACCCCAATTACAGCTACTATTCCCCAAAGAACCTTCCTTTTCTTTTGTCCTTGTTCTCCTCGTCTCATGGCTATCTTTCCTCATTTTTTGAAATGCTCACATGGATCAATAATTCACAAATCCAGAAACGTGTATAGCGTAGCTGGAATTGTTCCTTACAGCAAAAGTATAGGTACCTCTTTCATCTATTCTGATTGTTTTATCAAAGGCTCCATCAGAACATCTTTCATAGTGAAACTTACTGTCAGAATCGATTAACCCAAAGTCTACACTTGCAGAAGCTGGTGAATATGTAGCCCTGATAGTAACAGTTTCACCGTATTCCATTGGAAAATCGGTACTTGCTCGCATAAGGGTGTTTGCAGGAATTTCAAAATCGAAGTGTCCCGTCGCTCTTCTCTCTGTAATCTCTGTCACGCATTCTTTAATATCAGAAGCGCCTACAGGAAAAGATAAACATCCCATAGTAACAATACAGGCAAGCAACAAACAGACACTTTTTTTCATCCCCATTGGATTCGTCCCCTTTCGTCTATCCCCAATTTAAATTAAATTCTGGCCCCTCACTGGGCACTGTATCTTCTCCTTGTAGTTCACGAAGTCCCGTTTCAGGCTCTTTTTGTCTATTTGCATACAGAAATATGCAACTAATCACCAGTGCCAAGATCACCATGCTGATCATCAGCCGCCTGATCCACTGCTTTTCTTTTTTCTGTACCTTCTGCTCCGGCCCCCTCTCTGCAGCCGGGGCCGCCGGAGCAGGAGCAGGAAGTTCGTCCTCGCTTTCATCCAGCAAATACTCCAGCGGGACGTTATAGAGCCTACTCAGAGATTGCAGATTTTCTATTGATGGCCTGGACGTCCCTGTTTCCCATTTTGTTACGGCCTGCCGGGACACATCCAGCTCTTCCGATACCTCTGCCTGAGACAGCCCTTCTCTTTTTCGCAAACGAGCCAATTTTTTATCCAAGGTCATTGTTTACATCTCCAAATCTATCCCAGTAAGAAATGAAAGTAAACCGCGTGCGGCTTACTTTCCGGCAACCAATGGTTGCCAACTGGGTTTTTTATCCTTTTTTTGAGGTTTCCATGCCCCGGAATGTCCGCTCACGCTGCGCCGCTGCACATATCACGTTGGACTTTCAAGGGGGGCCGGGCAGCGCCAAACAGGGGGACGCCGCCCCCTTCTCAGCCCGGTAGTTGGTTTTGCGCACAGGACCGACATCCACACACCTCACTTGGAAATCGGCCCTATGGTATCATCTCTAGCGGGGGCTGTCAAGCCTGCGGGCCCGGGCAAAAAAGCAGCCGCAGAGCGTTGCTCTGCGGCTGTTTCATTTGGTTTTACCCGCCACTCCTCCGGCCGGAGGCGGCTCAGGTCGTGCTCCGCCGCGTCGATGGTGCGGAGCATGGCCTCCTTGTCCTGGTTCAGCGTGCCCTTCAGCACCAGGTAGTTGCTGGCGTGATTCATCCGGAACACGCTGCCGGGGCTGTCCAGATGCTCCATCAGCAGCCGGGTTTCCTCCAGCACCTGGGGCTGGGTCAGCAGTTGGAAGCTGCCGTCCCGCACCCAGTCGTAAAGGGGCGTCTCCGGCTCCACCATCAGCGTCAGCATCCCGATATACTCCGGGTTCATGGCGTTGAATGCCTCCGCCGTCTCGATGGCGTGGCGCTCCAGCAGCTCTGGGCCGCCCAGGCCCGTGATGGCGGTGACGGACAGCGCCATGCCGCACCGGCGGACCTTCCGGCCCATCTCCACGATCTCGGCGGACATGTGGCCTTTGCGCATCCGCTTCAAAACGTCGTCGCACCCGGACTCCAGTCCCATGTAGACCATGGTCAGGCCCTTGTCCCGCAGCGTCCGCAGCTCCTCCTCCGTCCGGATACGGATGGAGGCAGGGGACGCGTAGCTGGTGACCCGCTCACACTCTGGGAACAGCTCCCGAATGGTGTCCAGGATGGTGTAAAGCTCATTCGCTTTCCGGACCAATGCATCGCCATCTGCCAGAAACACCCGGTCCACCCGGCGGTACACGCCCCGGGCGATGCGGAAGTCCTCCAGCACCTCCTCCAGGGGACGAATGGCGAAGTGCTTCTCCTTATACATGCTGCAGAAGGCGCAGGTGTTGTGGCTGCACCCGTAGGTCACCTGGACGATGAGGCTGTACGCCTCAGAGGGCGGACGGTAAACGCTTCCCTTGTATCTCATACGCCCAGCTTCTCCAGGGCCGCCATCTTCAGGCAGACGCACAGCACGGCGATGGCCTGCTCCAGCTCCTCAACAGGGGGCAGGGAAGGCGCGATGCGGATATTGCTGTCCTGGGGATCCTTGCCATAGGGGAAGGTGGCGCCTGCGCCGGTCATGGTGACGCCCGCCTCCTTGCACAGGGCCAGCGTCCGCTTGGCGGTGCCGGGCATGGCGTTCAGAGAGACGAAGTAGCCGCCCTTGGGCCGCCGCCAGGAGGCGATCTCCAGCGGCGCGATCTCCCGGTCCAGCGCGTCCACCACACAGCGGAACTTGGGGCCCATGATGGCGGCGTGCTTCTTCATCAGCTCCAGGGTGTGGGCCTTGTCCTTGAGATAGAGCACATGGCGCTGCTGGTTCACCTTGTCGAAGCTGATGACCTGGACAGTGAGGAGCTTTTCCATGTAAGCCATGTTGGCCTCGGAGCAGGCGAAGCAGGAGATGCCGGCACCGGGCAGGGTCACCTTGGAGGTGGAGGCGAACTCGAACACCATGTCGGCGTTGCCGTATTTTTCACACTCCGCCAGGATGTCCGGGAACTCCACATAGTCCCCCTCGAACTCATGGATACAGTAGGCATTGTCCCACATCAGCAGGAAGTCCGGGGCGGCGGGCTTCATAGAGGCGATGCGCCGGATGGTCTCGGCGGAGTAGATGATGCCGTCGGGGTTGGAGTACTTGGGCACGTTCCACATGCCCTTGACCGCCGGGTCCTGGATGGCCTTCTCCACCGCGTCCATGTCCGGTCCCTCGTCCGTCATGGGGATGGTGACGAGCTCAAAGCCAAAGGACTCCGTCACCTTGAAATGCCGGTCATAGCCGGGGGCGGGGCACAGGAACTTCACCACGGGCTCCCTGCACCAGGGGCGCTCGCTGTGGAGCAGGCCATGGGTATAGGCCTTGGAGATGGTATCGTACATCAGCTGCAGGCTGGCGTTGCCGCCCACGAACACCTGCTCCGGCCGGCAGCCCAGGATCTCCGCGAACAGCCGCTTGGCGGCGGGCAGGCCACTGAGTTCGCCGTAGTTACGCACGTCGACGCCGTCGGACACGTAGTCTTCCGGCTTCTGCATCAGGCTGAAAATATCGCTGACCAGATCCAGCTGCGCCTTACCGGGCTTGCCCCGGGCCATGTTCAGATTCAGTCCCCGGGCCTTCAGCTCCTCGTACTCCCGGGTCACCTCGGCGTATTCCGCCTTCCGCTCCTCGGCGGTCATCTTGGGATAAGCAGTCATTACAGCGCTTCCTTTCTGTTGAAAAATCTTTACAAATCCAATTCAGTATATCGTTTTTTCAACAAACTTGCAACCCCATTTCTCCTGGGCGCAAACACGAAAAGGGCCCCGCCGAAATGGGCGGGGACCCTGTTCCGCTTTCCTCAGCAGCCGCCGCAGCCGATGCAGCTCTCTGCGCAGGTGATGGTGGGGTCGCAGGTAGAAATGGTCGTGCCGTAGCGGACCGGGATGGAGACACAGACCTTCTGGGTCATAGTCACGGTGCACATGGTTCCGTCTGCATTGGTGGCGCAGGTGATGGTGGGATTGCCCTGACAGGTGACGGTGGGGCTGCCCATGACTGCGGTGGGGGACAGGATCACGGAGGCAGTCACATCCACACACTGGGTACTGACCTTGTTGCAGCCGTTCAGGGGGCAGGATTCTTCGGACTGATATGGTAAAATGGGCTCATGCTCATAGGCTTCATTGATACGCAAAGGAATTCCCTCGTTTCATGGAAATTATATCCGGCGTTTCCGCCCTGGATACAACCCATCTTATGCGCGGCAACGCCTGACTGCGCCTGTCAGCTCTGCTGAAATTCCGCAAGGGTCCGCCGCAGGAAGTTCTTGGTCTCCGGTCCGCAGAAGGCGGCGTCCACCGCCGCCTCCTGGCAGGCCAGCAGTTCCTCACGGCTCATATAGGCGAATTCTGCGGCCCGGCGCAGCTCCTCCGTCAGGGTCAGCCCGCCCAGGAAGGTAGGATCGTCCCGGCTCAGGGTCACCACCGCCCCTGCATCCAGCAGACGCCGCAGGGGATGATCCTCCCGCCGCCGGTACAGCAGTGTCAGGTTGGAGGTCAGGCAGATGTTCAGCGGCACCCGCTCCCGCACCAGCCGGGCCGTCAAATCCGCGTCCTCTGCCGCCCGGACGCCGTGGTCCAGCCGGTCCGCCTCCAGGAGATCCAGGGCGTCCCGCACGCCATCCGGCCCGCTGCTCTCCCCGGCGTGGGCGGTGCGGCCGAAGCCCGCCGCACCCGCCGCCAGGAACGCCGGACGGAACCGCTCTCCCGTTCGGCCAGCCAGGGCCTCGTTCCCGTCAATGGAGAGGCCCGCCAGCCGGTGGGTCCGGTGGGCTTTCATATCCTCCACCAGGGCCATGGCCTCCGCCCCCGTCTGGGTGCGGGAGAGAGACAGCGTGAATCGGCAGTCTGCGCCGCCCTGTGCCGCAGCCCGGTCAAACCCAGCGGTCACCGCGGCGATGATCTCCGGTACCGAGAACTGGGGCCAGTGGGTGGGGTTCAGGATCATCTCGCTGTACAGGATATGCTCCCGTCCACTCTCCAGCGCAGCGTGCTCCGCCGCCTCCGCCAGCTCCTCCGGCGTGCCCACAAAGGAGCAGATGTTGTCCAGAAAGGCGAGGAAGTCGCTCAGGTCCTCAGCAGAGCAGTCGTACAGCCGCTCCGCCGGGCGGGGCAGCTCCCGCCCCTGCCGGGCCGCGAACCGCGCCAGCATCTCCCCCGGCATGGTGGACTCCAGATGGACATGGAGCTCCACCTTGGGCATGCGCGTCAAAAAGGCAGTCAGATGTTCCATTGCGTTTGCTCCTCTGGTTGTTTTTTCTATAATGAATGTAGGGCACCGGAGGGAACCTCCGGATCCGCTGTTTTCCATTATACCATACCGGCGCCGATGTGCCAATCCCCGGAAAATACCCTTCCCTTTTGTCAGAGCCGTGCTATAATTCTGTTAGGATCATGTAAATATTTCAGGAGGAGGGCTCTCCATGGGTGAAGAACAGGAACAGAAATTCCACCAGCTCACAGAAGAACCGGTGAGCCGGGTGATCTCCCATCTGGCCGTTCCCTGCATCATCAGTATGCTGGTGACCGCTTTTTACAACATGGCGGACACCTTTTTTGTGGGGATGCTGCGCAGCAACGCTGCCACTGGCGCTGTGGGCGTGGTGTTTTCCATGATGGCGGTGATCCAGGCTGTGGGCTTTTTCTTCGGCCACGGCAGCGGCAACTTCATCTCCCGGGAGCTGGGGCGGCGCAATACGGATTCGGCCTCCAACATGGCGGCCACCGGCTTTTTCTCCGCCCTGTTCACCGGACTCCTCATCTGCGTTTTCGGTGAGATCTTCCTGACGCCCCTGGCCGCGTTCCTGGGCTCCTCCCCCACCATTCTGCCCTATGCCAAGGACTACCTGCGCGTCATTCTCATCGGCGCGCCGTGGATGACCGCCTCCCTGGTACTGAACAACCAGCTGCGCTTCCAGGGCAACGCCATCTACGGCACCATCGGCATCGCCAGCGGCGCCGTGCTGAACATCGGGCTGGATCCCCTGCTGATCTTCGTCTTTGACCTGGGAGTGGCGGGCGCCGCCTGGGCCACCATCATCAGCCAGTTCGCCGGGTTCTGTCTGCTGCTGGCGGGCTGCACCCGGGGCGCCACCCTTCACATCCATATCTCCCGCGTCCAGCTGAAATGGTCCTACTTCAAGCTCATCATCCAGGGCGGGCTGCCTTCCCTGGCCCGGCAGAGCTTGGCCAGCGTGGCCACCATCTGCCTCAACCACGCCGCCATGCCTTACGGAGACGCGGCCATCGCCGCCATGGGCGTGGTCCAGCGGATCACCACCTTCGGCGCCTCCGCCATGATCGGATTCGGCCAGGGCTTCCAGCCGGTGTGCGGCTTCAACTACGGTGCCCGGCTGTATCACCGGGTGAAGGAGGGCTTCTGGTTCTGCGTGAAGGTGGCCGCCGTCTTTCTGCTGGTGATCGGGGCACTGGGGTTCGCCTTTGCACCGCAGCTCATCGCCCTGTTCCGGGATGACCCGGGGGTCATCGCCATCGGCACGGTAGCCCTGCGGTTCCAGTGCGTGACTTTCTTCTTCCAGGCGTGGATCACCATGAGCAACATGATGCTCCAGACCATTGGGCGGACCGTTCCCGCCACCTTTGTCGCCATGGCCCGGCAGGGCATTTTCTTCATTCCCCTGGTGTGGCTTCTCTCCCTGTCCCCGTTGGGACTTCTGGGCGTCCAGATGGCCCAGTCCGTCTCCGATCTTCTCACTCTGGCTGCGGCTGTCCCCATTCAACTGTATGTACTGCGCCAGATGTCACAGATGCAGCCCGCCAAGGTTTGAACCCGAAACAGGAAAAAGCACCCTGCGGCCGACGGCCGCGGGGTGCTTTCAGGTTGTCTTACGGTCCTCTCATGCGGGCAGCAGCGCCTCCACCGCGGCGGCCAGCGCCTCACCCTCCCGAATGGCATAACTCCAATCCGGATCCTGATAGACGGCGAAGAGCCCGTCCTCCATGGAGAGTACCACGTGCAGGGCCTCCTCTCCGCCGACGACGTTCACCTCCACCATATCCCGGAAGGAATGCGCCGGGAGTCCGCCCCGGGAAATCAGACCGCGGGAGGCGCCCTCCAGCAGATCCAGCACCTCGTCCCCGTCCACCTGGGACGAGATCTCCTGTCCCCGGTAATAGAGCGAGGTGAGCCGGTACTCCACCTCCTCGTCCAACACGGGAGCCGACAGGGACAGCACCACCGCTCCGGCCGCCACTGCCAGCACCGCAACGATCAGCACCACAATGCTCTTTCGCATCCCATCACCTCCTGTTTTTTCCATTATATCCGGCTCCGCTCCCCGCTGTCAAGCAAGAAAGCGCCGCCAAAGGCAGCGCTTTTCTGTTCGGCTCCGCGGCGCGGACAAGCTGTTATTCCGCAGGTTCTGCCCGGCGCAGAGCCTCATCCTCCGCCGCCAGCTCCGGAAAGACGGGCGACCAGAGGCGGAAGCACCGCCCTTCGATCATGCGCCGGTAGGCAAAGGAATCCCGCACCCGCTCCGGCAGGAGGACGCCAGCCCGGCACTCGTCACCATCCTCGTGGGTGTCAGACCCTGCCAAGCGCAGATACTCCGGGTGGCGCTTCGCCAGCTCCAGGGCCCGGTCGTTATGGTTTTCATGGCGGGGATGGGCGTTGAGGATCTCCGTGCCGTGGACAGCATCTTCAAATACCGTGGTATTGCCGTCGCGGTAAGGGTGGGCGTGGACGATCAGTACTTGGTCGTGGAATTTCCGGTAGAACTCCCGGGCGCTCATGCAGCACAGATATGGGTTCGCCCGCAGCCACGTCTCGTCAATGCCATAGACCAGATAGTCGTTGTCGTTCTCCGGGAAGCGCAGCTCCGCCCCCAGGATCACATCCAGTCCCACTTCGTCTCCCCGGGCCTTGGAGGCCCGGTAGCCGGCAAGATAGTGGTCGATCACATGGTCCCAGTTGTGGTCCGTGTCAATCCGGGACAAGTACTCCGGGTGGAGATGATCCGTCACCACCAGGCCGGAAAATCCGTGCCTAGCATAGCGATCCACCACCTCCGCCGCCGGCAGATGGCCGCATTTGCTGGTCTCCGCCGTGTGGGTGTGGGGGTCGTAGAGATACTCTTTCATAGCTGATCGCCTCTTCTTATCCGTCAAGCAGTGCGCCGCGCCGCAGAACGGCAGACGTCTCTCATGTCAACGCCCTGCAGGAGCTGCGCTTCACCAGACTGGGCATCAGGATCTGATGGACGTAGCCCTGGGTGCCCCGCTCGATCTTATCCAACAGAATCTCCACCGCCTGAAGGGCCATCTCCCGCTTGGACTGCTCCACCGTAGTCAGGTCGATCCGCGGCATGGCCGCAGATGCGATGTTGTCAAATCCCATCAGACTCAGCTGCTCCGGCACCCTGATCCCAAGCTCGTCCGCCGCCCGCAGAATCCCCAGGGCGTTGGAGTCCGTGGAGGCCAGGATGGCCGTATAGTCCAGGGGCTTGGTAAACAGCTCCCGGGCCAGCTCATAGCCGCCGGCCACTGAGGAGCGGGGAAAGCTGCTGTCCACAATCCGCGGTGTCAGCCCCATGTCCCGGCAGGCCCGCAGGTAGCCCTCTGCCCGCAGCTGGTGGGTGACGGTGTGCCTGCGGCCGAAGTACAGGATCTCCCGGTGCCCCAGGCTCCGCAGGTATTCCATGGCCAGGTAGGTGGCCCCGGTATTGTCCGTGGTCACACAGCTGAGGGGTTCGTCCCGCAGATCCTCGCTGAGGAAGACCGTGGGCACCTGCTCCGTGTAGACCCGGAGCTCCTCACAGCTCCGGTGCTCCTGGGGGACGATCAGCATCCCGTCCACCTGGCGGCCCACCAGCAGCTTTACCACCGCCTTCTCCTGCCGCAGATCCGGCCCGGAGTTGCACAGCATGAGATTGTAGCCCCGCGCCCGGGCGCTCATCTCCGCGTGGTACGCCAGCTCTGCCATGAACTGATTGTCAATAGAAGGCACTACCAGACCGATCAGCTCCGTCCTCCGCATGACCATGGAGCGGGCCACATAGTTTTTGGTGTAGCCCATCTCGTCGCACAGGCGCAGGATCCGCTCCCGGGTCTCCCGCCCGATCTGTGGGCTGCCTGACAGGGAGCGAGAAACTGTGGAATAAGAGACGCCCGCCGCTCGGGCCACGTCCTTCAGCGTGACGTTCTTCATCTGACTCTGCCTTTCCCGCCGCCGGTGCGGCGCATTCTGCGCAAACGCTTTCCCTCCCCGCCAAAGCCGGTCGGAGGCGTATGTCGTCCCATATAGAATAGCGAATTTGCCGGGGCTTGTCAATTACAGAACGATGCAGGGCCTTCCGCCGCAAGCCTTGCCGCCCGTAGGTGTTTCTGGAAAATTGAGGAAAACCTTGAAGTGCTGCTTCCCATGGTTTTCCTTTCTCTAGGTAGTCACTCCCCCCTGCGCCTGTGTACCTTCCTATTTGCGGAAGTTATTCTTGTGAAAATTCAAACTCATATTGACTCCGTATAGGAGGATGGGGTAAAATATAGAAAATGTCAGGGTTGATTTTTGGTCAAAACCACCATATTTTTGTGCAGACATTGGGAAATCCGCCGATACACGCTTCTTCAGGTTCGCCCCACGGCACCACCGGCGGGACGAATTTTCAAAAACCTTTGATAACCCCCTTTTCATGTTTTGGAATTTGTGGTATTCTGAAAGCGAAGTAATCGTTTTGCTTTTTCTGTTGGCGCACACACATTGCATTCTCACTTCTCAGCAACCTGTCCCCCTGTCGAACCTATGCGGCGCAGGTTTTCGCGCGGCGTGCAATTTAAGTGAAGGAAAGGAAGAAACACCCCATGAACGAAAAAAAGTGCAAAGTTCTGGCGGCTGAGATCCGGCTGGAAACGCTGAAGGTCATCCACTCCCGGGGCTTCGGCCACGTGGGCGGCTCCATGGACCTGGCGGACCTGATGGCCGTCCTGTACGGAGAGGTTATGAAGTTTGACCCGAAGAACCCCCGGTGGGAGGATCGGGATTGGCTGGTCCTGTCCAAGGGCCACGCGGGCCCCGTGGCTTACGCCACTTTTGGCCTGATGGGCTACTATCCCATGGAGGAAGCTTATACCCTCAACCATCCTCACACCAAGTTCCCCAGCCACACCGACCGGAAGCTGACCCCCGGCGTGGATCTGACCACCGGCTCTCTGGGCCAGGGCGCCTCCACCGCCACCGGCGCCGCTCTGGGCAACAAGATCGATGGCCGTGACAGCCACGTGTTCTGCGTCATCGGCGACGGCGAGGCCGACGAGGGCCAAGTCTGGGAGGCATTCCACTTCGCATACGCCCACAAGCTGGACAACATCATCTACTTCATCGACAACAACGGCTATCAGCTGGACGGCCCCACCGCCGATATCCTGGACCATGGCAACATTGCCAAGAAGGCGGAATCCTTCGGCCTGTATACCCAGGAGATCGACGGCCATGATGTGAAGGCTATCTACGACGCCATCCAGAACGCTTACGCCAAGAAGGGCGTGCCCAGCTGCATCGTGCTGGACACCTGCAAGGGCAAGGGCGCCACTTTCGCTGAGCCCAAGCACGACCACTCCTCCCAGCCCAATGAGGAGCAGTGGGCCGAGGCGCTGGCCGCCGCGGAAAAGGCTCTGGAAGACGCCAAGAACGCTTGAGGAGGGTGAGAGCAATGAACGTGAAACTGATCGGTAAGCATGAAAAGGACTCCCGGGCCTGCCGGGACGGTCTCGCCCTGACCCTGGACGAGATGATGGCGCAGGACAAGTCCATCTGCTATGTGGACTGCGACCTGATGGGCTGCATCAACACCAAGCGGCTGCGGGAGCACTATCCCGACCGGGCCTTTGAGGCCGGCATCGCCGAGGGCAACGCCGCCGGTGTGTCTGCGGGTCTCGCCGCCACCGGCAAGAAGGTTTTCTTCCACTCCTTCGGTACCTTCTCCTCCCGCCGGTGCTATGACCAGATCTATATGTCAGCTGCCTATGCCGGGCTGACGGTCCATGTTCTGGGTTCCGACGCCGGCGTCACCGCCGCGTTCAACGGCGGCACCCACATGCCGCTGGAGGATGCAGCCATGTACCTCTCCATCCCCGAAACCACAGTGCTGGACCCCGCCGACTATGACCAGCTTGCCAGTATCACCCGCCAACTGGTGAACATCGACAAGGGCGTCACCTACACCCGGTTCGTCCGCAAGGGCATCATCCAGGTGTACGGCGAGGGAAGCGAGTTCGAGATCGGCAAGGGTGTGGTGCTGCATGAGTCCGACAAGGATCAGGCCACCATCATCACCTCCGGCATCATGGTGGACGAGTCCCTGAAGGCCTATGAGGCTCTGCAGGCAGAGGGCATCTCTGTCCGGGTCATCGACATGTTCACCTGGAAGCCCCTGGACGAGGAGCTGGTGGTCAAGGCCGCCAAGGAGACCGGTGCCATCGTCACCGCCGAGAACCACAACGTCACCTGCGGCCTGGGTTCTGTTGTGGCCAACTGCCTGTCCAGGAACGCCCCCACCGTACAGGAATTTGTGGGCGTGCAGGACCAGTTCGGTCAGGTGGGTCCCCAGGACTTCCTGATGGACGAGTACGGCCTCCGCGCCGCCAACATCGTGGCCGCCGTCAAGAAGGCCATCGCCCGCAAATAAGTTCAGATACCCGGCGGGGTCCCTCAGGGGCCCTGCCTGTATCGCCATATATCATTTTGAAAAGGAGACAAGAATCATGGATGCTTTTTCCGCTTCCCTGATGGCTGACAAGCG
>ENA-ORRT01000762-ORRT01000762.1-human-gut-metagenome-genome-assembly--contig:-NODE-762-length-13238-cov-3.77706_pt1 | contig 13238 bp, 9 predicted proteins | sample MGYA00242181_ERZ509146 | MGnify/ENA primary metagenome ERZ509146 (study PRJEB26280, sample SAMEA2338624) | human gut metagenome | biome: human gut; feature: human-associated habitat; material: faeces...
CCCAGCCGATAGATTCGTCGGCTGTGCCTTTTGTGTGCCTAAACGATGAACATATTACTGTATATCAATGCGAATAAGGCGTTAGTATGTATCAATCATAATCTGCTGCCGCAAGTAGAGGTTTGCTACTGCCGTGATGACCTCGCGGCTGCAACGGTACTCCCGAACAGCCTGCGCGAAGTTGTCGCAGTTCAGGTCGTTGTCATCGTACAGCTTGTCCAGCACATCGTAGCCGTCTTTTAAGCGGCGGATGTCCATCTCAATGCACTTGATGATCTCCGCGCAGGAGAGAGGAGTCTGCCTGGCAAGACGGATGACTTTTTTCTCGCAGATGCTGCGGGTATCAACGTGGAACAGGCGGCGGGTAATTTTCCAAGAGAAGCCCTCCAAGAACGTGAACTTGAGAAACGACAGTACCCGCAGCGGCCATGCTGCGCTGATTGGGATGATGAAGCGGCAGGCGAGCAGATCATACAGCGCATCGTACTCGGTATCCCCAGTACCTACCACAATGAGTCCGCGAACCAGCAGGCGCTGTACGCAGTCCTGCCAGCTGCGGTGGATGGTGACGTTGGTATGGTTTGCCATCTTCTCTTAGTAGCTGCCGATTTCTTCTTCCCGCAAGATGCGCCAGTTGAGGATGGACCAGACCATAAACTCCTGCACATCGACCTCATATTCTTTCTCGCAGACGATAATAACCGGGCGGGTGCCTTCCGCGGTGCAGCAGCGGATATAACGACCATTGGCAGTATAGAGCATTTTCATAAGATTTCCTCCGATAATTTTAGTTTTTACGGTTGAGACGATGATAAATTACTTGTGAGATGTGGTGGCGTTCTCGCAGATGCGGATGATCTGCTCACAGCGGTAGTCGCCGCACTTGGCGACATGTACTTGATTTCCGGGCAGTCCCATCTGCATTTGCAGCCAGCGGTAACTCTGGTCGCGGTTCATGCCGAGTGAGGTCTGTACATTGTGCAGGGCATGGTGGGCAAGGATACGCTTGTGCCGCAGTTCGCCGTTGGCAAGGGTGCCAAGAGGCTGCTTCGGCGGTCTGCCGTGACGTAAGCATCACAGGCGGGCCAGCGGCGACAGACGTACAGGTACGTCCCTGCGGAAATGTCCGAAAGCCCATGAATCGCGCTTGCAGGGCGCAGCGTGGCAAGGGAGCCACAGTAAGGGCAGTGGATACGAGCTTGTTTCATAGAATTTCACCTCCGATTTTTTTGCAAAATAGGCCCCAAAAACCTATTTGCCCTTATTACTGTCATCTCGAACGCAAAAATTAAAAAAAATCGGGCATTTTTTCAAATTTTACAATTTGTTCATATTTTGAAAGACTATATTTGCCGCTTTCTTGAACACTTTAGCATCGCCTGGGCATCAATAGCTGTTTTGCTGTTCAGCGTGATAGGCGCATTGAACAGCATTGCTAGTAAATACTTCTTCGGATTGCGTATATTGCCGCTGCGCGCACGGAAAGAGTCAAGCACAAAGCGGATATGCTCACTGTTCAGCTGCACCATTCGTTCTCGTACAAGTTCTGCGGGGAAAACATTGCTGCCCAACCGCAAGGTGGGACTTTGACTCTGAATCGTCTCAACAATCAGTTCGTATATTTCTTGCAGGATCGGGGCGGCCTCCAGCATATTTCTGCAGAGCAGGTCCAACTCAATATTCTCTTTCACCGTTTTCCGAATCGCATCGCTTTTGGATAAGATAAGGTCTGTATTTGGTTTCTCTTTATTTTGTATCTCTTTATTTAATTGCGTTGGATTTTCCTGCGTAGGAGAATCCAACATAGGTTTTTCCAATGTAGGCTGCACCAAAGTGGGATTATCCAATGTTGGATTTTCCCATGTAGGCTTGGGAGGCTTCTCCTGCGGACGTTCATAGACGATGTAATCACAGGCACGCAGGCATCCGCGTTCATCGCGGACACGGGAGCGGACGATATACCCGGCCTGCTCCAGTTCCAGCACGGCGGTGCGGATGGCATCAATACTTTCACGATTGATAGCCGCAAGCCCTTTGAGCGTGTAATCCCAATCCTCCGGTAGAGACAACATCTGAGAAAGCAGCCCCTTAGCCTTTAAGGTCAGTTCCTTATTGCGCAGATGGTGGTTACTCATAACGGTATAGTCTCTGGTACGTTCCACACGAAAAACAGCCATTTTACAGTTCCCCTTATCACAAAAATGCGGGCAGCACAGGTGGCTGCCCGCGCAGGCAGAAATTACAAGTTCTGACGGATAATGCGGGTGATGATGCCCACGGCAATGCTGCGCTCCTCGTCCAACTTTGTCACCACAAAACTGACATCGTCCTTTTTGCCGGGTGTGCGGCGGTCATAGCAGGAGTGGGCCACAGCGTTGACACCATTGGAAAGCCGCACATAGACGATGCCCTTATGCACATCGGTGACGTGGCCGGCATATTTGCTCTGCACACGGCAGCGCTTCAAGGCTTCGCGGCTGGTATTTTCGGTGACGCTCTTGACATCGGAGTGAACAGACAGTTCTTCCAGTGAGGCCTTGTTTACTTCGGTCACTCGGACAAGAATTTGGTCACCCACAGCAAAGCGGTCATGGGCATCTCCAATCCAATCCCATGCCAGATCCCGCGCCATGATGGAACACTCCACGCCGAAAATCTCGACGCGGATGGACTTGTCGGCAACAGCAATGACGCGGGCCTGCACCACGCGCTCCTCGCGGACGCGGTATTCTCCGTTGGCATCGGGGCTGAAATAGAAAAGCTGGCGCTTGCGCATCATGGCTTCGCGGCGGCTGGCAACCACACTGCGGCTCTTGGAGTCGATGCCGAGGATGACAAAATCAATTTCCGCGCCTAGCATATTGCCGAGCAGCTTCATCTGGCGGACAGCCATGCTGTCGGTGCTGTTGGCAGCGGTGGGGGCAACCATCATTTCTTTGAGAGGGATGACGATGCGGAAGCCGTTGTAGTCCACAACAGCAATCGTCTTGCCGCTGTCTGTCTGCTCGATGCCGCCCAGAGGTGCAGAAAGGATGCGCCGTGTGCGGTAGGCATTGTGGATCTCGTGCCATGCGGCTGCTTCGCGGGCATCCGCGGTTTCGATTTCGTCGCCGCTTTCAATGGTCAGCACCGGGGCATCCGCTTTGCGTCTGCGGTGGGGCGGGGGAGTCTCAGCGGGCTTTTCATCTTCGGCAGGGGCAGGAATGGGCGCATCCTCAAAACCAACAGGTTCAGGGACGGGCAGGTCAGGGGTAAAAATGTCATTGTTCATTTCCATGAAAAATCTCCTTTTCGTTTTCGGGTTTTGTCATAATAGAGGTTTTATCAGCGGCGACCACTGTTTTAGGCTTGCGGCCGCGCCGCTTGGGCGGTGTTTTAGCAATTGGTGCTGTTGACGGTGTAATAGCTGATGGGGTTTCCGGCACAGCGGTTTGCCACTCCGGGATGTGCGCGGATGCTTTGCATTCCCGCAGATGTTTGTAAGCGGGATGCAGTGAGTAATCCATTTTGTGTACCTTTAGTACCTTATGACCTCGCAGGATAACCAGCGCCTCATCCACGGGTAGGCGCAGCACTTCGTCCGGAGTCAATAATGGCCGTTTGCCGATACCATTGCTTTCACGATATTGTGGAGTATAATCGGAAACCCGCAATGTATTTAGCGCTTTAGACGTGCTGGACACCATCACACTGGCAATGCCGGTGCGTTGGGAGACGTACTCGGCGGTCAACTGGTCTGTGCAGCCGAGAAAAAGCTGCACATCGCAGTTGCCGAGAATTTCCTGCCACTGGTTCTGCGGATAGCGGTTTTGTAGTCCGGCAAGATTCTGGAATACACAGGACATAGAGATATTGCGGGAGCGGATGACGCTGATGCGCCGCGACAACTCGGAAATCGTACCGCAGGCTGTCAACTCTTCACCAAGTATATGGACCGGCACAGGCAGCCACCCACCGGGACAGGTTGCATCGGCATAGCGGACGAGTTTGATAAAGGCGAAAGACAGAAACAGCGATGCGAGAAAGTCAAAGGTGCTGTCTTGGTCGCTGGTGATGAGATAGTACGCACAAGGCTGCTGCCCCGGCAGTTCAAGGCTAATTTCATCGTAAGCTGTAATTTTCTTAATCAGTTCAGACTGAAACACTTGCAACCGGCTGCCCAGCCCGCTGATGACACCGCTGCGCACAGAGTCCGATGCCCGTTGATACAGACTGTACGGTGCTTTGGCAGGATGTGTCAGTGGCAGAACGTCAAACAGGCTGTCCAACTGACTTTCGCTGCATTGGGTGATGAGGTTGTACACCTCGCCAATATTCCGCTGCTCCGGCGGGTATGTGAGATCAACATACAGAACCAGTGCTTTCAGCAGGTTCATCTCGCCGGAATCCCAGAAACGGTCGCTCTTGCCGGTGCCGTTGGTGTTTTTGATGATAACGTCTACGAAAAGCTGCGCCATCAACTCCTGTCCCTCGATTTCTTTCAAGCAGTTCCAAGAGTCTGAATTTTCGGGGCTAACGAGGTTGAACACGCGCACGGTATAACCCAAATCCCGCATATATTCGCTGGATTTTTCGTAGAGCTCGGATTTTGGATCACAGATAACCAGCGACTCTCCACGGGCGGCGCTTTGCAGAATACGGTTCATGCAGAATGAGCGGGTTTTCATCGAGCCGCTGGCACCGTAGACGGCAAGGTTGCCGTTCATGCGCGTTTTCTCCGGGATGCAGAGATATTTGCCATTCAGCATCCCCAACACAGTGCCTGTATGCAGGGATAGGTCGGAAACCATATCCAGCACAGCGGGGATCTCTTGCGGCTGCATCCAGCCAGAGGTGCCGTAAGTGCCTTTCGCGGAGAAATCGAAATTGCGTTCGGAATCCGTTAAGGAATCCTGGCTGAATAGCTTTCGGTATAAGACAAGCGCTGCAACTACCGCTGCGCAGCCCGCCATGCAGTACAGGTTGTAGGGAAACCACAAAATACCTTTGAGACAGACCAATAGTGATAAAGAGGGAAACGGCGGGGAAGTACTGCCCAGCATACCGCCGTTTTTCTGCCAGACGGCATAATTGCCGATGAACTGCGTCAAGTAGCCGCAGGCATAGAGTAGTAGGGCGACGGCTAAAATGGTTTGCAATCTTTTAGAGGGGCGTTTCATGGTGAGTTCAGAAACCTCCTCTCAAAGTCAGAGAAGTCGATTGTTTGCAATTTAATTCTGCTGCCGCAGAACGGTCGTAGAGCATCTTCCTGAAAATTAAAGCAAACTATGATGCCGCTGCGCTTGTGCAGCTCCAAGGCTGCATAGAAACGATAGAGTTTGGGCAAGTCCGGCTGATACGCGAAAAGGATCGGCATTCCGTCTTCGGTTACGGCATCATTTTCAATGGCAGAATCTTTTGGGGATGGGCAGAAAGACTGCAAAAGAAGCGCATGAAACTGCTTAGTCGCATCCGGGTTACAGAGCATCCAGAGCAGTGCTTCGCCGTAGTAGTCATTGGTAATAAAATAGAAATGCTCGTAGCCCTCACCGAACAAGAAATATTCTTTCTCGGAGCTTTTGGTATTCTCCAGCAGGATGTATAGCGTCTGCCAGTGGTCAGCCAATAAAATGCCATCTACTTTTCGAGTCGCCACTGTGCGAATCTGACAAACTCTTTGCAGCATGACCTTGGCCCGGCGTTCAATTTGGGGGTCAAAGGTCGGAATGGAATCCATCGCGTTGAACACTGCAAAGGCTTGTTTCGGAGTGAACAACGCGCCGGTCATCCGAGAGCCGTAGATTTTCAGCATTTCGGAGCGAAGTTCTTTCATTTCACGGGAATCATAAAAGTATACATCTTCAATGGAAATAGCATTCTTTGTATCCGGGGAGAAAAGCGGCGGCTTTTCATCACGAAAAATTGTGATACCTGCATATTTCATCGTGATGTATGTCCGTGCGATACGGTGCAGCCGCAGGCGGCGAGACGGCTCCGATTTGATGGCATTTGTGTCGCCACAGCCGGACAGATAAAAGAGAAACCGCTCTGCCTCCTGATCTTGTAACAGACGCTTGCCGCGGATGCCGAGCCGGTAACCGCGAAGGTGATTGCGGGAAAAGATGCGAAGCAGGCGGTTGTGTGTCAGACCGGTAACGATCTTCTTACGGTAGCTTTCACTGCCAATAAGGCGTGCGGCACTGTCGCAGGGGAACTCCCCGCACAGGGCCGTGAGTGACAGCAATTCATAACTTGCGCTGTCATGGGATGGCAACACAGGTTTTGGCAAGGAAATAAAAATCCCTTCTTTCTTTTACCATACGCGCCTCTACTCTGGTGCAGTTTCGCCAATCGGCATCGCTGGAAAAGCCCATAACACTGCAGAAATTCAGAATAGATGCAGCCGTAGACACTTTTTATGACTTTTTTGCAAATTGTGGAGGGTCGTCTGTGAACCGCATTTGAGTACTTAGCCATGCAGGAAAGCTCTTCTTGGGCATGACAGAAATCATTGTGCAGGACGCATACGAGAACCGCGTGGTATGGTAGAGATCGCACAGCGCTCCGGTGTCGTCTTTCATGCAGTACAGGGCAATGACATCTAGGGTGGATTTGAATTCCAGATTGTCATAATCCCGAACTGCGGTGATGGGCAGGCAGCGGTCATAGATGTGTTCAATGCAAATAACACAATCCGAAAAATGTGGCAGCGCGTGCTGACGGCGATATTCCTCGAAAGCAGCCTGCAAAGGAACAACTAAAAACTTAAACCCCTCGGCTGCTTTCTTCTTGGGAAGCAAAGCAGGAACCCTAACGAATACATAGTCATCTGTTGCGGATACTTTTATACCCTGCGCGGCAGCGGCCTGTTGGTAATAACCCTCCGGCATGCCGCCTGTTGTAGTGAACAGAAATCCTCGAAGACTTGCGGTGCTTCGCTCACTCAACAAAGCGGCGCTTTTGGCGGTTTCTGCAAATTGCGCCGGGTCCGGGGAGGGAAGCAAATGTTCCAGTGTGTACAGCTTCTTATGTACACCGATCAATCCCTGCTGGGCCATGCGAATACGGTTTAAGAGCATATCTGAATTCAAATGTCTGCCTCCTTGCGATAATAGCTGACGGTTCCGTCCGCTGCAACGGTACAAAATCCGGCGGTATGTGGAATATCCAGCGCATCGATTTGTTCTGCATCATCCACCACCACAAGGCGCTTTCCAGCATCTTTTTGTAGTAGACGCAGCAACTGACATAACATGGTTTCTTTGCCGCGCGGAATGGGAACGATCTCATACAACTGTCCATTGGCAAAGCAGAGAACTTCCACAGGAAATTCTCCCGCAGTATGGTATTCTACCTGCTCAATGAAATCGAGCAGCACCCATATACAGCGGGAGAGTGTGTCATCTGCTCCGTTCTGAATCTCTTGGTTTATGTAATACCGGCCATTGTCCGCGCGGTAGGCGCGGCCTTCTTTCAGCATGTGGGAGAGAAGGATCTTTGCCGTTGATTCCTTTTCGGGAAAGAAACGACAGAGCTGTTCCTCGGTCAAGCCTGGATACTGTGCAATATTTTGCAGCATTTCGGTAGCTTCTCGCTGATAGATTGCTACACGATTTTTCAATAAAATCACCGTCCTTGAATGATAGAATTTCCTTTAGGGATGTCTTTAGGGCGGCCGTATAGTTTTCATTTGATTTTCCTCCGCTTGAAAATAGCAAACAAAAAGAGCCGCACCTGAAAAAATCAGGTACGACTCTATACGAAGTGTCCAGCACTTGTGGTTGTGGTTCGGACATACTTTTTGCATATTAAGTTTACCATATGTGATTTGCGGAGTAAATACGTTTCGTGTGTTAATATCGCGCAAATATAGCGCAGGAACATATGTAAATTATAATTGGCTGTTCTGGCTTAAGATGGTTGCAACATAAAGGAAGCGTTCACTTTCCTTGACCATCAAAAAAATTGACAGCACCACCGAATAATGCAGCGTGCTGGATAGTACGGGAAACACCAGATAACCATATTCCCACCTATATAAAGCGGCCACTTTCGGTAAGGTGCCTTTAACACCGCCTACTTGCTGACCATGTTTTATCGTGATATACTATATGTATTAAACTTATTATGTTGGGTACAGAAAAATGGTAAAGCTGTTTTCATGCAAGGCACACGATGGCGATTATTTCTGGCTTCGGTACAAACATGACGAAGAAAAACTGTATCACAACCTCGTGATAGACGGTGGTCGAAAGTCTAACGCCTCTGATTTTTATGAAATGCTGAAGCACATTTGCAAAAATGGTGAGCAGATAGACGCAATGGTTTTGACGCATTTCGACCAAGATCACATCATGGGAATGTTCGCGGGATTGCAGAAAGCTCAAAAGAAGAATTATATTCCGAAGATTGCTGCGCTTTACCTAAATACAGGGAAAGGGTATTGGAAACATCACCAAAGTTTGGAAGGTTCAGAACCACTTCCTGAAGAGACCGTGAAAATTCCTATGACAGATGCGCCCGGATACAGTGCGAACGATTTGAAGAAATTAACGGATTTTCTTCAAGAATATGGGCTGGAAGAACATATCTGCTCCTACATAGTACAGTCTTGTGAAGAAATCCATATCGGGAATGCAAAGTGTTACATTATTAGCCCGAGTGATGCATCTCTCAAAGATTTGATCCAAAATTTTTCGGATTTTATGCAGGTATCCCCAGTCACTCCTTATGGTGGAGCCGACCCGGAGTGGTCGAAACCTTTGGACGAATTGAGCGGATATGATACACCAGAGGATACGAGTCTCAGTAATGGTGCAAGCATTGCATTTCTTTTTGAATTTGAGAAAATACGTATCGCATTTCTAGGAGACGCATATCCGTCTGTATGCATCGATGGGCTTTTAAAACTTGGCTATTCTTGCAAAAAACCCTGTTGTGTTGATTTGGTCAAATTATCGCACCATGGCAGTAAATATAACTGTTCAGATAAGTTATTTCAAATTTTACGAACACAAAATTATTTACTGAGCACAGATGGAAGAAGTGGAAAGCTGCCCAATAAAACGATGATTGCCAAATTACTACACAGTTGCGACTCCGCAACAATATATTGCAATTATAGTTGGTGGAAGAAGTCAATCTACAGCTCGTTCTTTACAGAAGAGGATCGTGAAAAATGGCTTGTCACAGGCAATCTTAACTTGATAGAGCTGTCGTCGGAAAATACATCAGAAACAGTGAAAAGCGGGTTGGAATTATATGGATTCGGCAGAGGTTGGTAAATACATTGAATCCGTAGCGGTTCGGATTGGATTTCACAATGGAGGTTCTTTAGCGGGAACAGGTGTCCTTTACACGCTCCAAGCTCAAAAACGGGCGGTAGTTTTGACTGCGGGACACGTTTTACAAAATGATTCCCATATATGTCCGGCCGTTTTGTCTGTTTGGAGCAAAAGTGGGACGAAGAATATTTCTTTGGATCTATCTGATTCAGACGATAATAAAGAAGTTAATATTCACTACTGTCCAGGTTTTATGTACAATGGCAGAAAGTATGTTTTTGACGCTGCGATCATCGATGTTCCATGGCACGACTGGATGGTTAACATCCCTGAGATTCGTCTTGGAGAAGCCAAAATATCAACACAAATCCAATTGATAGGATTCCCTAAAAGTACAGACGGTGAAGCAACTCAGGAAGACTGGACAAAGGGAAGAATGGGTCTAAGGGCAGAGCTTCCCACTTCAGCAGACAATGATGAAGAAAAAGCATTTAAATTCAGTTATCACAGCGACAACTCCTATCCAATCGAACGGGACGATATAATGAAAGGATATTCTGGTAGCGGTTTGTTCCTTTGCGACTCAGAATACCCACAGTTGATAGGCCTTGTCTCACAAAGCTACGGAAGCGAAGATGCCGGAAATGTCGCGTGGGCAGTATCTTCTTATGCGTTGAAGCTCCTTCTATCGAAATATGACCTTGTTCTGAAAGAAAGCGAGTTTGAAAATGGACTGTCGACACTGACCGAAGGATACCCAGAACGTCCCGGCATCTTTTTGCAGGACGCTGTTGAGAAGCTCCACCTGTCAGAAGAACAATTACATAAGACCCATCAGGAACAGCTTTTTCCAGATGATTTTCCTTGCGACATGGGGAAGCGCTGCGCAAAGTATTGGAAGGGTCGAGCAATTACCGCAGTCTATATCTGGCTCATAAATGGGAAATGCCCCAACACGTGGGAAAATGTTAAGATTGAGATACAGACAAGCACAGGAGAAAAAATTCCTGTTAATTTGGAATTTTTATGTGCAGATGAAAAAAATGAAATTGCCGGAGTGTTGCGGACACTTATAAAAAAGGGCGGCTTTTCGGAAAATCATTTTCAAAATCAGACACTATTCTTTTTGAATTCAAAAGACTCTCTGCCGGGAACGAGGGAAATTAGCCGAAAACGCTGTTCCAATGTTATCAAAAATATTGTGCAGCAAGATTATAAAAGAGAACGCGAACGGCAAAATATGTTCCATGTTACAAAGGGTGATCCAGGGGAAGTATCAATGGCGATTATTTCACTGGATTCTTTTCGCACACTTCTGGAAGAGCTTTCGTATGACATGGTAGATGAGTGCCTTACCGATGAGATGGTGAAGCCGGTCATTCAGAGAAAATTGAAGGAGCTTTGGGAATGAGGACAGACAGATTGGCTTGGAGCCAAGTGGCATGTGATAATCTGAAAAAGGCAGGAGCAACAGATGAGATTTTCTATTATCGCCGTGTGCTGGGAAAAGAGAAGTATGCAGCTCATGTGTTTATTGCACAATACGCTTCACAAGAGCAATTAAAGCAACACTGGGAAAGTTTAAATGACAATATTGCGCTTCTATATCAGAGCAATGTGGATTCCCTGCTGGAAAGAAGCAATTTCTATCTCTGTTTTTTCCTTCCGGAATCTCTGGATATCATTGAGAAAGAAAAGATTGAAAACGATGCTTACTGCGCAAAGAAATATATCTTTGTCAGTAAAAAGGAGTTGTCTATTGAAGAGAAAATCCGGAAAATCAATGAGAAAATTTTTGAATTAACCTATCTGGAACCTCAAGATACTTCCGAAACCAAGCTTATTTCTATGCAAGTCCAGAATTTCCGTATTTACAAGGGGCAGAAAAACTTTGCATTTACCGCCGAAAACTCTCCAGACTGCCCTGCCTCACTGGTCATGATATATGCACCGAATGGAATGGGGAAAACAAGCATCTGCGATGCACTCGAATGGGCTCTTACGGGAAGGATTCAGCGTCTTTCTGATATGGAGAAGCTGATTGGACGAAGTAATATGCTCCTTCATAACCGGGAAAAATACAAAAGCGTAGAAGAATACCGAAGAAACAAGGAATATGCCTTAGTAAAACTCGTACTGAGAAACCGTGCCGGGGCTCAGGATGAGCTTCAGCGTGTAGTAAGAAGGAACGCCAATGATTTGAATGTTGGTACGTTCAAAGGAACGCTAGAAGGAAGGGAAAAGCCTTTTCAGAACGAGTTACACTGGAATCAGATCATTATGCCACACGACCAAATCGAAAAATTTGTGAGCGCGATAAAACCGTCAGACCGCTACAACGAGTGGATGATATGCGTAGATCCAAACGGCATTCTTCAGGAGCAATACAAAAGGAGATACACAGAATATTCTGAAGAACAAAAGCTATTCAAAAATATCGAGATTGAACGGGATAAGCTAGTTCAGGAACAGGAAGATTTGAAATGGGTGGAAGCTGTTTCCCAAGAACTGCGAGAAAACATTAAGTGCTACAACGAAATCGTTCCGGATGTTCTGAAACTGGAGGTGTATGAAGGAAAGGTAGAAATCGATGAGTTTCTTAAAATCATGACGCGGGCGAAAAACTGTAACGCAATACTTCGAGATGAACTGAAAAAAGCAAAAAAGAATCAGGAAATCCTTGATTTCTATCTGGATCGCGATGGTGAATACTATGCGCAGCTTTTAAAAGAGCTTCACCAGAGATCAGATGAGTATCATCAATGCGAAAAAAATCTGAAGAATCACCGTCTGTATGAGAAACTCCGGATAGAACTGGAAACTGCCTACAAGGTTCAGGAGAACTTGCAGCGGGAATGTGAGATTCTTCGATATATTCAAAAACAGGGCCGCGATCAGATGGAGCAGAAGATTCAGCAATTTTTCGCTGTGAGTGAGCAGTTACCAGAATGGGAGCAGATTCTGAAATCGCTCATTAAGAAGTTGACAAAAATAGATTTGTCCTTAAAAGACTTGTACAAAAAGATAGAGCAAGTGCAGCTCGAAAAAAGCCTTTGGGATACGAATGAAAAAAAGCTACTGGAGATTGCCGGCAAAGCGGAAGAACTTAAAAAACAGAAAACTGCGGAATTGTTGGCGCTCGAACAGAAAAAAGAGGTAGTAGAAGAGACACTCCGCAGAAAGAAAGCACAGCAGAAGCAGCGCAAAGAGCTTTCAGCGTATATTTTACCCGCACAGTTCGGGGACTATATTGCTCACCCTATCCCTCAGGATCATCCATTATTCACCTATACTACAGAAATCGATGAATTAATGCGCCGGTATCATACCAATCAGACCCGGCAGACTAGTTACGATAAGCAGGTTCAAAAAGCCAAGGAAGCGGAACAGGACTTGCTTTACATCGCAGATCAGGGGAGATCCTTTTTGGAACAGCACCCAGAGCAGTGTGAATGTCCTCTATGTCATACTCGGTTTGAAAGCTGGAATCTGCTGTATGGAGCGACACTCAAACTTGAAAGCAGTCAGAAAAAGCAGTTGAAAGAAGAGGCTCGCCAAATTCAGCAAGAGACAGCGAGTATTAATGCAGCTTACCTGCGGATTCGCCAAAGATGGTTGTCTATGCGTGAGAATTTGTTAAAAAAGGAAGACGAGATTTGTGCACAGATTGACAATGCATTTCTTGCTGCAGAACAAAACAGAAAGGGTGTGGAAGAACAAATCAAAGCACTCGAACAAGAAGAACAGAACATATATCTGAATGCTGCTGAATTGGGATGGGATTGGAAACAGCCGCTTACCGTCAAAGAGGCTGAGAATACGCTCCTTGAACAAAATAAAGACTGGAAAAAGAAGGAAAGCGATGTATATGCGCAGAAAGAATTGCTGGAGCAGCATCAAAAGAACCTTCAGCTAGAAAAGCAGAATGCTGAATGTACAGTTGATAAACTCAAAACATGGCGTGCAGGAATAGAG